>Ga0209045_1001545_pt1 | contig 20178 bp, 10 predicted proteins | sample SaaInlLV_10m_DNA_4_FD_184664 | JGI IMG/M metagenome (GOLD analysis project Ga0209045, IMG submission 184664) | Marine microbial communities from expanding oxygen minimum zones in the Saanich Inlet - Saanich Inlet SI072_LV_200m_DNA (SPAdes) (version 2) | ecosystem: Environmental > Aquatic >...
TTTGTGACACCACGGAGACACGAAGGCACGGAGGAAGAAAGAAGAGAGGTCGTGAGATCCCGGTCCATACTACCGTATGAACTGGGCTCTCACGACGTTCTATTTGGAGGGACGCAGAGCATGGGAAAGTTGATCAACGAAGCCCTCACCGAGCAGATCATTGGAGGGGCAATCGAGGTCCACCGCCACTGGGGGGCGGGACTCTATGAACGTCTATGACTGAGAGTCGCGTGGGGTTGCTTGTGAACTTCAACGTTCCCGTACTAAAGCAGGGCATCCGGAGGTTGGTGCTGTGAACTCTGACCGATCTCCAAGAAGAAGACGTCTGCGGAGTTCGCGATGGCTGATAAGCCGGCGTGAAATCCGCAGACCTCCTCTGCCTCTATTCCTCCGTGCCTTCGTGTCTCCGTGGTTCAAACTACCAGCGCCGTTGAGGGGGCCAAGGGGGGGAGAAAGCGCGCAACGCTGTAACGTGATAGAAATGAGTTCACTACGGAACATATTCCGGCGACTACTTGACACAACCCGGACGACAGGTGGGAGACTAGGAAATGAAGCAGTTTCGAGTCTTGACGACATTGACAGCTGCCTCTATCGCGTGGGGATCGTGGGGCTCTGCCGCCGAAGGTTGGCTGTCCGGCGCGGACACGTGGGGCGGCAGGCAAGCCTTGCCGGCGGTGGTGAACCCAGCCGTGCGCTCTTCGCGCCAACACGTCATCTCGCTGCGTGGCCAATGGGAGTTCACCACGAAGGGCGTTGCACCGTCTCGACACCCATCCTGGCAGGCGTTCTATGCCAAACCGTGGCCGGGGGCGCGGACCATCCGCGTCCCGGGGTGTTGGGAGGCGCAAGGGGTGGGGCAGGCCGGCATGGGGGTCTCATGGGACTGCAAATGGGATCGTGGTCCGAAGCCGCTGCGGTCGGTCTACCAAGGTGAGGCGTGGCATCGCAGGACAGCCGAGATTCCCGACTCCTGGCAGGGAAAGCGGATCTGGCTGAAGGTCGGTGGCCTGCGCTCGCAGGGATGGTTCTGGGTTAACGGCAAGACCGTCGCGTGGGTCGACAACTACTGCGGCACCTACAAGTATGATATTACCGATCTCGTCCAGCCCGGTAAGCAAGCTGTTGTGGTCGCGGCGGTCAACAACCTGATGCCCAGCCGCAAGGGACTGTTCAGCTATGTCCACCGCTTCGGTGGCCTTTACCGTGACGTGGAGATCGAGGCCACTCCCGACACACGGATTGATGACGCCTGGGTACGCGGCGACTTTGACGAGGCGACGGCAGAAGTCCATGCAGTGGTCGCGTGCACCACGACGGCGACCATGCTCAAGACCCCCATTCTTCGCGTGACAGTCACAACGACAGACGGTCAATCAGTGGGTGCGGGGAGTCAGCCTGTCGGTTTCGCTGCCGAACAGCGAACCACTGAGGTCGTGTGCCGCGTGCCCCTGGTCCCGTTCCGCCCCTGGTCGCCGGAATCGCCCTCGCTGTACCATGCCGAATTGACGCTGTTTGACGGCGATACGCCGGTTCATGACTGGACGGAGCGGTTCGGCGTGCGCAAGATCGAGGTGCGCGGCGACCGCTTCTTCCTGAACAACAGGCCGTTCTTCGTTCGCGGCTTCGGTGACGATTCTGTGTACCCGTTGACGTTGGTCTCCCCAGCCTCGAAGGAAGAACATCTGAGGCATCTCAGACTCGCGCGCGCAGCCGGGTTCAACTACGTCCGCCTGCACACGCACTGCGAGCTGCCCGAGTATTTCGAGGCCGCCGACGAAGCCGGAATCATGGTCCAGCCCGAGTTGCCGTACTACGGTGATTACCCGACTGAGGCGTTCGCATTCGATCCCCTGAGGGATCTCGCCGAGCTGCATCGGCATTACCGGCGGTACGTGTCATTCACGACCTACTGCACCGGCAACGAGGGTCTGCTTGGACGCCCGTTGGACGAGGAGATCTACCGTTTTGCCAAACGCCTCGATCCCGACCGCCTGATGATCCATCAGGACGGCACGTTCAACACGGCGAAGAACTCAGATTTCCGTAACGGCCCAATCCGAGTGTGGCGCCCGGGAAGCTTCAAATGCGATGCGCCTTTCGTGGCGCACGAGTATCTGAATCTGAGTGTTAAGCAGGACCCCCGTCTGGAACCGCGATTCACGGGCGTGATTCTGCCTCCCGTCACGCTGGCGAAACGCGACGCGTGGCTCGCTGCGGCGGGCTTGGACCGGCGCTGGGGTGACGCCTGCCAGGATGCGTCGCACGCGCTGCAACGTCACCATCAGAAGCGCGGCCTCGAAGCAGCCCGCATGGACCCGGCTTGCGACGGATACAGCTTCTGGACGATCGTCGATGTGATCGTCTCTCAAGGCAGGACCTACAGCGCGCAGGGACTGTTCAGCGCGTTCTGGGAGGCGAAGAAGAACGGATCGACACCGGAAGCGTTTCGGCAGTTCAATGGCCCTACCGCACTGCTCCTCGACATCGACCTGAATGCCCGGATTGCGGTCTCCGGCGACACGGTGAAGGCCGGTGTCTGGATTTCCCACTATGGCGACCTGCCTCTCGAGCAGGCACGGCTCCGCTGGACGTTGCGGGCCGATGATATCTTGCTTGCTCAAGGCGAGTCTGACGGCGGCCCCGTCCAGTTGGGGAGCACCCGGCTGCTCGCGTCCCCGCAGATCGCTATTCCCGACGTGGCAAAGCCAGTCCACGCGATTCTCGAGGCGCAGTTGGCGACCGGCGGGGCCCGGAACCAATGGGATTTCTGGGTCTTTCCCAGACGCGACAGACAGGACGGTTCGGGCATCGCTGTTTCCCCTGCGTTCCTGCCCTCGTTGGAGAAACTCTACACGGGCCTGGTCGCCTCCAATACCCCCGGGTCCGAGGCGTTGGACCTCTTGATTTCTCGAGCGGGGTCGCGGGATGTCGAGGCTGCCCTGAGTGCCGGGAAAGACGTGATCCTCATAGACGGTGTGGCCGGTAAGCCGAACACCTCGCTTGGCTGGTGGTGGATGGGAAACCAGGTGGGAACGGCCTTCGCCAGACATCCTGCATTGGGTGGTTTTCCGCATGACGGGCATCTCTCGCCATTGTCGTTTCGGATACTGAAACAGGGCAGCAAACTTCCCCTTGCAGGCATGAGACCCGAGGAGATGATCGTGGTCGGGGAGGGGCGTGATGACTATTTCATCTATATGGGTGAAGCCCGCAGCGGCAAGGGATGCATGCTGCTGGCATTCGGTCTGGACCTGCTCTCCGGTACACCTGAAGGAACCTGCATTCTGGATGGCATGATCCGCTACGCACGTTCCGATGTTTTCAGCCCCAAAGGCGAAGCAACGCTGACGTTCAAAAGACAGAACGGGTGGCAGAAGACAATCCAGGCGGGTGACACCGATCGCGACAACTTGCCGATGGGAACGACACAGCTCGACGTAGCGCGGGCAATGAGAGGGAAGAACGAGCTGGTCTGGGAGACGGAGCCCGTTCCCGACAGGGCCAGGGCAGAAGCCGAATACACAGTGGCATGGCGAGGAGGCATGGGCTACTTCGCGCAACCGCAGGGGAGTTTCTCGCTCTACGTGAACGACGAAAAGGTGATCGACATCCCGGTCATCAGCCGTCAGGATGCGGCTTGGTCCAATACTGACAAGACGATTCGCCTCAGGTACGTACGTGATACGTCGACCGATGAATACGGCGAACTGACGTTGACTGTACCTTCGACCATGGTGACGCCGGGCCAACCGTTGCGCATAAGCGCTATCGGCAGTGACTCGGACAGTCGCCGCTGGTTCGGGGTGTTCCGGACGTGGTGAGGACCTCCTGGACATCGGGCCAGGGGAACGTGTCGCGTTGAGCGGATCGCGACGGGAGAGTGGCGCATCAGCCGTGGATGTCGCCCTCGCGTTCTGCTCTACTTTGCCAGGCCTGCGATCTCCGCGGGAGGCAATACGCGTCGGTAGACACGGACGCTGTCGAGACAGCCGCGGAAGCGTGCACGGTCCATGTCTGCGCTGTGTCCGCCTACCGTGATGCCGTCGCCCGGGTTGATGAAGCCCCGTCGTTCGAGTGTGGAAACCTCCGTGCCGTTGACGTAGAGGCGCATGATCCGATTGTCGAAGGTGGCGGCAACGTGTGACCACTCACCCACGGGCAGCGGCTCGGGGCCCTGTAGTCCATGGCTCCATCTCTCTCTCGGGACTTGCCAGACCGGATGCCCGCCGCCAAACCCGAGCCGGTAACCGTTGGTACCGCCGGTGGTGTTCAGCATCCAACGGTCGCTCTGGTCGGCCTCGGACGGCTTGCACCAGACTGCAACGGTGACGCCGCCTGGATGGAAAAAGGGCGGTGGCGCGGGTGCGGTCGCTCCCCCGTTGCCGCAACGGAGAACGTTGCCGCCCCGACCGGGCTCGAGCTCAAGCCCGACACAGCTCAATCGACAATCGTTGACGGAGGAGTCGGGGAGACCGCCGTCCTCCCGAGTCTCGAATTCCCAGCGTGCGATCAGGTCGCCGGTGATGCGCACGGGTTGCCAGGGCATGCGGTCGCCGTACCCCGCCCGTACCTCTTCGTAACGCTTCTGGGGCGGGGGCATACCCAGGTCTTCGGGGATGATGTCGGTCACTGCCTCCGGTGCCCAGCCGGTGCAGAACACCCGTTTGATGGCGTTGACGAAGGTGAAGCCGGTCCCGGTAGTGGGCTCGATATAATGCCCCTCCCCGAACTCGGTCCAGTTGTCGAAGACGACGATCTTGCTGTCCCAGCGGTCCCTGGGCTTTGCATCGACGAGTTCTTTGGCATCCCGGCAGGCGGCTTCGAAGTTCTCGGCTTCCGGGGCGGCAATGTACACGCCTTTTCCACGCTTGATTCTGCCCCACGGGCGGTCGTCTCTTCCCATGACAACATTCGGGATGTCGGGGAGGACGCCCGTGCAGGCATCACGGTCAATCCAGGTCTGTTTGTAGCGACTGAGAACATCGGCGTGGTCACGGTAGGCGAGGCCGGCCGGGTCCAAACCGGCGGTCTTGACGCCTGCGGGACTGAGGTTGTAGCCAGTAACTGCATCCCAGCCGCCCTCTGCGATTTGCCTTCCGAGGGTGTCGTCAGGTCCGTTCATGCACGCGATGATGCGCAGGCCGTCGAAACCGGCGTCCCGGCACTGAGCACGCATCTTTCCGAAGGCGCGTCGTGTTCCGTCCGGCCCGCCGAGCTGAGGAATCAGTCTGCGGGGTTGCCAGACGATGAGGACCGGCTGGTTGTCGATCTTGAGGTAGGAGGGGTGAGTGAAGTAATTCTCGATCCAGAACGGCAGCAGGTTCTCAAGCAGGTCGTCCTCGTCCTTGACGCCCTTTGCACAGCCATTTTCCCACATGATGGTGAAGTTGAACATGTCGCGGTACTTGGCGTTGAAGAGTCCGTCGTGGATGGCGTGCCCAAGTTTGTGCTCGATTTCGGGCTCGTAATGGGCGCGGTACCAGCAGTAGATGAAACCGTTGATGCCGTGCTCAAGGGCGTACTTGATGTGCCAGTCCGCCACCTCGGGTGTACCTTCATCGTACCAGCCGATGGCAGGCCGATGACTGGGCCACGGCTCGATCCGCTTCCAGCCGTAATGCGTCCCTTCCTTCCAAAGCGCGCAGTAGTGCATCAGGTTGATGTAGTCGGTCTGAGCGGGTAGCGGTTTGGGGACATAGTCCGCAGGGGGCAGGTCAGGCAGTGGTTCGACCATGAGGGCCAGGCTGCTGGTGAGTCTTTCCACTCCTTTCGCGGAGACCGCAACGCGCGCCGTGAACGTGCCCGGTCGGGTGATTTTGATCCTCCATGTTGCCATGTCGAAATCATCCATCCCCAGGTAGGGAATTGCCCGCTTCGCCTTGTCAAGAATCCGGATTCCCCCGGGCACTGACAGCCGGGCGGTGATGTCTTCTGCTTCACCGCCTACGTTCTGGATACCGACAACGATCGTCTCTTCTCTCCCCGGGCGCAGTTTTGCCCGGCCTGCTGCCAGTGACCGGATGTAGAATGAAGGCGTCCCGATCGGTCGATCCGCCAGTGCGAGTTGACGGATCGTGATTGGTCCTTCCCCGCCGCTGAAGCTCAAGGCCATCCGGCGTAGCGTTCCGGTCCAGGCATCGGACAGAGTCCCGGGGATCAGAGCGGGGCGGCCGCCGGTTTGGGGCGCGAAGCTTAGTGAGCCCGTGCCGGCGTCGGTCACGATGTCGATGTGGCCAGTCCAACCCGGGCCGACCGATCCGAACTCAACGCAGATGAACGGCAACGGGGCGAGATCGCAGGCCAGGGGGGGGCTCACGAGCATCGCGGAAGGCGATGGGAAGGCGGCACTGAGCACGCCTTTGCGGACATCGCAGATCGCTCCCATTTGCCCTGTCCAGCCCCGCCAGCCCACGCGGCCCCCAAAGGTGGTGCGTTTTGCCGGTACGCGCTCAGTCCTGTTGTTGGTCGAGAGTCCGCGCCACAGGGTCGGGAGAAGGCCCTGTTTGGGCATCCGCTCTGCGTTGTCCGCAGGCATTTGCGCCAGGAGATCTGCCCGTTCGAGACTCGGATTTCGGATTTCCAGAAGATCCACCACACCGGCAATGGGGCCGAATTGGAGGGATTCCGCTCCGGGGTTGGTCCTGCCGCTGCGGGCACTACTGAAGGTCTCCCCGTTGACATCCATTTTCAGCGTTTGGCCCGACCACACAGCATGCACATCGTACCACGTATTCGTCTTCACGACGGGGCCTCGCAGGCGCGGCTCCCACTTGCCCTCGATCTGCACGAAGAACGACAGGGTCCCGCCTTCCTTTTGCCAGTCTACCCGCAGGATGTACTCACCGTCCTTCATGGCCAGAATCTGAACACCATCCCGGAGTTCATCCAGACGGAATCGGCAGGCGATCTCCATCTCCGAACGCAAACGCAGTTGCGGAGCATCAGCCCACATGAGTGTCGTGTCGGGGGCCAGCCCGTTTCCTGTGGCGGTCGAGACGAACGCCGGTTTGCTGCTGAGCAGCACGACGTCGCCACCAGTTGGCGTGGCCGTCCCGTCAAACTCCCAGCGGATACCCGCACTCGCCGCATTGGCAAAGAGTTGAGCGCTCAGCAGTATAGGTAGTGTCCAGCGAGGAACCATGTGACGTTCTTTCTCTTGCAGGTGTTGCATCGCCTTGGACCAGAGCCCTGCTGCTCTGTGCCCAGGGCGACCTTCACTCTCATTTCAACGGTAGTCTCGTGCAGCCCGATTCCTCGGTGCACGGCCCGTCTCCGCCCTGACGGTTAACCGCCGTAGGTGTTGAACCAGGCACGTTGGTCGAAGGGCTTCTTCTCAGGCCCGGCGCAGTCGTCGGTCGGGACGCCGAGGGGGAGTATGATCTGAACCTGCCGACCCGTCGGGACGCCGAGGAGGTCCCCGAGGCGTTCCGCCCGTTTGTCCATCCGAAGTTGCCCGTCGATCCACACCGTCGCGTATCCCATAGCCGTGATGGCCAGGAGCATGTTCTCCACAGCTGCGGAGCAGTCTTCCTTCTCGAACGACATGCCCTGGAATACGGGGGCGGGATCGACAACGCAGGCGATCAGCGCTCTGGGTGAGCTGTACAGATCCACGATGTCCTCAATCTTCGCCAGTGTTTCGGGATCGTCGACGATCACGAACGTCGTGCTTTGCTTGTTACAGCCTGACGGTGCTTCCAGACCCGCCCGCACGATTTTGGTCAGATCTTCCCGCGGTACGGGGGCTTCAGTGAAGGCACCGCGATAGCTGTGCCGATTGGTGATTGCCTCAAAAACATCCATCTTGCGTACTCCTTGCTGTTCTCGACGATACTGCGTGCCGGGCGGTCCGTTGGCGGCCCCCTTCTCACCACTGCACGTCATAGGCGAATGTGCTCGGATCGTGGGTGAATGTCAACTCCCCGTCCTCCTGTTCGAACGCATGTTCCGCTGTGGTGGCCGTCTCGTCCACGGGCACCGCAACGATTGACTTGACCCTGGGGGACGCGCCGGCTGTGAGTGCGTCCAGACGCAACGTGATGGGGAAGGTCTTGCTCCGCGGAAGTGGCGTCACTCGCAGGCCCCCTTGAAGCGGTTGTACGCGGAACGCGCCACTTGTTCGTGCAAAACCAAAATCGATAGTCGTCCCGGTGGGGTTTGTTGGCGGAAGCTCCGGCTCTGTCGCTTCGCCGTCGGGAGGACGCAGAGAGACCTGACTCACTTCCTCCCCATTGCGCTCAACGCACAGCGTTCCCAGGTGCATGCGCCCGCTACCCACGGCAACGCCGCTCAACAGAGCGCGACCGCCCTCCGGAGAGTAGAGCCCTGCCGTCATCTCGAATGTCCCCGCCAGACCGTCGGGGATGGCCAACGTCCGCGATGTGCGCACAACTCCGGCTTCCCACTCTTTCACAGGCACACTGGGGGTGTGGTCGTCCTGGAAGATGATCTTGCCCTTCTCTTCATCCAGCGTGTCGTAGAAATGCACGAACGCACGCCAGTTGTTGGCGTTCCCACGTGCCACGTTCCACGAAAGATCATAGGTAATCTCGCCGCTGCCCCGGTGCCTGAAATTCTCCACGAAAGGTCGGGCAAAAACACGGTGTTCCCGTTCTGCACTGACTGTTCGGGCGTTACAGAACCATCCCGACTCTCCCCGGCTCGATTCGGCGAACATGCCGTTCACCCGTTCCACAGTGGCGAAGTTGACGCCCTTCCGGACCAGGAACCCATAGCCGGGGAGCGTCCTCCCGGCCACCGGCCAGTCGCTCGTCCCACGGTTCACGAATACCTCGGTGCCGTCATCCCAAACGACACGCTGGCGATGGATGTCCCCGCCCACAAAGTCGACACTCCTTATGTTCCGAAGAGCCAGCCTTCGGGCGACATCTTGCAACAGGTAGTATTTGCGGGCCGCTGCGCGCCCCCAGGAACTTGAGTCCACCATCAACGCGTGTCCCGACAGCACCTCGCAGCTCATGTAGTCGTCACTGTTGATGCCGTGCACAGCCCGCGAGCGCTCGGCCGCGTAACGGGAGGAGTATCCGACCCCGTGCAGAACGAAGTTGGTGTGGTTGACCGCATCAAACCAGGGGACCCGTTCCCAGTCTCCGCAAGGCAGGCCGATCACGAATCTCCGTCCCTTCTGCGCGAGCGTGAGCCATTGGCAGTCCGCGCCGTCAAGATAACCGGTGAGCTGATCGTGTCCCCCCTCGGACGTCGTCGGTGCATCGTCTCCCAGGCAGTCCCGGATCCAGGCAAATGTCTCTCCCCAGAGCTTGCGGGTTTCCGTACTGGGATGGTGGTTTCCTTCCCAGTCCCACCAATCGACGCAACCCGTTGACGTGAACACATCGAGGAAACTGTGAGTCGGGGCCACATCCCGCCGGATCTGTTTGAGATTCCGCTTCACAAAGGGCAGAATCGCGTCCGGACGCCACTTGTATGAATACGCTTCGCGCCCGCGATTGTGCCAGGCCTTGTGCGGCTCGCCGCTCTTCGTGAAGTAGACATGCTTGTAGGAGTAGTCCTCCGCGTCAGGATAGAAGTCGATGTAGTTGTCGTGAAGTCCCCAGGGGATGGACTGTTCGCGGCAGACGCGTCCCAGTTCCTGGAGATCCTCAATTGTGCCGTATTTGGGGTTCGGCGGCCAGACGTCAGGCAGCCGGTAGTCATACCCCCAACGCTGCCAGTTGTGAACCGTGAGGAAGGAGTCCACAAGGCCCAGGCGGACAGCCTCGCGCATGCGGTCACGGATTTGTCCGTACGTGCCACCCCAGATGTCGAAACACATGCGTCCGGCCAATCCGGATACCCCCGGTGCGGGTTTCTTGTCGTAGAGCGGCCGATACGCAAAGGCAGCGTTCAGCGCCCCTGTGGCCGGCACGAAGGTCAGCGTGCTGTTTTCTCGCGTGTACAGTGCGTGGATCCGCTTCCCGGGATCCACCTGGAGGGAGCTTGGGGGCGTGTCGGTGGCCTGTAACACACCGAGGTCACCAAACTCGAACGCGACATGACTCGTGGAGAGGGTGTGCCCGCCAAAGGACATGCGGAAGGCCCCCGGCTTTGCGATTACATACCCGTGCCCGGCGAACACCCGGTCCGCCACAGTCGCCCAGGCCCCCGGACCAAGACGGGTAATTCGTTTGTCGGAGGAAACGCTCACCCGCAGTCCTGCGGACTCCGCACGCAACTGAACATCCACCTCTCCTTTGCCCACATGATGCCGATAGCGAACTCCCTTGCGGCTCATCTTCGTTCCCAGACGGTGGAAGACATGCGTGGCGGAAGCGCCTCCCACATCCCCATATTCCAGTTCGACATCCAGCCCTCTGAACGCTGCCCAATCCCTCGGGCCGGCAAACACAAACCAACCGTTCAACAGGCCCAGGGAGCCAGGTTTGACCGCAACGCCGAACGGTCCTCCGGAAGCCCCTATCAGGCGGAAGGTCTCCTGAGCATCGGCCTCCTCTGTTCCCGTAGCCACGGCCTGCGCACGCGCCACCAGGGCGGGCGGCAGTTCCAGCGACTGATCCTCCGAGACCAGCGCCGTGCCCGCAGCCAGCAATGGCTCGGCCCAATAGGAGCTGTCACACTGCGTATCGTGCGACGGGCCGGGATGACTCTCCAGACGAAGCGTAATGGTCTGCCCCAACCATGGCGTCAGATCCGCCTCCGCGTTCGTCCATACCTTCGCATCGGTGAAGCGCTCGAAGAGCGGCTTGTCCGGGACGGTTTCCCCTTCGAAGGCCCAGACACGGAACAGCACACCGTCGCTTCCCGGTTCCGCCTTGCTGTGATCTCGGATTGCGTTGGCAAACCGCAGCTTGACAGGTCCTGTGGCCGGCAGTTTCACCTTGAAATCACACCAGATCGTTCCGCCTCCGGGGCGCCAGGGAGGATGCATATTGATGCTCTTGCGGGCATCTCCGCGGACAACGGTCCGGAAGGTCACGTTGCCCTTGCACACGGGATCGCTGCCCAACCAACCCACGGGCTTCAGGACGACGGGCTGGTCGTAGTAGTTCCAGCCGACACGCAGGGCCTTCTGCCGCCACAACGCCAGGAGACGGTCGGATTTCAGCTCCAGCACCGGGATCTCGTCCTTCGCCTCCTCCTCGACCGCGGCGTGGCAGACAGGGCACTTTCCTTTCCCACCCGCGGGTGTCGCTTTCGGGCAGGCCGTAGTCACCCGGAAAATGCGCACGGCATGAGCCGCTCTCTTTTTCCCGTCCGCCTCGAAGTTCACGTACGCATGCACAGGATAGAGTGCCGCATAGAACGGATGTCCCGACGCCATTTTGAAGGAGAGGCCTGTTGACTCGCCGGGGCCCAGAGAGAACGTCGCTTTTGCTGGTCCCACCGCGTGCCAGGCATCCACAAAGTCGCGCAAGGCCACTACCCCCGCCCGTGTGACAACGTCTTGGTTTTCCAGTAGCACTTCTACCTCTGTCGGTGCATGAGGCGCTTGCACGTCGGCGATTTCAGGAATGAACACTCGGAGACCATGTGCGGTCGTTTCGTGTCCGCTCCACGCGTGCGATCTGCCACTCGCGCACAGGACCCCCAGAACCACTGTAATTGCCCAGGTATTCGCCATTCTCATGCGTTGCCACCTCTGTCCCTTCTCACGTTCTGAATTGCCTGCGTCGGTCAGTCATCGACCGACGGGGAGTTGTTTCCCGAGCCGGGGTGGAAGATAGCGCGGAGAGGTCAGTACTGCGAAGACCGGGGTGGGGATTGGGGGTCAAAGCACAGCGGCGGTTTCCCCACGCCCGAAGCCAGAGATAGTTCAACACAAACACCGAGTTACTGAGAAGGCAAGGAAGGAGTGTCCACTGACTTCGCCCTGTCCTGACTGGTTGCCGGGGCCAACGACAGCTCTATCCATCTGTCCGGGACCCGAGCTCGAATTGCCCGGCTCAATAGCGGCCATCTTCGGTGCGGCATCGGACCCCATATCTTCCGGCAATGTGCGCATAGCCCAAGCACGGGGTGGGGGAATTTGACACCTATTGTCCAACGTGGTAATATCAGTCAGGTTGAGGAGGAATCCCGAGCATTGTGCGCCCCATGCCGCACAGAATCAGTAGAACGTTCACCGGACAGGACGATGATCGGCTGGCTTCCCCTGAGACCAGGCCCGCCGCGAGGCGACCGTGTTCTTGCGCCGTAGGTGCAACTCATCGTAGGCCCGGGCAACGCCCGGGTGGTACGACCTCGACCAACCAGAAACGGTTGACAGCCGGCATCACAGACGGGCGTCGATTGCCGAAGCGATCGGGAGAGATGAAGTGCCCCGTCAGGGCACAACGCCTGTTTCCCCGTTGACCTGGGGCGAGTGCCCCAGGCTACGATGAGGCCGCCCCGTTGGGGCTGGAAACGGGAACACCAAAGGTGAACCAGTCAGATTCACGGGCCCGTCGAAGCGCCGGGCCCGTGATCTGCACGTTCGCGAAGATGAGGAGGAATAGCTGTCATGGGCAAGACATACGCATCAATCGAGATCAATACCTCTCTGGAGATGTGCTACACATACGTCCGGAACTCCGTTGATGATCCGAAGTTCGCAGCGGTATATCGCACGCTGCATGAAGGCCGTGAGTATTCCGGGAAGATTGCTGAGGAGTCAACGAATCGACAGATCGTGATCGAAGAAGCTGGCATCGACAGCGTCACGCGGGTCCGTCACAAGGGATGGACGATTACCTACGATCTCGAGGAGGTCACTCGGGGGACGACGCGTGTTGGCATCTCGGTTGAATACGGGATGTTCCTCGCTGTCATGGGGATGACCACAGTGAAAGTTCAATCGATGAATGAAGTCTTGTCACGAGTGAATGCCCTGCTCGCATTGGAATATTCGGGCAAGACACCGGAACGCGAACCAGCGGTTGCTAGGGACGGCTAATCGCCGCCGCAGATCTGCACGTTGGGGCAATCGGGGTCAGGCCTTGGGGCAATCGGGGTCAGGCCTTGCGGTCTGTAATCGCCGCGGCAAACTGTGCTCCAGAAATGCAAACCGCAAGCCCCCCCCCCGCAATGGCATGGGAGCGCGTGTGAGAATCTGGCGTATCGAGGTTGCTGCGAATTGTCTCGCAGCGACCTCCATCCCCGGGTCATCGACCATCATGCCGAGGTCACCCTCTGGGGCCTCTTCTCCCATGCACGGCATCTCCTCACTCAAGTCGATCATCGCTTCATCCGGCGGAGGTGCATCGTCCATCGCCATTGGTTCCGGCACCATTCGTGTGGGGACTCCGTCCATCGCCTCTTCCTCCTTCGTCATTGCCGCGGGGAGGCCATCTCGGTCTATGGTCGCCTTGGATACCGTACCCAAAGCGCCATATCGTGGAGAAGGGGGGGCGTTGCGACATTCCCGGTAACGGCGACCTCTACACGATTCATGCCTATCTCGATCCGGGACGGGCTCACAGCAAACTCGCACCACACGCCCGAGAGTGCCCCGTCAGCCAGTGGTTCGCCGTTCAGCTTCACGGTGACATGACGGGCATCGGCGAGAGGCCGGATGTGCAGCGCCAACGTGATTCCAGGCTTCGGTTCTACGTGTCCAGCCAGGTGCTCACCGACAGCGAGGTCGATGGTCACAGACTGACTGGGGTTGAGCGTGCGCGGATCGTCAGGGGAAACGACTGACCGGCCCAGGAAGCGTTCGCCGTCGGCGAGGAAGCGGCTGACCTGTTTGACGCCTCGGGCACTCGAGCAGTAGACCTTGTCCAGTCTTGCGAGGATATCAGGATCCCCGATTTCGTTCCACAGCCGGCTCTTCGGGTTGAAGAAATTGAACACGCACATCCCGCTGGCGCCCGAATTCCAGGCCTGCGCGGCCCGGCCACGCCAGCCTGGCAGCGAGGCGCGGACCTTCCGTGCCTCGGCATCACGCATCGCGGCGCTGCTGAGGCACGCATAGACTGGCACTCCGTGCTGCTTCCCGAGCTTGACCGTGGTCTCCCAAGGATTCAGGCGGAAATCCCCGCTCGCGACGATCAGGTCGATCAGGTCGTTCTTCAGCCATCGGGTGACATCGAGCCCAATAGCCTCGCAGTAGCCAACCGAGTCGGGTATGCGCACGGCAATCAGGATGGGGCGTCCCCGTTTCAGACCAACTCGCTCGGACATCGCTCTGAGGCGTTGTATCAGGTCAGTCATGCTGTCGCGGTCATCTTGGTCCGCGTCTTGCCCCATGGCGGGCCGTTTGAAGTAGGTAAGCTGGCGGAAGAAATCCAGCTCGATCCCGTCTACGTCGTAGTTCTCGCAGATTTCCTGATGGAACGCGAGTGCCAGGTCTCGGACCTCTTGCAGCCCGTAGTCCACCGCGGACCACATGCGGCCCTGCGTGGGTGGCTTCTCTCGGCTCCCCATCAGCCATTCCGGGTGATCCTTCTTCACTTGTGGAAAGATGTAGGGGGCATACCACGCTTTGTAGGAGTCGTGGATGTCATTCATCCGCATAGTCCAGAAGCACTCGATGCGACTCTGGTGGCAGAACTCGACCATGATTCGCAGGGCATCCGTGCCTTGGTCGATGAAGTCCTGGGTCTTGTTGTTGGCGAAGCCTTCAGCCTTACACGAGAAGACGTCGCCCAGTTCCGAGTCGTGTTTGAACCGACCAAAAGACCCGCCCGTGCTGTAGAAGATAGAGTCCACCTGCGTCCCCTTCAGGGGCGTCGTGCGCAGGCTGAGCAGGGCGTCTGGTGTCGCCTCTTTGCAGTAATGTGTCAGGTCGCAGCCGTCGTTGTTGAAGATGATGCGGCGCTTCTTGTGTGCTGCCTCGTGTCGCTGCCGCCGCAACTGGTTCAGGTCTTCCGGTCGCGTATCTCTGTCGACGGCCATGGTTTCTCCTGTCCCGAGCAGCAGTGAGCCCGCTAACGTGAGACATGCTGCAAGTATGCTGGAGGGGTTGTGCATGAGGTGTCTTCCAGTTCCGGCGGCTTCTTCAACGCTCGTGGTATCCGTGCTCAAAGACCACCATGTATTCCGTCTTCCACGACGGCTTTGATGAGGCATCGGAGACCAATCAGGGGATGAGCATACCGATCACCCTTGACCCGAAAGCTCAGGGCTACCTTGGCACCGGCGAGCTCCTCGATGCCCTTCGACGTCCAATAGTGTCAGTCTATCTCCCGGTGATGACGAACGCCCTGAAATCCCGGGCCGGCAAGCTGAGTTCGAGGGTGGCTGCAGCTGGGTGAGAGCGGTTGTCCTCAAGTGGTTCGACAATGCTGGACGTCGCTGGCGTCATTCCCAGCTTCTTCCAGTCCAGTGTGAGCGTGCCCTCGCCGGGTTTGTATGCCCAGTTGCTGACAATGATGAGGGCTGTGTCGCCTTCGGGCATGAGGTAGGCACTTGCCAGGAGTTCCTCAGAGCCGGTGGACACGGGGCACTCATCACGCCAGTAGCCGAGGAAATCGGCCTGGGCCAGAAATGGGCTGACGAGATCCCAGACCGGGGGGATCTCACGCATGCCGACACCGTCGCCGATCGAGACGAGCACGCCGTGGACCAAGCTGATCATGAGCACTTCGTCCAGGCTGACCGGGGTTCCATAGGAGTTGCCGCGCCAGGAGTATTGGTGGAAGATATAGAACGTGAAGGGCGTGCCGAGCTGCGTTTTCATGAAGCCTGCCCGGAACATGTCGGGGGAAAGTCGGGTGTATTGACGCTTACCTTCTGTTCCCCAGTTCTCGCCTTCGGTCACGACATCGACGTAGCCGCCGATACAGGTGTCGTGGGTAGTATGGCTGTAGATGATCCCGTTGCGTCCGTCTGTGTGCAGGTACGTGTAGAGCCGCTGGAAGACCTTGCGTGATGCCCAGAGAGGAACAGTCGGCCGGCGCTCACCCTCGTCGTCAATGTAACCGCAGCCGGAGTAGGGATTCCGGTTTGCCATCGGTCCGGAGACGTCGATATACACCCCACCCAAGCCCATCTCCTCAACCATGCGTCGGGCAGAGTCCAGGTAGAACTGCGCATGCGAGGTCGACTGACAAGCGTACCGTACGCGACCCGTTGGGACCACCCAACCGTCGCGGGGCAGGACATCCCATTCGGGGCTGAACAGGGCATACTCTGGAGTCGTGGTGGACGCTGCCGACATGTATGTGTCGGCTACGACCGGGACGCCGTAGTTGCCGATTCGCTTGACCAGCGCTTTCCCCCCCTGTGGGTGCCGGTATCTGGGGGTATTGATGTTGGCGAGGATGTGGTAGTTCACGGCAACGCAACTGCGCTGGATGAATTCAGGGTACTTGTCGGTCGCGAAATAGGACGGTTGGTGGATGATCGGGTCTTTGGGACGCGGCTTCACGGGCGTCGCGATGTAGCCGTACTCGTAGTGCAGCGGCTTACTGAGCAAGGTGGGGGTGCTGATCAGGCTGATCCGCAGGACAACGGTATCCTCTGTTCGGGTGAAGTCTGCATACGCGGGGCCTCGGATGTATTGGTCGCTCTCAGTAAGGAACGCGAGACCGCGAATGTCCCCGCCGACGAACAGCTCGTTGAACATGGTGTCCTGCCATTTCCATGACGGGCTGTAGAGCCAAGTTCCATGGTCGCCGATGTCGACATCCCGGGCGCTCGCGAAGGTGTCGGGGTACAGGCTTGCCGTGACGAACTTCCCTGGTGGTAGTTGCCGCCGCCCCCGTGCGTAACGTGCGTAGGATGCTTTCATGGGGACCTCGATCACCAGTGCGTCGAGGGTGACGTCCGGGGCGCCGGTCAGGTCGAAGGTAAGCAATGAGAATCCGTCAAACTCGGTCCAGAGCGTACCGACCAGTGCGAGTGGACCGGCCTTTCCTTGCACCGCCCATGTCGCCCGCCGTTCAGTGCTGGAGAGGAGCCGGAGTGGCGCGAATTCCCAGGCCGGTTGCTCCCCGTTTACGGTAGCTGCCATGGTGATCGGGGCAGCCAGGATGTCCTGGCCGGCGGCATGGATCTGCTGGGGCAGTCCGTTGTCACCCAGCCGATACTCGCGTAAGCTGACCGCAACGGTCTTGTCCGCGACGTTCAGCGGGGTCCAGGGCGGCGGCACGCGGTCGGTGATCCCAATGGTGTTGTCGAGCCATTCCGGGCGTTTGGGAACGGTCAGCGGTTCGCTCGAGGAGGCAATCAGCGTGCCAGCAGGGCCACGGAGCTCGGCGCGCACCAGGTATCGCCCGGGAGCGATCTCTGAGAGGTCGAATCGTTCCAGCGCCTTGGGTGTTGCCCGCTGGATCACAACCTTGCGCTTCAGTGCGGTGCCCGGAATGTCGAGCAGCAGGTTGGCTGCTTCCGGCAGGCCGGGCAACCGTTCCGCATTGATCGCCACATCCATGAAGCCCTTTGCGAAGATTGGCAGTGGCTTGACCGTGAACGATGATGCGGCGGCGAAGGGGACCTGGATGCGGGCGAGCTCGCGGTTTGCGCGGGTATCGTCGGCGCGCACAACGACGGTCATGTCGGTCGTGCGTTGCAGCCGAATCGTCTCGCTGAAGCCGAAGGGCTGCAGCCCACCGACCGCGACGGCGCATGGTTGCTCCCGACGGTAGACGGTCTTCCCGCTTGCGTCGCGTAACAGCAGCTCCGCGGTGACGGTCACGGCGTCCCCGGGACGAATGCCAACCGCACCGGCGACGTCAAGATTGCCGCTGGGCAGGTCTCCGAGACGGTTGAGCTGAAACGCTGGGCTGTCGCCGCCGAATCGGGCTGTGGAGAACATGCCGGGGGTCGCAAAGCTACCGTTGATGTACGACCATGTCGTCCAGTCTTCCGATTTCTTGGTGGTGCCCTTCTCCTCAGACCAATCTCGGCAGAAGTTGATCTTCCACTCGTCGCCCGGTGCAGGGAGGGAGACTCCGAGGTCGGCGAACGGGATGGCGACCTCCGCGGTCCAACGCTTCTTCGAGAAGGTCTGGATCTCGCCGGCCGTGCCACCCACGTCAGTGACTTGGTTGGCAAAGGCCCAGTTCCCATCCCAAGCCAGCTTCTTGCTCTCGTTCAGATCAAGGAATCCGCCCCCGGGCACGCCGTAGAACTGGAACCATGGGCTATTTGGCGGAACGAGCCAGAGCTCGACTGCATCGTGGGGCGTGGGGAGCTTCCCGTCGCGCCCCGTTCCTCCTTTCCCCAGCGTGCCTTCCTTGGTTGAGTCGAATGCCGCGTACAGATGCGTGTCGTCGTAGGTGATATGGACCAGCGTTTGGCGGCCGGCAAGATGGCCCCCCAGTTCATGGAATCCGGTCACCGTCGCCGCTCGATCCCATTCGCTGGGCTCAAGCGTGCCATCAATGCGAGGCGGCGTGTCGGTCTTCGGGATCGTGATCAGGTGTGGGACGGGCTTGGTCGGGTCCGTCTTGGCTTGGGCCTCCGTCGGTTCATCTACGGGTTCTTCGCCTTTCCAGTACACACCTGTTTCGTCGAGGTGGATGGGGCCACCCGTAACGTGGAACGCGAGGCAGGTCTTGACCACAGGCTCCGGTGCCCGTTTACTCAAGTTCGAGGTCGCCGGAATCGTGACCGTGCCCCGAAACTCCTGCCAGTCTGCATGGCTTACATCCCATGTGCCGACAGTGATGCAACCCACGTACGCCGGCCGTTGAGAATAGAGATACAAAAGGGTTGAGACCACTCCCTTGCCCTTCACCCAGACCGACACGACCACGTCGCGCTTGGTCTCAACGTTGAACCGCGGGCCTGCGTGCATGCCTACGAAGATCTTCCCGGTCTGCTGCAGTGTGACGCAACGTGAGCCACGCCATGCGAAAGCGGCATCTTCGACCATGGACACCTTGCCCTTGTAGGCGGCGTTCATGCCCCAGTATTCGGGAAACTGTGTTCGTGGACTCACCTCCTCGAAGCCGGCGTTCCACGACAGATTCGCTTCAGTGCCCAGAGACACCGGCGCGCAGTGGGTGGAGAGCAAGGCGACTCCCAGAGCCAACAATGAACGTCTCATGATCCATCCTTAAGTGTCATTCATGTCTGCGGGAAAGGTAGGGGGCTGTTCTCCGGCCATGGGGAGCAACGTAGTGTTAGAGAGTTGAGGAGACAAGGGTTCTGGGGTATGGGGGCAAGCGTGGGCGGATCGTGAACGGCCATCACCATCCCGGAAACAGCGTGGAATACCGGCGGAAGAGGAAGATGGTCGTCCCAGGCCAATCTGGCTGCATTTCCGGCTGATTGGCCAGATTTCGAACGTTCCATCCGTTGCCGGAAGATCAGGAGTGGTCACGGCAATCGGGGCAATCGGGGTCAGGCCTTGCGGTCTGTAATTGCCGCGGCAAATTGTGCTCCAGAAATGCAAACCGCGAGGCCTGACCCCAGCCTCTCCGATCGAAGCGCAGCGCAGACGGTTCTCGTGCACGGAGCGCCGAAGGCGCGGACGCATACCAGCGCAGGGCACAGCGTAGCAACGCCCTGGGTATGGTAAGGTAGCTTGGTCTTGCCCTGTAGGGGCGCTGCATAGTCCCTGCGAACAGGGCCTCTGTGTGTGGTGCCCATACTGAGCCCCTTCAGGGCATGATTCATGGGCGACGGACGGCCTGGGGCGAGTGCCCCAGGCTGGTATGCGGGGCGCCGTTGGCGCAGAAGACAAAAGGCAGAGAGAACGAGCCAGATTCACGGGACCGTCGAAGCGCTGGCCCCGTGATCTGTGTGTTAGCAAGCGCGAAGGAGACGCTTTGCCATGGACCAAGATCTTCGACGACACACGCAATCAGCGCTCTACGGGTTGCTTCTCATCGTGGGCCTGCAGATCTGCTGGTGGGTGACCCATCGCCACGCACCTTCGCAGTCTCGCCTTGTTCTCGGGCCACCGAAAGGTGTGCTTCTCACGGGAGTCGCCTTCGTTTTCCTGTCGGCCAAGCTGGCCGTTCGCGCCCCGTCAAAACTGGAACTCTGGGCTGAGCCGCTGGCCATGTGGTTCGGGGGATGCGTCGGCGTCACTATGTGCCTGTTTGCCGTAGGGCCTGGCAACCTGTGGCCTATTGCGCTCGTCGTTCTTGCTATGACACTGGCGGTTTTCTGCGGTATTGGCGGCGGACTTGCCTGGCTCGCGATGACATTCCAGTCCCGAGATTGACGCTTCACTGAGCACGGCTGAAGGGTTGAGAGAGAGACTCACCCGGCGCTGGCAAACAAGGCCAGTGGTGCGGACCCCGCAGGCCCCCCCCCCCCCCC
>Ga0209045_1001553_pt1 | contig 20133 bp, 13 predicted proteins | sample SaaInlLV_10m_DNA_4_FD_184664 | JGI IMG/M metagenome (GOLD analysis project Ga0209045, IMG submission 184664) | Marine microbial communities from expanding oxygen minimum zones in the Saanich Inlet - Saanich Inlet SI072_LV_200m_DNA (SPAdes) (version 2) | ecosystem: Environmental > Aquatic >...
AAAGCTGGAAAAAGCAGAGATCGCACGCAACTATAGTGCGCCAGACGAGCGTGGTATCGACAAGGAGAAGTTCCTATGACCACGCGGCAAGCAGGTTACGGAATCCAACCGAATTCTGCGCTCGAAGGTTCGCAAAGGCGGGCATCCGGCCGCTTGGACGGCTTCACAGCGGCATGGGCAAGATCCTCGACGATCTTGGCCCCGATGGGGCTCGGCCCAATACTCCCGACACACAGATGTTCTATCGGTACCTCCGCTTCTTCGACGGCATCTGCGCCAGCCATACGAGCGGGACAGACATGGGTACGGATTGGCGCGACAACGACCCCAAGGTCGAACCGATCGTCGAGATCTATCAAGGCGACCGCCAGAGCTACGAGCGACCGGGGGGGCCGCGCACGAACACCGGGGAGTACTCCATTGGCGGATGGCGGCCGATGGGGTTTGTCTCCCGAGCTCTCAAGAAGGGATTGCGCCTCGGGTTCCAGTCCTCGAGCGACCACATATCCACCCACATGAGTTACTGCAACGTATACGCCGAAGCTCCGACGCGGGAGGCGATCCTCGACGCGATGAAGAGGCGCCGGGTCTATGGAGCGACCGACAATATCATCGCCGATGTCCGCTGCGGTGAACATTTTATGGGCGAAGAATTTACCGTAACCACGGCGCCCACGCTGTCCATCAGACTGATCGGAACGGCCCCCTTTGCGGAAGTCGTGATCGTGAAAGATGACCAGTACGTCTACTCGAGTTTTCCCGGCAAGCCGCGCGTGGAGTTTGAGTGGACAGACGAGGATGCCGTACCCGGGAAGACCAGCTACTACTACATCCGCGGCACCCAGGAAGGAACGACGGAGACGCGTACCGTCAAGTCCTTGCTGGGGGGTAAGACAACGATGGACTTCAACAACGGTGAGATCGTCTGGGTGTCCCCCATGTGGATCACCCTCAAGCCCTAGTGGTAGGCTCAGTGAAACGCCCCGATTTGCAGGTGGGTTTACCCTTGATATATTAGTAGACTCGTCATGCCGCGTCTGCGTACGTCTGTGTCGTGTTGCGGTTGTGGTACCGACTAGTCCAATGCTCTAGCACGGAGACTGGCTTTGAACGACGAATATCTCGAGCTGGCCAAGAACAAGGGTTACGATGTCAGAGCGCTGATCAACGGCGCGTCAAAGAGAGCGGCAGAGCTCGCCCAGGGCGGCCGACCACTCGTGCCCGTACTTCCTCAGGACAGCCGCAGCTTCCTTGACATCGCACTCCTCGAAGTCGCCGAGGGCAAAGTAGTCATCCAGACTCCGGACTACGACGGCTATTGAGCCACACACATCGCGTGAGCATCGGCCGCTGACGGCGGCTCCGAGGGGGAGTTTCCCGGGTTGACCTGTAGCTCGTCAGCGTGGTTGCGCAAGCACATGCAGAGGAGATAGCATCATGGACCCGACCGGGATGTTCTGTGTCATTCCCTCCCAGCTCGGTGTTGGGGAGCCTTTCGAGCTCAAACTCCGACTGTTGGGCGAGCCCCATGACGTCCCCTGCAACTGCTGGTGGGGCAACAATCCCCGCCCGAATCTGCGCACGCCCTTCAACCTCTGCGTTCAACGCGGCATCACGTTTATCGACAACTGCCTGCCCGAATGGGTGGGCAAGCTGCACCTCGAAGCCGACGGCCTTGACGGCCCCTGCACCGTCACTTTCGACGGCAAGAATCAGGGTGTCTATGCCGGGGACCACCGACCCGTCGGCACATTCGGTCCTCTCCGCTGGACTAAGCCGGGCTTCCACTGCATACGGATCATCGACCCGGCCTCCGGACTCGAGTGTTCCACCAACATGGCCTGCGTCTCCCCGAAGCCGCCGCCTCTGCGAATCTACTGGGGAGACCCGCACTGGCAGACGTTCTTCAGTGACGGACTGCGGGCACCGGAGGAACTCTACACCTTCGCGCGCGACGAGGGATTCCTGGACTTCGGGGCCATTACGGACCACGTGGAGGCCCTCACCGACCGGCAGTGGGATTACTTCGTGGCCGTCACGAACGACTTCAACGAGCCTGATCGATTCGTTACTCTCGTCGGCCAGGAGTGGACCCACCATACGCCAGGTCACCGCAACGTGTATTTCCGCGCTGACCACGGTCCTATCCTGCGCAGTACAGACCCAAACTGTGACACACTCGAGAAGCTCTGGGCCCGCCTGGACGAGGTGAGTCACCTGGAGCCAATCGCGATCCCACACCACAGCGCAAACAAGCGGATGGGGGTCGACTGGGAGCTGGGCTGGAACCCCGTGTACGAGAAGGCCGTGGAGGTGTACTCGGTGTGGGGCAGCAGCGAATGTCACGCGGATGACGGCAACAGTCGCCCGATCGGGGCCCTCGGCGGCGAAGTCAAAGGCCAACATGTGATCGACGCCCTGCGGAAAGGCTTCCGCCTTGGCTTCATGGGAGGGGGAGACGTCCACGATGGGCGACCCGGAGAGGCCCTGCATGCCCTCAGCTACCCCGATATGGAGCATGTCCCGTGGCCGCAGGGCCTGACAGCCTGCCTCGCCCCCCGGTTGACCCGCGACACCATTTTCGACGCCATCCGGGATCGCCAGACCTACGCGGCAACCAACAGCCGGACATTCCTCAACGTGAGTGCTCAGCGCAACGCGGGGGCCGTCACGTTGAACGTGACCGCTGCATCCCACGAGGGCATCCGGGAGGCACTGGTGATACAGGATGGAGAGACGGTTGCCCATCTGGAGGCAACGCGCGACGACGGGAAGGTCCTCGAACGGACATGGGGGGGAGACGACCTCCAAGGCGACGGCTTCTGCTACGTCAGGGCTGTCACCTGCGAGGGGAACATGGCGTGGTCAACCCCAGCCTGGGGTGACGAGTTGGCGTAGTCGGGGGGGCGCCAGGACGGGGGATTCGAATGAGGCGGAACTTAGCAGCCCTTCAATGTGGGAGGGGCTGCCACGCCCCGATCTTTGCCTCCAGATCAGAAGCCAAGCAATCGGCAGATGGCACCGCCTCCCACATTGCGCGCTCTGCTAACGTGGCAGGGGCTTTACCACACCGCGACCCCGCCTCTGAGGAAGCTGATGGCATTGCTATGCCCCCCTCAAGCTAACGCTTCTCGAAGACGATGCGTGGATGAGCAGACGCGCCCTCGATTGGGGCCAGAAGGCCTTCCTCTCCAGCCCCGTCGATCGGCAACAGTAGGTTGAACGCGAGATCCCCAAGGGCGGGACGGGAGCCAACCTGGCGCAGCTCATCCCGCTTCCTGTGAATCAGTGCCTGCAAGGGGAAAGAGGTCTCGATGAACAGGGCATCTCCAGTGGGAGGAACGTGGAACTCCACTGACCAGCCCTCCACATCAGGTCTCAGCAGGGGACCGACATACTTGCCGCCGTAGACGTTTCGGCTCTCCACGCCAAGTAGCCCACCGGGGCATGCCATCAACCGTAACCGCCGCAGAGAACCAGGCTCACGAACCATCGCCTCAACGAGTTCGGCGTCATGCACGGCCACCAGCAGATAGGCAACGTCTCCTTTGACACAACCGTCGATGGAGTAGCGGCCATAGTCCGTCAGGCCGTCCATGTCCCACTCGTCCGGGAAGCCGTCCACCGCGCAGTTGAACGTGCTGTCGGATCGCCCCTGCGCCGCATAGGGGGCCTCGACCCAGGCATCGAATACGGCGCGATCGAGGCGGAGGAGTTTCCCGTCCACTCCCAGGAGAACGCCTCCGGGCACGCTCAGCCCAAGCGATCCCCTCCCGAAACCCGCGACCCGCCGGACACGGGCACGGCGCTCGTTCAGATTCTGAATGACGAGAATTCGCTCAAGAGACCGTTCGGGGTCGTGCCGGGGCTTGAGCACATGGTAGACGCAGTTCTCCAGACGAAACGTGAACTCCACCGCTATGTAGCGCGCGTAGTGGGACCAGTCTTTGAACCCCTCGGCAGGGAACGGCTCCCAACGGAAGTCCCGCGTTCGGATCTCATAGGCTCCGACCCCCAGGCCCTTCTTCTCCCCGACCCGGACGATGCCCAGCACCTGCCCATCGGTAACGAAGGGCGTACCGACGAACCGGTGCGTCAGTCCCAAGTCCGTTCCGGCATATGTGTCAATGACAGTGAGGTGGTCACGAAAGTAGCGAACCCCCAGTATCCCGTCCTTGGTCCATGGTGCCTGCCAACGCCATTCCGTGTGCGCCTTCTCGAGAGGGACATCTACATAATCAGCGCCACTGATCAAGCCGATCGAGTGCCGATGCTTGAGCACAGCCACGCGGTCTGCCCCGAGAGCGACGGTACTGTCCCCGGGGAACTCCTCATCACCGGCAACATAGCGCCCCAGCGCGTCATCCAGAGTGTGCATCCGTGCCTTGCCACGGCGATGGGCGATCAGTCGCCGTCCGCCCTGCAGGAAAGCGCCAACACCGTCGGCGTCTTTGACCAGCCCTACACTGACGGGCCCATCTCCCCCCCATCGGACGACTGTGGTCGTGGCCCAGTCGTACCAGGAAGCCAGGAGCACGTCTCTCCCAACAGCAGCCGCAGCACTGATCTTGCGGAGGGGCGCCCCGAGAGGCGGGTACGCCTGACGCGTCACCCCCGTCCGTCCGTCAATCAGGCGGAGACGGCGCTGGGAGACCACGGCCAGGTCATCCCCCACAGCGAGAATGTACTTCGGGGTCTGCCAGATCGGATAAAGCCAAGCCGGCAGCCCCTTCGGGCCAAGCTTGACGATGGCGTTGTCGGCGACGAGGAGCCGATGGGGCCCCACGTCCTGGAGCTTAGGGGCGATGAGATAGCGGGCGTCGGTCTCGCACGCAAACACGGGCCCTGCCGTCTCGGTGTGCTCGGGAGGCGCCGGAGTCAGAATGGCGTAAGCGTCTTCCTCCGGGCGCACGACAAGCCACTCCCCGACGCCACCCAAGCAAAGCTGATCGAGAGGCGACGGGACGCCTCCGAGGCGCGAGTAGGTGCCCTGGGCGTCCACAACGCCGATGTCCGCCCCGGACTGAACCAGGGCCCTGCCCTGCCCAGTACCAATAATCCGCCATCCCGCTTCACTCTCGACCGTGGCCATTTGAGCCAGATCCGTCAGAGAAAGGAGGCTGAGCGTTCTACCTTTGTTGCCGACCACCACTGCCGTCTGGGTATCGATCTGACTGATCTCACGCCACTCTGGCGAGATGTTGCTCGGGATGAGCGTTCCCTCTGCGCGATTCACCAGGAACGGCGTGAGGTGATCCACCGGGGCAAACAGGACGGTCGTTTCGCCGACGACCGGGGAGGACGGGCGGCGGCTCAGGAGCAGTTCGGTCAAGCGCTCGTCTACACTGAATGACAGACGAGGGTAGGTGCGAGCCCAGCGGACCGTGTTCCGGTCCACGTCAACTGCCATGACAACACCTACGTTGGTGCAGATGTAGGCAGTCCCGTCCGCAACAACCGGAGGCGGCACATCCAAGTCGAGCTGAACGTAATCAGCATAGTGGCTGTGCAGTCGCAGGCGTGGTTCGGCGGAGTAGAGATACAGTTCGTCCTGGAGCAGCCCGGTCTGCTGGTCTATCACGAGGAGGTGATAGTCCCGCATCCCCGCGTCCTTCCGGGCGATGAGGAGCACGTCTCTGTCGGTCACAACCGGATCCGAACAGAGCAGTCTGTCCGGCGGGGAGAAGCGCCACCGTACAGCCCCGGTGTCGGCTTCGATGGCCACGAGAGAAAAGCGGCCCTGCTCAAGGAGCCGAACGTAGACAGAGTTGCCGGCAGCAGCGGGCCGCAGCCCGTCCGACAGCACCTCTGTTTTCTCTTGCTTAGTCTCCAGCAGGAGCCGGCTGGGAGGGGCACACAGATCCCACTGCACCCGCCCGTTGGCCAGAGCCATCACATGCCGGGAGGACTGCACGAAGACACGCCCGCCGAGAGAAGTGGTCCACGGGACGGCGGGGCGCGAAGCGCGACCCGTTCCATCCGCCTCGATGGCCTGCAGTTCAGTCGCCGAATAGCGCAGGAACGCGACCGGCCGAAGGCTGTCTGCCGCTGTCGGGTCCAGTCCCAGGCTGTCCCCATCGGAAATCAACGCGTCATAGACGGGAGGCGAAAACGCCGGGGCCTCAGCACGACCTCTGTCCAGACGGATCTGCAGCTTCCGCCTGGCGACTGAAGCGGCGGAGGCCTCGAGGCGCTCATCCATGAGAGCGGACACATCCTTCCAATGCCGTTCATATTCCGCTGCGTGCTGAGCAAAGCTCACCCGGTAAGCGTCAGCCGCCCCCAGAAAGAGCCGTGGATCGCTAGCGGTGTCGATGACGTGCATACTGCGCCCGGAGAGAAGGCCTCGAATGAAACCGAGCAGAGCTCTCCTGTTGCCTTCCCCTGCCAATTCCTCCACTCGCCGTGCGTTGGCCCGCAGTTCGTATTCCCGAGCGATTTTCGACACACCCTCCCTGAGTGCATCCACACCTGAAAGCAGACTCCTGTAGCGACTGCTCTTGCTTGCTTTGGGGTAGGCTTCTATGTACACTTGGCGCGCGCCGCGGGCTCCCGAGCTATCGCCCAGCCAGACCAGGGCCCGGATGCGCCAGCGCAACAGGTCTTCCCTCCACTCGCCGTCTTCCCGAGCCAGCAGATGGTCCACGACGCGCAATGCCTCCTCGGGCCGGTACTGCCGGAAAAGCCCCGTGAGCCACAGATTGAGCGCTTCTGCTTTTGGCTCAGCCTCGGCCAGATTTCGGAACGCCCATTCGGCAAGGGCCGTCATTGGCACGACCGGGCCAGCACCTTTGGCATGCTGGTCCAGTCGACGAAGGACGTCACGAGCGAATCGGCTACTCGTGCTGGCTGTGGCCGCAAACTTGCTCCAGTGGATCGCGTTCTCAAAGTCCCCCATGGCCAGGTAATCGCGAGCCAGTTCCCAGGCATGCCCGGCGAGATCACTCTCACCGGTACCCGCCTCCAACTTGCGCAGAATGAAGGCTGTTCTCAGGCGTATGGCCTCAGCATAGGGATTGTGGTCAAAGAGTCGAGCATAGAACCGCCATTGGCGGGAATCGTGTCGATGGAACTTGCAGAGGATGCGATGAGGGCCTGCACTGAGCGCCAACGGCAGTATCAGTGCCCGTTCCTGGGACTCCCGCCGCCATTCGTCCTTGAACAGAACGCGCTTCCCATCGACCCAAACTGCCGCATTAGCGCCGGGCGCGGAGACTGCCAGGAACCTGGTTCCCGGTTCCGGCAGGATGATGTTGTCACGTTGGTAGACGACGGCCGGTCCCTTTTGAGTGTTGATCGGGCAGTCCTCCCCCTGTTCCCAGCGCTGCCAACGCAATGTCGCGTCCCCAGGGCCGGCAAACTCGGCCTCTGGTCGAGAATCGCGTTCCGGAGGGAAGCGCATCCAGAGACTTTCGGGAAGCGCTCCATTGAACGGCCCCACAACCCAAGTCGTGTTCGGAGCACGCAACGATGCGGAGCACGCTTCGAGTTGGGCCCAGATGGCATTCACATCGTCAGGCTTCTCCGGGGAGGGCCCGGATGCCCACCAGTCGGGCTCTCGGGCGAAAGGCTCCAAGGCCCGGGTCGGAGGCGAAAGCGCAAGAAGACTGACAGCGATCAGCGCCAGGCAGATACGCGAAGGCAGCCGCAACGGAGATCTTTGGAGGGTCGATGCTTGTCCCGCCATAGCCGGACGGCGACGGGGGATCCACAGCGACCGTGAGTCACAGCCGGGGGCAGAGACCCAGCGATCGGGGACGACACGCCCTCCCCGTGACGCGACACCCGAAGGCCCCGTTCCATCGCCCTGGTTACGGGCGGGACGGCAAGTTCGGTCGGGATCCGGTCCCCGGCAAGGATCAGTCCGTCTCATACGGGGGGATCATCTCCAGCAATAGATCGATGACGTGATCAGAGGTCACCCCTTCGGCTCGAGCGGCATAGTTGACCGCGAGCCGATGACGCATCACGGGGTGACAGACCGCAGCGATGTCCTGACAGGAGACATACTCGGCACCACGGAACACGGCTGCCACTTTGGCGGCGGAGACGAGGAAAATGCTGGCTCGGGGACCGCAGCCCCACGCCGTCCACTTCTGGATGAACTCAGGTGGGTCGTCCTGGTTGAGTCGCGTCGTGCGCACCAGGCGCGTCGCGTAGTCGATCACCGCATCGGCAACGGGGACGGAGCGGATCACCTTCTGTGCTTCGAGGATGTCGTCCGCGCTCAGCACGGGCAAAATCTCCTCCGCACTTCGGGAGGTAACCATCCGCACGATTGCCTTCTCCTCCTCTTCAGCCGGGTAATCCACGATAATCTTGAAGAGAAAGCGGTCTTGCTGGGCTTCCGGCAGCGGGTACGTCCCCTCCTGTTCGAGGGGATTTTGCGTAGCCATCACAAAGAAGGGCTTGCCCAATTCATGGTCTTGCCCACCAACCGAAACCTTGCCCTCCTGCATGGCCTCGAGCATGGCGGCCTGGGTCTTCGGGGGTGTTCGGTTGACCTCGTCTGCGAGGATGATGTTGGCGAAGATCGGGCCGGGGACAAACGTGAAGGTGCGATTGCCGGTTGCGGCATCCTCCTGGATGACCTCTGTGCCGGTGATGTCGCTCGGCATCAGGTCCGGGGTGAACTGGATGCGTTTGAACTCCAGATGGAGGGCATCTGCAATCGACGATACAAGCAGCGTCTTAGCCAACCCCGGGACACCTTCCAGCAGGCAGTGGCCCCCCGCCAGTATGGCCATGAGAACTTGCTCAAGGACATCCCTTTGCCCGACAATCACCTTGCTCAGTTCCTTCAGCAGGCGCTCGTGCGCATCGCGTACGACTTGGAGTCTCGCCACATCGGTTCCTTCGACAGTCCCTGTCGCTGTATCCGCCATCGTCGTGTTCCTCTCTCTCGCCTCTCACGACCGCCTTGCCGGAGTGTCCGGGTCGGTGGGCGCTCGCGGCTATCTACTGGTCGTTCTGTTTCTGCAAATCGCTGGACTCCGCGGAAGCTGCGGGAGAGACCGCTGGCGGAATCCGAGCGGCTCCCAGGAGTCGTTGAGTCGCTTTCAGCGGCACTGCCCTGAGTGTTCCGGCAAGCCGGACCATCAGGTCTTCGGGTTCCGCAGCCAACGCAAAAGCTGCCAGTCGGTCCCCGTTACGGAGCACAATGCCCTGCGCAAGAGGGGGAATGGCCCGAAGCACCAGGGACAGCACGTCTGACGCAGGAAGGGTCACGAGTGCGCCATCGGTCAGCAAGCCAATGGTTGACGCGTCTGCCCACATCAGCTGTCCTGCGGTCACGTTCCCATCACGCATCCGTAGCGAGCATCCCTCGTTGGGGGCGTCGCCTCGCCGCAAAGAGGCCGGATCACCGTCCCCGAAAACGACACCGGCCACGTGTTCGGTGGGCAGTTCGAGCTGCCCGAACGAACTGGAACGAAAACAGATGGTATTGCCCTGCAGACGTCGCAGGAGGCCACACAGGACGGCCCCGTCCGTGAGGATAAGCCGGGTTGGCTTGGGGGGAATCGGGAAGCTCGTGAAGTCCACTCGGAGGACATCGGGGAGCGCCAGATTCTGTCCCTCTTCAGTCACAACTGCGTCGTCTCTGAGCGCGACCACTCTGACACCTTCGAGGCGGGAGCTGTCTTTCCGCACGACGATGTCGCCACGGACAGCCGAGGCCATCAGCAACAGAGACAGGGCAGACCACGCCATCGCGTGTCCGCTGGGGGCCGTTCGCGGACAGCGCGACACGAGCCGTACCCTCGCCACGGAGACGCGTCGGCTGCTTGATTGGTGGTACGCGTGCTGCATTTATCTCTGGTAGATTGGGAGATAGCGGTAAGGGACACCCAGGATCAGGACCGCCCAGGATGTCTCCAGGAGTTGATGATAGTGACCGTACTTGACCCAGTCCTTGAGGATCTTCTCTTTGATCCTAGGGTAGTACGTCTTCCAAGGGTCGCCTCCGTAGTGATAGAGCCCGACTGAGGTGTAATAATGCCCGTACCAGTAGTGCCCGGATTTCCCATCGGCGAACGCGGTTCCCATGAGATAATCGACCACATCCGGAATGATCGGGTCCTCATAGAGTCCAACCGACTGGAGGCAGACGAGCCCGGCCGCAGTTCGGGCGAAAGCGGCATCCCCGCTCCCTGTCATGTAACGGAATCCGTGTTGCTCGGGGTGGTAGCAGGCCTTTATGAAGTCGACAGCCCGTTCTATGGTGTCTCCCGGCACGAAGATCCCCGCTTCACTCGCGGCCCGTAGGGCCATGACCTGCATGACGGTCACAGAGATATCCCCGCGCTCCACGCGAGGCTGGTAGCGCCACCCGCCCCCGCCATGCTGGATATCAACGATGAGGTCCACCGCCCGGATGACAGCCGCCCGGATGCGCGGGCTCTGCGTCATCCCAAGGCACTCGGTCAGTACGAGAGTAGCCAGGGCGTGTTGGTACATGGGTCCGCGGTCGCCTGTGCCGATGATCAGGCCGTTCTCCCGCTGGATGTTGACCAGGAACTGCACGCCGCGACTGATGTGCTCACCGTACGGACCTTCACCGGGAACGGATCCGTTGACCATGAGGGCCAGGATTGCGAAGGCGATCTCGCCGGTGTTGTTGCGGCCGTGCTGTGTCTTCCAGGAGCCATCCTTGCGCTGCGCAGCAGCAATCCAGCGCTGAGCACGTTCCACCGCGGTCTCGGCTGCCGGGTCCAAGCGCACAAAAGCGTCCTCAAAGAACGCCGAGGCCACCGGGCTGAGAAGACAGAGGGCCCCGGTGATCACAAGAAGAGTCACTGCCCGTGCAAGACCAATCGACCGGTCGCAAGCAGACAGCACCGGCAGGCCATCTTCACCTGACCTGCTGCATCCTGCGCCCCTGGAGGGCTCGTGTCTATTTCGCCAGTTCGACAAAATACCGTTTCACCTCTGTTTCCCATTTCGGGTTGTAGCGGGCGCTACGCGCTGACAGAACGGCGTCGCGTTCCCGGTCCGGCAGAGACGACAGCCAGCCGGCGCCAACGGCAACCTGTTCGCGCTCGACGCGTCCGCTTTTCGGGCGGCTCTTTTCTCCGGCCTGGAGCGCAATCTGGTGCTGGTTCTGGCGCTTCTGTTGCTGTTCATCCTCCTGGTCTTCAGCCTGCTCAGCTTGCTCCTGAAGCTTCTGAAGGATGAACTCAACGGCCTGCTTGATCTTGTCTCTGGCTTCCTTGACCTCGTCCGCCGAAGGCTCCCACTCGGCCTGCATGAGCGGAGGTATCGCTTCAATGACATCCTTCGCCGGTTCCGGTTGATTGAGCTCGCGCAACTCCTTGGCATGCTCATTCAGTTCGAGGGCCGTTTCCTGCTGGAACTCCGGCTTCGGCGGAGAGTGACGCTTCTCTGCGTGGCGCAGCTGCCCCTCGATCCTGCTGAGCTTCTGCTCGATGTCCTGAAGTGCGTTGATCCGCTCGGCAATTTGGCTCAATGGGTCTTGCTCCTCGAGCTGTTGCCCTCCCTCCGGGGCCGCCAGTTTCTCCTCGAGTTGCTCGATGACTTGCTTCTGGAAGGCAGCCGCCTGTTCCGGCTTCATCTGGCTCAGGGCCTTCTCAGCGCTGGCCATGGGCTCTTCTACCTGCTCATCAGGGGCATTCCGGCGCAGCTCTTCCTGACGCTCCGCAAGGTCTGCGAACGCATCGATGGCCTCCATTGTCGTCTGTCGTTCCTCTGGAGTGGGCCGGGCCTCCGTCTCCTCCAGCAGTTCCCGCTGTTCCTGGAGGAGATCCCGAACAGCTTGCCGCTCCTCAAGCTCATCACTCCGCTCCTTCAGGCCTCGCAGGATCTCGAGCAGGCGCTCGTAGTGCGTCTTTGAGTTGGCCAGGACCTGCCTGTCCGGACGCGCATTCCGAGCGGAAACGAAGCCGCTGAGCTCAGAGATTACATCCTGCATGGCCGTGGTCCGAGCCGTGTCAATCGTGTCGCTGGTGTCTTCCGTCTTCTGTACCTCTTCTGCCTGGAAGACACTGCTCTGGGCCTGTCTCTCGACCATGTCCCCCAGCCGATTGGAGATTTCTCCAAGGGTGTCGTCCTTGTGCAGGGCATCGCGAAGCAGTTTCTCGTCTGCCGAGGCAGCAACGCTCAACAGCAGCAGCAGGCCGAGATGGCGGATGCTCGAATGGATGTGTGAAGATCTTCTCATGGTTGCACCAGCTCCTGACGCATCTCGATGATCCGGATCTGCCGGTCGACATCTGCAGCAAGGTCATCGATGGTCTGAGTGATCTGTTGTTCCTCTTCCTCGATAATCCGCCGAAGCTCCTCGGGGGACACGACATGCAGTCGGCTCGTTCTGGACTCACCAATCTGGGGAGCGTCGCGGAAATCACACGTGTCCTCGACTCGGGCAGTGAGCAGCAGCAACCGGCCTGGCTCGACACCCAGATCAGTCAGTTCCAAGACGCCGGAAAGCACCGTCTCCGGCTCAAGCTCAAGCGTGGCCACCTCAAGCGATTTCGTTCCGGTGATTTTCGCTTTGCCGTCCTCCGTGGGGACACCGAACTGGCAGTAGAGCGTGGCCCTTACCATTCCGTGGTCATCGGTCGCCCGGATGCGCCAACGCAAGCGGCTGACGGGGGCCCAGTATTGGTCGCTCTCAGGACGTTCCAGCACGACAGTGGGGGGATGGTCTCGAACGAGACGAAGGGAGTAAGTGATGCGCTCACGGTTCTCAATACCTTCGGCATCCACGAGGCGCACCGCATAGCGCATCGACGAGTGAATCCGGACATTTTCGAGGCGGAAATGCGTTCCATCTCCGACAAACGTGTGCCGCTCCTCACCAAGATCAAGCTCACAGGAAGCAACCGGCCGGTCAGAGGCGACAGCAAAGGTGACAAGGCCGTTCTCGAGAACATCCGCATTGCCGATGGGAAGCGTCTGTATGGCCCGCCGGGTGTAGGAGGGGGCCTCAACGGTCAACGAACCGTCCGCGATTCCCGGTGGACGAACGATGCGAACAAACTGTTCCTCGCTCTGATCGTCCCCGAGACTCACACGGAAGCGGATATCCGTGGGTGGAGCCTCAAAGCGGGCTGTGTAACGCCCGGGTCCGGAGGCCTGATTGAGCTCCACCTCAAACTCCGACTCACCAGCATAGGTGACCCTCACGTGCCCACGTGTGGGAAGCTCACCAGAAGCGCTGACAGTCAGCTCAACGGGCTCGAACGTCGGCGAAACATGGGGAAACTGAAGCTCGACGATGCGGGTTCGCGTGGGGTAGTCAAGGGCAGCCCCGAACGCCCGTCGCCAGAAGACTGCGAACGCGGCTGAACCGAACAACCACCAGAAGACATAGAGAGTCATGGCTCCAATGACCAGGCACCAGGCCCGGCTGGCAAGGGGAACATCATGGAGGGGGACAGACTCAGGAGCGACTGTGGGAGCGTGAGCCTGCTCGATGACGCGGTCCTGCAGTTCAGTTGAGCCGTTCGGGTCGGGCCTCACATCGAATTCCAGGGCGGAAACCAGTAGAGACCCAAACCCATTGGTGCGCGCATGGAGTGCCCGGTCCTCAACTCGAAGGGCCATTCGTACGACATCGCGTTCGCGGCGCCATACGCCAGGGCGCCAACGGATAGCGAGCCAGGCAACCTTCGCGAGCACAGCGCCCGTCAACAGCAGGCGTACGGGCACGGGGAAGTGGGTCAGGTAGTCGCACAGGAAGGCAATGAAGAAGGCAACCGCGCCGGCCGAAGCCGCACAACTCAGCACCGACAGACGGTCCCGCCGACAGGCAGCCGATACGGCCCGGACAACCCGCCGTCGGAGATCTGCGGTGTGATGTGGCGTTTGCTCTGTCATTGCCTGTCTTACTCGTCGATACGGGGTCTTCAGTCCAGATAGAAGAGCTTGCGGAACAGCCATTCAAAGCAAAAGAGCGTCAGGCACAGGACCAGGACAGCCCAGCCGTCCCAGAGCCCCCGCTTAAGACGTCGGGCCGCGAGCGGTCGATGCGTCATGACGCTCTCAAGCAGGTTCCTCGCGTTCGCGCTACCACCGGCCACAAACTCGCCGCCGGTGGTCTCCGCGATTTCAGCCAACAGTTCTTCGTTCATACCTGACTCAACAAACTCCCGGCGCCGCTGTGACACACGAAGGCGGGCAGGCTTGGTGTAGAACCGGGCCGGCAGCTCGAACATGGCATCACCTTCGCTTTCCGGCCAAACGTGCGTCCTGTACATGCCAAGACGATCGGGGATGGGAATCAGGGGAAGCTCGTCTTCCTCATCGCCCTGGCGCATGATCAACGGTACAGACTCGCTGATATACGGCGAGTAGTCCGGGTTCATCAGCTTGGCCGTCACGGTGATGCGATCGCCCACGTGGCAATGCTCACGACTGACGAAGAGGCTGGTCTGTGCGGCCTCATCAAGCAGGTGCGGGAGGCCGAGGAACTGCACCACTTTCCCCCAGAACTCCCGGTAGTAGCGGTCACCGAACTCCCGCCGCCAACGCCAAGTTGAGTCAAACCCCATAAAGAGCACCGTGCCTTTCCCGTAGGCGTGCTGGACAACGGCGGGGCTGCTTTGATTGAACTGGTTCCTGGCACTCAGCAGGAGCGAGACAGCAGCGGGTTTCAGGCGCCCCCCGCGGTAGCATCGGTAGACGGGAGGGAACTTCTCCCAGATTGCCCGATTCTCTTCTCTGCTGCCGGAAAATGCCAGAAGCGGATTGGCCAGCCCTTCCTCGGTGATGGTCAGTGCAGACGCCTGCGCGTCAGGCGCGGACCACTCGTCGCGGTAAGTTGCCCCGGTCCCGTCCCCCAGGGTGACGGGGAGGAGCTCCTCCAGACAAGTTCCCTTCAGCGTGTAAGGCACGTGGGCGCGGTCCGAAAGAACAACAAGGCCGCCCGCGTGGTCTCGTACAAAGCCGACAAGCGCTTCACGGAACGGCTTCGGCAGCCCCAGGACGTTGATCGCCGAGAGAACAACGAGGTCGAAATCCTCACTGAGCTGTTCGGGAGCTGATGGTAGACGGGTCAGGAACGTCTGCGTTCGCGTCCGGTGCATGATCCGGCTGTCAAGGCTCTCAAGAACGACTTGCGGCGTGACCCGTGCATCCCGGTCCAGCGCCCCGAGAAGATAGCGATACTCCCACGTCGGCGTCCCGAACACGAGCAGAACTTTCACCTTCTCGTCGATCACCCGGATCGTCTTGCTGTACGTGTTGTTCTCAAGCGTGCTCTCGTCCTCGAGGGGGGAAATCTGCACGGTCAGCTGGAACTCACCGGTGGCATCGGGGACGTAGTCGATCGGCAGGCTCCACTCGGAACGTTCGTCAAAATGCAGGGGCTCAACCGCGATGATCCGGTCATTCAGGCTGACCTCGACCTGCCCTCGACCGCCATCGTAGCCGCGTTGGTTCAGGTTGACATACATCCGCGCGGTTTCGTTGAGAAACACAACAGACTCCGCCATCACAAAGGCAACACCTGCATCCTTGGCTTGGGTGTCACCGAATCCGACGGTGAAGACGGGTGTCTTGCTCGATACCAGGCCATGCAGGGCAGCCCGCGGATCCTCGGTCACATTGTGGGCTCCGTCGGTCAGCATAATGAACGCCGGACAGTAGTGACCAAGATGAGGCCGCATGCCGTCGGCCAGAAAGCGAGCCAGCGACGTCGTGTCATCGTCGGGAACGAACCCGGCTGCTGTCGTCCAGGGCTGCATGTCACGCCCCGCCCAATAGAGATACAGGCGTAAGTCGGGGAAATCGCCGCGGAGCGCTGCGAGCTCTGCGGCCAGACGTTCCGCTGCCACGTGCCGAGGCACGCCTCCGGCATCGGGGATCGACATGCTCTGTGAACCGTCGAGAACAACAGGCACCGGCCCTGGAAGGAAGCCCTCCGCCTCCACGTGGATCGTGGGCCGGGCAAAGATGAACAGGAGGCATAGGTATGCAGTCACCCGCAACACGACCAGGAGTATCCGCTTCCAGACACGGAGATCGGACATACGCCCATACTGGAATGTGCAGAGCAAGACGAGGGCGACAACAAGAAAGGGAACCGTCCACGCCGGAAGCCAACTCTCGAACCGCACCGTGTGGACGGCTTCAAGAGTGCCTTCGATATCGCGGCACATTACCTTGTCGATAAACCAGTTCATCCGCTTCTTCGATCATCCTTGTTCAGCACGCGGCAATGGATCGGCGCTTCTATCGGCGGCTCCCGAGCACAAAATGAGCGACATTCTCCAGAACGACGGCACAAGCCAGAAGGACGAATGCCGCCACGAGGAGTTCACGAGTCGACGTCATCTTCCCAAACTGCCCCTCCGTCAGGATGCCCACCTGCCCCTTATGCGAAACCTGTTCGTCTTCGAGACTGTCGGCCAGCTCGACTGCGGCCGTCCGGATGTCGGAGTCCGTCCGCGTGACGTTGTAGGCAAAGCGCAGTACAGGGCGGTCGCCTTGTGTAATGGCATAGAATCCTGCCTCCGGCGGCGTGGGAATGGACAACTCAGGCCGACGCGGTGTTCCCTGCACACGCAACGGCATATGCACGCCCTTCGCATCGGCCAGTGCGTATCGGTTAGCTCGGTCCAACCCCGGTACGCGCAGGCCCGGCAGAGTTGACGCCGTAAAGACCCGAACGGGGTCATCGGCGAGAACATCCCAGACGAGTCGGGCACAGAACTGCACGACATTGGGGTTGTAGTAGAGATCAGTGGCTCCGGGATACAGACCAAAGCCTGCGCAGATCGCCGCTCCTGTGCCCAACGTCTTGCGAACGACGACAGGATCAGTAGCTCCGGTCACATGCAGCAGGGCGCGGGTATCACCGGCTGCTGTCACGCTACGCCAGCGATAGAAGTGGATCAGGTCAGGAGCCAACTCCGGAGAATCAGCCATGAAGCCGAAACAGCCATCCCCCAGGCGCCCCCGGTCCGGCGTGACAACGGTTTCGGAGATGTCGCCACAGCTCATCCCCAAGGCCGTCCAGATGCCTTCGGTCTGACCATCATCGAACGCGATCATGCCCCCGCCTCTTTCGACAAACGTCCGGAGATCCTCAGCGTGGCTGTCACCCGTGCGGACGGGAACGCCGAACAGGACGATCACGTCGTAGTTGGCCGGATTCTCGGTGGCCAACTGCTCTGGCCGAACCGTGCGATAGTTCCACTGCTCGGTTCCACCCACCGCGTTGAGAGCACTCCGGAAAAACACATCCGGTTCAGGGCCATCACGACCATGCTCTGCCCGGATGACGCCCAGGATGTTCCTCGGGCGCAGTGGTGCCACGGCCAGGAGGAGCACATCGTCCACCGGATAGGTGTCAGGCGGCACACTGATCGCGAGTTGCTGCGGCCCGAAACCGTCATTGTGAGAAGATAGGTGCACCCATTTGGCTTCTCCGGGGGGAAGATCCACAAGCGCGCGATCCTGCGCCCTGCCATCGTTCGCCAAGGTAACCGGGAGGCTCATCACGGCAGCAGCCCCAAAGTTGCGAACCAGAACCTGGATCTCATTCTCACGGCCGCGGTGCATCCCTTCCGGAGGCAGGCGGCTCTCAACCACACCGACGTTCGCCAATCCCGTGCGTGAGTCAACCGGTACGAGCTGCACGGGCCGATCAGCCCCAAGTCTGGATGCCAACTCGGAGAGGGCCTCCGGTTCGCCATACCATTGCGCCTGGAAGTCACTGATGATGACCAACTGCTCTACCTCGGAAAGGGATGGGTAGGCCAGCACACCGTCGATCAACGACCTGGCCGTATCACCGCGCGTCGAAGGAGCAATGGTTGAGATGAGTTGGCCGAGAGCCTGCCTGTCTTCCTGGAACTGCGAGAGCGGGGTCAGATGGTCGTCCAGAGTCGCGATAGCCACGGGACCGTCCGAAGCATCGACAAGTCGGCGGGCCAACTCCCGGGCTCTGTCCATCCGGGTGGCCTCGCCAAGACGTGTCTGCATACTGGGTGAGTGGTCCACGACCAGGAGCGTTCGGCGGGCTCTCTCGACCTTGAGCATTGGACGCCCCAGCGCCAGAGCCAACGCCAGGATGAGGAGCAGCTTGCTGAGAAGTTTGAGAAGCTCGGTGACGCGAAGCTTGCGGCGCTTCTTGGCCAGCGCCAATTCCATCCAGTGGTAAGCCGCCCAGCGTAAGACGAGACGGCGACGGTGGATGAACAGCACGATCAGAATCGGGATGATCAGGAACCCGATTCCGAGCAGGGCCAGGTTGGGATTGAGGAATGCCATTCAGGATCCGGGGTTCCCCGGGAAAGCCCCGGGTTCGGGGCCTCAGCCATATTTGAGTGCTCGCCGGGACAGGTATTCAGCCAAGTGCTGCCCGAAGGACTCGTCGGTGCGGCACAACACGTAATCGATCCCCAGGCGCGCAGCCCGGGCAGAAATGTCGGTCAGATACTCACGGAACAGCTCGCAGTATGACTCCCGGATCTCATGGCCCACGACCTCCAGTTTGCCGGCCCCCTCCAGCTCCAGCAACCGAATCTTGCCATTGAGTTCGAAGTCGATCTCGACCGGATCCACCAGATGAAGGAGCACGATCTCATGCCGATCATCCAGGAGCCGCCGGACCCCGCGGAACGTGTCCTCTACATCGGCAAAGAAATCACTGATGATGAACACCACCTGCCGGCGCCCAATGCGTTCGGCCAGGAGGCAGAGGACATCACCGATCGCCGATGCGTTCTTCGGCTCCGTCCCGATCAAGGCCTCACTGATGTTTGCGACAACGTCGGTGCTGGTGCTCACGCGAATCAGTTGCCGGATGTCGTTGTCGAAGAGCAGGGCCCCCACGGCATCAGATTGGTTGACAATGACGTGAGCAAGAGCAACGGCGATGAAGGCAGCATAGTCGATCTTCCGTCCGTGTTCGTGCTCGAACAGCATTGTCTCACTGACATCAACGACCATGTGTGCGTTGAAGTTGGTTTCCTGCTCGTACTGCTTGACGAGATAACGCCCTGTGCGGGAATAGGCTCGCCAGTCCAGGTGTTTCGGGTCATCTCCCGGGACGTACTGGCGATGCCCGGCAAACTCGATGGCAAAGCCATGGAAAGGCGAGCGGTGATCGCCGACGAGATGCCCCTCAACCAAACCGGCAGGCTTCAAGCCCATATGGCATAGGCGGGCGACGGTTTCTGCGTCGACATACTTAAGCCATCGTCGTTGCGGTGTCGGCATGCGTCCTCGAGCGTGCTGGAAGGTGGACTCTTAATATCACGTGAGCGCGCGCGGTTTTCTAATTGCCGCGGGCGTGGAGCCCGCCCCATCAGTTGCATTCGGGAAAGGCACCAGGGAAGCCATGTCGCGCGGTGGTCAGCAAATGCGTACCTGTGTATCGTACTCTCGCACCCCAGGCAACCAACCCGGTCCCGGATTCTCCACGAGCATGGGATCGAAGTGAGGGAGAGCATCGTGACGACGGATATCGGCTATGCAGTGGCAGGATGCGGACGAATCGGACGGCGGCACTGTCAGGTCATCCGGGACCTACCGGAGGCACGCGTCGTAGCAGTGGCGGATCCCGATGCCGCCAAACGGGAATCCGTTCAGGAACTCGTGTCCGGAGCGCCCGGCTATGCCGAGTTTGGTGACATCCTTGCCGAGCCAAGGGTTGACGTCGTCGTGATCTGTTCGCCAACCCACCTGCATGCTCAGATGACCGTGGACGCCTGTCGAGCCGGCAAACACGTCTATTGCGAAAAGGCGATGGCCGCGACACCAAGTCAATGCCGAGCGATGGTCAAGGCGGCCGGGGAAGCAGGGGTGAAGCTCACCGTGGGCCAGTCCACCCGCTTCCAGCCGGCCGCCATGATGGCCCGACGCATGGTCGAAACGGGTGCCATCGGCAAGCCCTTCGGCGTGTCCGGCTCATTCGCCGGCGTTGCCGAGCCTCGGGAACGTGGAGCAACAGATTCCTGGCGCTATCGGGCGGGATCGACCGGAAATGGGCATGTGATCAACTTCGGCTGTCACTACATCGATACGGCTCGATTTGTCCTAGCGGTAGTTTACTGTAGATTGGGTCCGTAGTACACCTTTCCGCCCCGAGCGCGCGCGCCAAACTCCTGTCCCCCATAGCCTTCCGCGATTGTCCTTTTCTATTGCTATCGTATTACCCTATTG
>Ga0209045_1001554_pt1 | contig 20129 bp, 27 predicted proteins | sample SaaInlLV_10m_DNA_4_FD_184664 | JGI IMG/M metagenome (GOLD analysis project Ga0209045, IMG submission 184664) | Marine microbial communities from expanding oxygen minimum zones in the Saanich Inlet - Saanich Inlet SI072_LV_200m_DNA (SPAdes) (version 2) | ecosystem: Environmental > Aquatic >...
TTAACGGCAATATTACGCTAAGTTAGGTGTTTAGTGGAAATGTTTTTATAATAATAAAATAATAACTATTTATCATGGTTGAAACCAGAAAACAAAGTAGAAATGCTAAACCGCGAAAAAGAAAATATAGTAAAAAATCTGATGATCACATTAAGATTGCAAAAGAAAGAATTAACAAATTATTCGGTGAAGCTGAATTAATTTTCAATTCTGATTCTAGTCTATCAAATAGATATGTTGAGCTTGCACGAAAGATTGCAATGAAATTTAAAGTTCGCATAGATAGTAGTTTTAGACGACGATTTTGTAAACATTGTTATAAATATTTAATCCCTGGGAAAAATTTACGGGTTCGTGTTGATTCTGGAAAAGTAATTTATTATTGTTTGGAATGTAAAAAGTTTTGGAGAATGCCTGTTGGGAATAAATTTAAAAATAAAAAATAAAACAAATCTTGATTAAGCATTAAAACTTATTGTCTTTTTTTTGGGACAATGGAAATTTATGTTTTGTTTTTAAAACCTAGTTTGTCATTAATTCAGTACGACGCGAACATGAGTTTTTACTACGGAAAAGTTTATATATGAATTTATTTTCTAAATTTTAACATGGTGGGTGGTAAAAAGCAGGCGAGTAAAGACGCTAGTAAAAAGCGTACTGATTCTTATACTAGCGTTGTTAAGGTTCGAACGTTTAGAGAGCTCGACGATGTTTTAAGGAATTCTTTTGGTAATATTAAAAAAGATATGCTTAATCTTCATGAAACACAATCCCAGCAGCTAACATCTACGCGTGAAATCAAATCAATGATTGAAAGTATGAAATCAAATTTTGTTTCTATTGATAAATTTAATCTTCTAAAAATAAAAATTGCAGAGCTTAATGAAAACTTGAAAAAATTATGGGATCTGGACAAAAAAGTAGTTGAGTTAGATGCAAAAACAGTTGCAGAAGCAGACTTTGATCAACAAGCAAGTGAATGGGAAAATGAATTTGAAAAGATTAGACAAGACATTTCCTCTGTGAAGGAAAAAAGTTCAACAGAAACCCAACTCAAAAAACTAGTTCAAGATATTAATGACGAATTTGATAAAGTAAAAGAAAACATAGATCAAGTTAGAAATATAAAAAATACAATCACAAAAGGCGAGCTTGACAAGCGAACTGACATTCTTAATTCTCAAGCAGACGATGTTCGAAAAGGACTAAAAAAAGCAGAAAAAGAAATAAAAAATAAAGTAGGCGTAAAACAAGTTGAAGAACTTATTACAGATATCAACTCTGAATTTGATGAAGTTAAAGAACTAATAGCAGGCGTTAAGCAAGAACAAGAAAAATTTGTTAAAAAAACAGATTCTAATAAAAGATTTAAAAAAGTAGAAGATAGAATAAAAGAACTGCGTGCAGAAGTTAGCATCATGAGTTCAGAAAATGAGAATTTTCTAACAAAAACACAAGCAGAAAATTTAATTGATGATGTTAACAAAGAATTTGACTCAGTAAAAATTGAAATTGATAAATCATTCTCACAAATTAAACAAGTTAAAGACAGCTTTTTAAGAAAAAAAGAATTTATTGAAGCAGACAAAGATCTACGCGTAGAAATCGAAGTTCTTGAAAAAGGTCTAAAAGATAATGCTAATGATCTAGTTGAATTACGCAATGAAATGAGTCGCGAAGTAGAGAAAAAAATAAGCTATGAAGACATGAGTGAAGAAGTTAAAGATTTGAAAAATGAAATTGATCGAGTTCGAGGAAAACTAGATTCTGTAAAGAATGAAGTTGTTTCTGGAAAAGATCTAAAAAAGATGAATAAAAAATTAAAATATCATTTAGTTAAGATCCAAGATACATTCATTGATGAAGATAAATTTGAAGCACTAGTAGATGAAGTTGCTGAGTTGAAAGCAAAATTAAGTGGTGTGAAAATTAAAAAAGTAAAAGCTAAGAAAATTTCAGCTAGGAAACTTGCAAAGATGCGGCGAAAAGAAGAATTAGATTATTTAATGGATGAAGAAGTTGATTACAAACCTGTAAAAAAATCAAAAATGGGTACTCGCGAGTATAACGGGTTGTTTATCTTTGGAAATTTTTTAATGATTGTTGCATTCGCACTATTATTATTAGCAATAGGTTTCTTTTTTTGGAATAAAATGTTTTTTACAGACAGCTTTGCAATAGCAGCAGTTGTATGTTTTATAGTAGGGATATTGATTAGAATTCTTGTTTTAATTAAAAGAGAAAATTAATTTTGTTAAGTAGTTCTTGGTTATTTATCGTTATTATCGTTATATAATAATAGTGTGTGCTGAATAAAGTTATTTCTATTGATTATTCTGCAAATATTCTATGAAAATAGCAATTGTTTAACAGGTTTGTCGGTAAATTAATTCTTAAATTTAATTTCTAACTGATCGCAATACATTGAATTAATTAGAACTAAAATATTATGCGCTATAACTAAACATAAAGCCTCGTTAATTTGCGCAACACTATTTTTAGAACTTACAGAATTACTTATCCTTCTTTTGATCATAGCAAACGATGTTTCAACATTACTTCTCTTATGATAAAATTGTCTAAAATAACTTTCTTGTTTTCTGAACATTCTTATCATTTTGTTCCATGCAGGAAAACCTTTTGATCTTGTTTTAAAATTCTTCTTTGGCATTAGAAAAGGTACTGCTCCGGCTTCTGTTACTGCTTGAGTATTTGCTCTTGAACTATATGCTTTGTCTGCACAAAACCATTTGATATTAAATTTTTCTTTAGCAATATCAAGCAATGGTGTGAGCATTGGAGAGTCTGCTTGTGTTCCATGAGTTACTCTTGCAGCCACAATAATATTTGTTCTGTTTCCACTTATCGCATGTAACTTTTTGTAATCTCTATGTTTTTTGTAGTCTAATCTTATTTTTATCCATTGGCTTTTGTCAAATGTGCTTATTCCTGTGCTGTCTATACTGAAGCTTTTTTCAAAATGTGCTACTGGAAGAGCAGACATTGTAACGAGTCTTTCTAGTATTGGTGTTAGTTGTATTTCATTCATGAAGTCTGCTACTGAGTGAGGTCTTGGAATTGTTGTTGTATAGTTTTTGTAGTATGCGAGTTCTATTAGTTGAGCGTGTGAGTCGTAGGTTACGCCTCTTAATACTTTTTGTATGCATAAGAATATTTTGTCTTTTATTGGTATTGGTGGTCTTCCTCGTCTTGAACCGTATGTTTTTATGTTGAGCATTTTTATTAGTTCATGTATTAGTTTTATGGAGTCGTTCCAGTGGTTTTGTCTTGCTTCGAAATATTTTTTCCAGTTTCTTGGATATTTTATTTTTTGTTTTTTGGGTTTGTATTTTGTTTTGTTTAGGTCGTTGATTGTTGTTTGTGGTTTGTATTCTATGAGTATTGTTCCGTTTGGTTTTTTCCATTCTAGTTTGTGATATATTTTTCTTGTTCTTTGTTTTTTGGGTTTGATGGGTTTTTGGATTAGTTTGTCTATGTGGTATTTTCCTTTTTCTATTGAGTTTTTAAACTTAGCCATTTGTTTTAACCTTTTCGTCCTTTTTTGTTAAACTTACTTATATTTAATACTTTCGTCCATTTTCAGTGAAAAAAGACGAAAAAATAGAAAAATTTAAATAAAATCGTCCACTAATCATTAAAAAAGAGGTTAAAAATGAAATCAGACATCCTAAAAGAACTCAAACAAAAAATAGGGTACGAAGAAACACCGGAACACAAAATAAAAGCAGTCAAAATAATAAAAGACCAAAGACAATTCAGCATAAGAATTCCAAAAAAAATATCAGAACTAATGCAAATAAATGAAAAGAAAGATAATTTTGAATTTCATTTAATACCTCAAGAAAACGGATCATTAAAATTAGAAGGAGTATTGATTAAAGGATGAAAAAAGAAAAAGAACACTTTAACAAAATTGAAAGTAAGATACTTAGAGTTTTATTTCAACAAAAAATTCCTTTAACAATTTATGAAGTTGCAAAAGAATGTGGCATAAGTTACCCGACGGCAAGAAAGTATTTACGTAAAATTCCTAAAGAAATTCTAAATAAAAAAAAGGAATTAACTTCAACAACTTATATGTTTAGAATGGATCTATTCGAAAAAGAAACTAAAAAAAGAAACAAAAATTAAATCACAGCAAGTTTATAAGAATAAATAACTTCTTCTGATTTATCATAGCAATTACAAATATACTTTTCTCCCGTCCAAGTTAAGTCGCTACTTTCTGCCGAATATGTATTACATGCTCTAGTGCAGGATTCTTTAGCCGATTCATAGGTAACAAAAGACTGAGACGTATCTTCTTCGAATAATCCTATAAATGGAATCATAAGTATTCCTGCGATAAAAAGAAGTAACGTTGCTCCTGATTGAAGCATAGCAAAGTATATTAGTGCTTTTTTCCACCAAGTATCTATTTTAAATTCTTTAGACATACTACATTATTGTAGCATACCTCTATATAAATATTACTACAATTTTGTAGCATGAAACGTAAAACTCTAGACGTACAAAACGAAATTCTAAAAGTAATAAAAGCCAATCCAGATATTACTTTAAGTGCTCTAGAGCGCAAAATAGGCACAAACCCTACTTCTTTGAAAGAACACTGCGAACAACTAGAATTCTTAGGAATAATCAAAATCGAAAGAACAAACAAGACAACAAAATTAAAAATCAAATAAATTATAACTAAAATTTTCAGTTTTCTATTTAAAAAAATAGAAAATTTTATATAACATCACACCATAATCTTATTATAGTAGTATTAATTATTTAGCTTGCTAAAGGTAATAAAAAGAGGTAGATAGATAGTTTTATTAATCTTTTCAAAGCAGTTTCTAAACATGAACTTGTTTTCAGAAGATTAAAAAAACCTCCATTAAATAAATAAAGGGAGGATTAAAAAAATGACTTTAAGAAATTCAAATTTAGTTCGGGCAAAAGATCTAACTCAAGAACAAAAAAAAGAATTAAATATTGAAGCAACAGAAGGTTTAGTTGCAATAGAAACCCATAATTCAGAATATGAACGAAAAGCAGTAGTTCTAAAACATGGATTAGTAAGGTATGTTCTTGAAGGCGAGTAATTAATAGAGGTGAATTTAAACAATGACAGTATCTTTTCTCATTTCACATAAAGTTCTTAATGATGCTTTTAATAAAGAAATAAAATCTGATTTTGCAATCGTATGTGAAAATGTACTTGATAAACTTGGAAATCTTTTTAATTTTGAGAAAATAGAGTTATGGATTTCAAGTCAAGTATATAATAAACTTGAAAGCAGTAAATGTTTGGATTATGATCAAATAATAAGACTACGAGCATTTTTCAAAGAAGAAAAAACTACTCAAGGTACGTCATCTTTTGATATTAATTCTTCACTTAATGAATCTGCAAAGAACCTTTCTTATACTGGAACTACAATTGTTATAGTTGAAGATAGTTTAAAAAAAATTATAGAATCTAATCCTAGAATTTCTGTTTTAACTCCTGCTGAATTTACAAAAACAATTGAAACTGCTGAACAATTCAAGGAAAAATTGCCTTTTAAGGAAAATCTTATGGATTTATTTCAGTTCTGTGTTTTTAAACCTGAATTAAAAAAAACAATACTCGACGGCATCGAAAGTACTACAGATTCTTGTGAAGAAATTAAATCAGAAATTAAAAAATTTGATTAAACCTACAACTTCCCCCCTATTTCTATCGGAAAAATAAACGCTAAATCCTCCTCTAGACTTTCTACTGCGTGAATACCTTAAAACATCTAATTTTAATTATTCCGACAAAGCCTTGTTTAACGAAAGGTTTATATATGATGAAAAAACTCATATTTACTATTGATTAATGACAACACTAACTCGTTAAGATTGTAAACGATCAAATAATACTTATTTAACCAAAAGAGGTGTTTATAACATATGAAATCCACAAAAAAAGATTCGGACGGTCCAATATTCAATTTTCTAGATAAAATAATTGCTTTTTCACTAGCACCAGTAGGAAGAATGCTTGAAAAAGCAGATAACTCAAGCTATGATCGTTTAGTCTCTGATAAAATAGAAGCAGATCATATAGATAGCTTAAAAAGAGAAGGATTCTTAACAAATCATGAAAATGATATAAGAATACAAGCATCAACAGACGCATATAAAATTCTAAACTTCTTTGATGATCATGCAGATGTAGATGCAGAACAAATACAAGATTTAGTTGATAGAGATGTTAAAGTAGATTTGAATATGTTAGCAAGATATGCAATAGGACTAGGCGATAAACATTTATTACAAGGTGCTACGCGACACGGATATAAATTTACTGAATCTCAAAAATTAGATGCACTAAAAAATGCAGTTAAATATTCACAAGAACAAGAAGAAACAAATTTAATGGAAAATGTTGATGACTCAAATGCAGCACCAGTACATCAATGGTTATTTGGAAAAAATGCTATGTGGAAAGAGTTTAGCAGAATGAATAGAAAAATTGAAAATCATGAAAGAATGCTAGGAGAAAAAACCGCAGAACGAAAACTACTAAATGAACTAATATACTCACAACACACACAACAAATCACTACCCGCAAAGAAGGTGCAGGAAAACAAGAAGATTATTCTGAAAATGGAACTTTTGAAAAACCTTTAGACGCAGTATCATCAAAATCAGATATTAGAGAATTCTTATTATTAAAAAGTGCAGATTATAGAGAAAATATTTCTGCAAGATATGCATTAAAAATGGGCTGCGAAATTACAACATTTATTGATTCTAAGAAAAAGTCACTTGAAGCAGAAGTTGCTGCGAGTGTTGCTGAAGCAAAAGCTAAAGGAGAAGTTAAAAAAACAGTTACGTTTGGAGCTGAACAATTTCAAGAAGCATTAAAACAATATGTTGACGCAAGAAAAAATGAATCATTTATTCAAAGTAGAATTCAAACTCGAAATCAAAATAGATTGTCGACATTAAGAGATGCAGCTAATTATGATTTAGCAGAATTTATTTTAAATGCAGAAAGTCTCGAGGAGATTTCAGAATTTGAGGAGAGATACGCAAATGCAGTAAGATCGGGTTCAAATAAAATGATAACATTAAAGCCAACTCAAAAAATAATTATGAATAATGGAAAACTTGAAATGATACAAACTCCCTTACAAATAACTCTTGGAGCAGATCCTCAATCATATGTTGATATTGAAGGAAAAAGTCCAGAAGAACGGGGACAAGAACTTGAAAAATTAATGAACTTAGATCCTGAAGAAAGAGATGAACAATCTGACGATTGCGTAACTGAACAATACAATACACAAATCGCACAAATTGCAAAAGCAATAGTTAAAAACTCAGTTGAAGATAATCTCGATTTATTCTATAAACCCGAAGTAAAAACTGACAATGGAACAAATACAAAAGAATACACAAGATTAGGAGAAGTTATTGCAAGAAATATGGAACAGGAAGTTAGTGAAAAACTAAAAGATGCACTGGAACATTCAGACTCCTTACTTCTTGGCGGAAAACAAAACTACATAGTGACTGTAGAAAAGAATAATAATATGCAGATCATGGTTCTTCCGACGCAAACATCAATTCCCCTAGTGCAAGGAGAAATAGAATTTGAATATCACAATAATATGAGCGGAGCTAAAGAAAAAATAAAAGAATGTCATTCTGACGCGATTAAATTTGTTATCGACCAGATAACTAAACAACAAGAAAAAAAATTGAGCGACAAAGAAGTGAATCAAGTTATAGAACAAAATACAGATGCGATTAATAAAATTGCACAAGATATGTTTAAAAATTACTGCATTGAAACTGCAACTTCCAAAGTAGAACAAGAATTGTTAGAACAAATAATAAAACCAAGTATTGAACATCTTCCAGAAAAAGCAAAAGAACATGTGCTAACAGAAGATGGAAAACTAACATTTAATGGAGATTTAATGTACGGAAAATTTCTAAGAAAATCTATTGAACGGATTTTAAGTGGAATGAATATTGGACCAAGCAAATTTGCTACAAAATATAAAGTTGAATGTGGAAATAATGGCAAAATCAGTTTAGAAGGAAAAGTAGTACAGCCATACCCTTATGAAATTAGAGCAACTACAATAGAATTTCCAATCAATGTAAACAATGATGAATTAAGCACTGAAGAAATTGAAGCAAAGTATCAAGGAGCAGCAAATATGCTAGCTGCAGATGCATTACTAAAACCTCATATTCCCGAAGAATTTAGAAAACTATATTTATCAGGAAACAATGGACGAGCAACAGGACTAACACCCGAAGGACAAAAACAATACGGCGAATTAGTTCAACAATATAAACAACACGTATATAAATTTTTATGCAAAAACATGCAAGAAACAGGAAAGTATGCTGTAAAAGTTTTAATTGACTCAGATGGAGACATGGTAAGAATAATGAGCAAACCAATACAACCTGAGCAAATTGCACAACCGAATTAATAAATGATAATTTGAATCATAAAAAAATGGCAAAAAAAAGAAAACCCTACACATCAAAAATAAGACAACCTTATGTATCTCGTGCTACAGATAAAGATGAAATAATTGATGTAACCTGCGAACACAAAGTGTTGAGTGTTGATGTAGTGGCAGAACAATACAGAAAACCAATTGAACAAATAGCAGAAAAAGAAAGTGGTGTTGCAATAGAACCTGTAGAAAGTTCTTTAGATTATAAAGTCAGCGACCATGAAACAAAATATAATGCAGACGGATGGTTTTTGGAAGGCGATGATGACGACAGAAAACACGCTGCAATGAAACGTGAAGATACAGATGATTTTTTAGATTTAGATTTTACAGAAGAACCAGAACCCACCCATAAGTTAAGCTTGAAAAAAAGCATAATAAATGCGTGGTACAGATTAAGAAAACAATATGATAAATTAGAAGATTAAAATCAAAAAGCATTACTGCCTTGGCAAACCATTTGAACTTGTTCAAGGATTTCAAAGCAAAGCTTTGATGAACTCAGCGACGAGTGAAATGAGGAGCTGATTAAATGCAGAAAAACACCTGATTTATGCAAGGTGTTTTTCGAGATGTGAAATTCATAGAATTTTACAAACTGCCGCAGTAATGCGAATCAAAATTAAAACAAAATCAGAAGAATGTGAAAAATGACAGATGATGAATTAACTCGAGAAGAAGAAGAACTTTCAAGAAAATTAGAATTAGTAAGAGATTATTTATTTGCGAATCTAGATGAATTTAGTAGAAGACGTTTCAAAAAGGAGATGGTTGAGTGGAATTCTCTATCTTCAAAACTTAGTGACGAAGAAGCAAGCCAAGCTTTTATGACAATATTTGGAAGATATTCCCTACAACAAATAGAACAAAAAGAAAACTCTCCTGCTGAAGTATATAATATGGTGATTTCAAAATATAGAGATCTTGGAAAACCTTTTGAAAACTTTCCGACACTAGTTGAAAAGTGTGAACAATACCATCCAGACAATGCAAAATTATATTTGAACATAGGAAAAATTTATGCTCAAGAAGCAATGGAGAAAAAAGAAAATCAAGAATATTCAGAAGCTACCAATCTAGCTGACAAAGCATTAGATTATCTTCAAAAAACATTTGCTTTAGAACCAAACTGTGAAGGGCAAAAACTCAGTGATTTTGAAAATCTTATTGGAAGATTACACAGAAGATAATAAAAAAATAACAATTAAACAAACTTTAAAAAAAAACAGGAGAAGGGAAAATATGAAAAAAACAAAAACTCAAGAACTGCAAAAACATATTGCAAACAAAAAATTAGAAGAACTAACTCAAAGAAATTTTTCAATAGATGAAAAAGCAAGTGCAGCATTAGAAGAATGTAATTATAAAAAACTTACAACAAATACAGGCATTCCAATTTATGCACGAGCAAATCAAGATCAAACAGTAGACATAGTAACATTTGCAAATCTAGAAGAACTAAAAGTAAATGAACAAAAACCAGGATTTACACACATAAAATTAGATGGACTAGATGATGTATCAGAATACAAAAAAGCATTATTAAACTTTGTTCGCATGGGTGAAAATAAAACTAAAGAAGGATATAATTTCAATAAAAAACTTGCGTATTTAATTACGTTAGGTATTGGCGCTGCTCTCGGAGCTACTATCGCAAAGTTAACAGGAATTGATTTTACTGCTTTGAATGCAACTATGTCCTGCGTAGGAGGATCTACAGCATTATTGCCCGCAGGATATTTCTTTGGAAAATACATTCAACGAGAATACAAACTAGACTGCATAGAAGCCGTAACAGAATTAACTAAATTCAAAACAGCATATAATACAAGCCACGGTACTAAACCAAGCTATGGTGCTAAAGCTTTAGAAAATGCACTACAAACAGACTAAAAAAAAACAAAATTGAAAAACAGAATCAGAAGAAAAAACAAAATCAAATAAAAACAAACGGCGAGAAAAAAAATGAACAAACAAAAAAAATTAGAATTACTAAAAGAAAGATTAGAAGCACAAGCAGAAAAAGCAGAACTAGTTTATACGCCGAGACAATTGATTAGAAATTATAAAAAACACATGAGACTAACAAATACTGTTCTAAAAGAAATTAAAAAAACCAATCAAGAATTAACTCAACTAATACCCATAAACTGTTTAGATGATTTATTAATTCAACCAAGAGAATATTTAGCATTACAAGCAATTAGTTTATCTGTGTATAGAAGCATAGTACAATTAAGAAGCACAGCAGATTTAGCAACTATGACTCCTGACGATCCAGGTTACCAAAAAACAAAATTTTGTTCAAAAGGATTCGACCCAGAATTAGGAATTTTACTAGAAGATCCAACAAAAAAAATAACAGAAAAACAAAAAGTAAAACTAGCAAGTGTTGTTGAAAAATGTGAAAAAGGAATTAATCAAATAGAACAAAATAAAGAAAGAATAGAAGAATTAACAAATTATGCGAATTCTCTTTTTGAAATTGCAAGTACTTCGTTAAAAGGAATTCAAACATATCAAGAAACTGCCAGACCATTAATAGAACAAGTGAAACCAAAATCAAATCAAAGAATACAACTAGCAGAAATAAGTTCTGGCTGGGGAAACAGCATGAACAAATATAATTTAAGCTGGGGAAGTGTAGGAAACATAGGTGAAACAGAAATTCCCAATGTTATTAGATTCACAATGGAAAGATTCAAACAAGCAATTGCAAACTATGAAGCAACACACTCAGACGGATTAGTAACAGCATAAAAATTAAATTAATAATTAAATTTTAAAAACAAATCAGAAGAAGAAAAGAAGATGAAAACAAAAATGAGCGATACAAAATACAAGCCCGGACAAAAAATAACTGCAGAACAATTCGCAGATCCAGAATTTGGAAAAGCAGTTACTGAATACTTAAAACAACCAGGAGCAGTTATAATTATTGACATGTCAAACCTAGCAACTCAAACAGAACCAAGCGAAGGTCTTCAAAAAATTGCAGAACAACTTGCTAAAAAGTTAGGACTTGACGACCAAAGAACACCTGCACATATTTTTTTTAGTACAAATAAACCAGAGGATTTAGATCCTGCACTAAAAGCAAGATTGACTGGTTGTTCAAAAGTTACTGGAGCTTATGGACATAGACGAGGAAATACTAATTATAAAAATTAAAATAATAAATTAATTTTAAAAACAAAATCAGACGAAAAAATAAAATAAAAACAAACGGCGAGGAAGATAAACATGGCAGACTCAGAAGATTGGGACTATTGCGATGATGCAGTTGAGAGAATTAAGATGCATAGCAAAACTTTTAAAGAATTTTTAAATAAAAGAGATCTTAATAAATTAGAAATGGATGAAGTTTTTTTAACCTCAGAAGATGACTTTCCTGAATTTTCCGACGAAGAATGGGAATGTGAAGAGGATGATGACTAAATATGTCTGAAGAACTAGTTAATTTTTTGGCATACCGAAAAAACAGAATAGAAGATGTTGGAATTGAAAAATTTCAAAATCCGAAACTTAGTGTGAATGGAGGAGTTAAAACCATTATTGAGTATGCTGATGAAAAAGAAGCAGAAGAACAAAAGTTTAAAGAAGAATTAATTCTAGACAGAAAAGAACGACTTGAAGAAATTATTCGCGTATGTTTTAAAGCAGGAGATTTAGAAAGTGTTGCTAGCTATTCAACAGACTTAGAAGATTGTGGCGAAGCAGGAAGTGCACTACACGACTTAACAAGAAGTGTAAAAGAATATATCTTAGGAGAATATGAAACCGCATTATGGTTTATTGAATCTGCAGTAGCAGAATATCCTAATTCTAAAGAATGTACATTATGGCAATTAAATCTTTACGACAAATACTCAATGTGGGGAACTGTCAAACTAGACGATGCAGAATCTGCTGTTGAATGTGCACTAAAAAATTTTGGAAAAGATGTTGATGTTTTAGAAGCAATAACCGATCTTTACATAGAAACATTTAATGATTATGAAAAAGCAAAAGAAGTAGTGCAAATAGGTACAAATGTAAACTTAGCAAAATTTGCAAAATATCAAGACAAATTAAAATCAATAAGACCAAATCATTTAGTCTTAATCAAAGGATAATTGACTTATTAAATTCTGATTTATTATAAATTTAAATTAACAATAGAGACTTTTATTATTATCGAATTAATACAATATTCTAGAAAAGTATATAAATAAAAAGTATTAATAGGTGTAAATGAAGTATGAATTAGAGTTAACACACGCTGTTGATGAAATTAATAAAAACAATGCAAAACTTGTTTGTGTGCAACTACCCGATGGACTCAAACCAAAAGCAAAAGAAATAGTTGACTATTTAACTGACCAAACAAAAGCAGAAATTGTTATTTGGGCAGGATCATGTTTTGGTGCATGCGATGTTCCCTTAGAAATTGAAAAACTAGGAGTTGATCTGATTTTACAATGGGGACATAATGCTTGGAAAAGAGCAGAATAAATTTTTAGATTAAAAAAAAAAAAAAATCATACTAATTAATTAAAAAAAAAGAGGTGTAGAAATGTTAGGACTTTGGACATTTTATGCAGTAATGCTTATTTCATTCTGTGGATTATATGCAGGTTTAGCTATTGGCTATATTGCAAAAGAAGAATTAAAACCTGGAAAGAAATATTTACAATACTTGCACGACGTGGTTCTGACATTTTTTATAGGCGTAATGCTCTATTATTTTGACATACCTATGTTGATTACAGTTTTATTGGCAGTTCCAATATTTGTACTGCTTCAACTAGTAAAAGATAATAATACAATAAAACCATTTGTATATATAGTGATGGGAGTTATGCTTTTTCTAAGCGAAACAGTAGCATTCAGATTTTTTTTGATGACAGGAATAACAATATTTTTGTATGGATTACCTGTCGGAAGCTTATATCTTGAGAGAAACATAGAGAAAAAACCAAGTCTAAATATTACAGATGTTGCATTATTACACAGCATATTTTTAGTAGTTACAGTAATGGTAAAATTCTGGGGAGTTGTTTTGACGTTTACGTAAATTGTCTCTGGAATTAAATTACACAAATTATTTAAATTCTGAACTATTATCTAAAGCTATGATAGAAGAACTTGACGTCTTTAAACTAAACTATGCAGAACGCGATAACTTAAACAGATATACGGCTGAAGGATATGATACTTTTGAAAAATTAACGCTAAGAGATATGATAGGAAGATCACCCCGAAATCCAAGATCAGTTCTTGTAATACGAATAATGCAAGCCACACTAGGCGGCGCATCACACGTAGAAGACTTTGCAAAGTACGGAATATCAGAACCGATTTTGTATAAAGATTTTTATGTCGAGTGAAATAACTATCTTTTCTTATAACCAAATTTTTTATTATAAATATTGTGATCAATAATATCTAAAACAAATGCAATTATTTCTATTTCAGTTTCGCCATCAACAACAGTATACAACATTCTCCAATAAGAAGGTAACTCTACGCGAAACAAATTTTTTATATAGTATTTTATCTTATACTCTGAAGGAATTAAATGCTTTGCGACAGGATTTCCAAAATGAGGATTACATTTTATCAAACTAATCTTTTGATTAATAGCTCTTAACATATTTTTATCTAATTTTGAAACAGCTTGTTTACTATTCAGATACCTATACACTTCTTCTGCTTCAGGACTCAGTTTTATTCTTATTATTTTATCCATTTTAAACAAAACATTTAAATATTAGTATGTATTAATTAGTTATTAACTTGTAACTTTTATTTATTAATATGGCAATTCAAAAACAAATACAAACAATGCATTCTCCAACACTAAATACAGTCATCATGGTAGAGAAAACACTACAAAATATGGATGACAGTGTTATTAATTTAGCTGAACTTAAACGAAAGCTACCTAAACAAGTTAATCATAATACTTTGAAAATAATTTTGGAATATCTTGAGCGCAGCAACAAAATATTTGTGACGATGAAAGGTATAACCTGGATTCATAACCCTAATGAAAAATTAATGAAAGCAGTTGAAACAGGTCTTGAGTTATAATTCGAAAAAAGACTCAGTAATTTAAAACAGTTTTCTTTTTGTGATTAAAAGTTTTCGTCGAGAAATTAGAAAATTGAAAAATTTTTATAAAGTTAAAAAAATTATGGTTTGATTAAAGTTGCCCCTAAACAAGAAAAATGATTAAACTCCAATTATAATCTAATGCGAATAATTATAACTGTAAATTGTAGACCCTATTACTTTTGCGCATCAGATTTATCTCCTCGATAATATATATTCTTCAATCAACTGTCTGAATTCTATCGCTTTACCCACGCTTTTTTTAGCTTCAGAAATCTCTGCAGTTCTATTCATTCGATAAGTAAACGCATGTCTCTGCTCTTTTTGTGTTTTCAAATCCCTAACACTTTTTTGCACTCTTTGTAATTCTAAAGTCTCGTCCTGTAATTCTTTAAACAAAGTAAGCGCCTTGGACATCCTACTAGTCGTTATTATGGATGGCTTCTTTTTCTCTAGTTCTGACCCCTTGACAACATAGTAATAAATAAAAGCCAAACAAATCGTTTTATGAGTATCTTCTGTTCCTCCCTGAAGTTTCCTCCCCTCAAGCCCCAACAAATATTCAACTTCAAAAAACATAGAATAATAACTTTGAGTGATGATCCACATGGTTACGGCACAATTAGTTTCCAATTCTTTAGACTTTTCTAGTTTGTCCAAAAGATAAATTGCTAAATTCAGAGAATCCTTTGCTTTCTTTTTAGAATGTTCAATAAACTCAGATGTTGGACTATGCCACATACGCTTTAAATCCCACTCTTTAAATAGTTTTTTCGCCTGTTCAATATCCTTTTGTTCTAACATAATTTTTCACCATTGCATAATAAGATTCTACTCCAAAAAGTACAATTCCATGCTGGAAAACGCTTCTGCCAACAGTATATTTCTGGTTTAGCATGTCCACAAAATCTTTAGTTGAAATAATCTGAAAATCTTTTTTTGGGAAGGGATACAATCTTAAGACCTCTTTAATTTTTTCATAATATTTTTCGATATCTCTCCTCTCTGGAACAATAAATAATAAATCAATATCTGAATTTTTTTTAACATCCCCCTTGGCATAGCTTCCAAAAATGACCATGGAATAAAAACTGTTTGACAACGATTCTTCAATATCTCTAGTTAACAGAATGAGCTCAGGATGTTTTTTTAACAAATTAGTTCTTTCAAATAACATTGCCGAACTTAAATTACTCAAATCCGCCTGCTCAAAATCTAGCAAAATCAGATTAGCGCGCCCCTTTATTTCTAACTTAACCAAATTTCTCTTCACCAATAAAGGAATTATTTTGTGGACAGTAACATAAGATAATCCTGTTTCTAAAGCTATCCGACGCTGGCTTTTGCTTTCCATCGGATTTCTCAACAAATTGCCGAGAATCCTATTTTCAGTATCCTGATAAATTCGCCCATTATTCATTCAGTGTACAATATTATACACTTAGTATATAAAGCTTTTGGTTAAGATTAGGTTTACTAAACTCAAACCATAAACTAAGCACAGATTAATTACACAAAGTCTTCTATTTTGAAAAAAGAGCTAGTGGTTTAAAACAGTTTTCTTTTTGCGATCAAAAGTTTTCGTCGAGAAATTAGAAAATTGAAAATTTATAAGAATTTTGAAATCAATCAAATTTGGCAAAATTCTCAAAAATAACTTTAAAATTAAAGTTATCTTTCCCGTCGAGCCGAAATATTTTCAACCAAACTAACAAAGTTTAAATAATACTTCTTATTTTATTTTTTCATGAAAACAAGACAACTAGTTATAGCAAAAGATAAAAATGGATTAGATGTTAATATAGATTCTATTTCCAATTCTAAAGAAGATAAATACTATTGTCCATATTGTAAACAAGAAGTGATTCCTAGACGAGGTGCGAAAGTTGTTTGGCACTTTGCGCACAAAGATTGCGTGTGTAAGTATTTGAATCTTAAGACAGGCGATGATCTTTCTGATTCGACAATTGAAATAGATGACATAAAAACAGTTTCTGTTTCAGAAGTTGAGTTTGAAAATAAATCAAGATATTTTATGTGTGTTCGATGTAAAAAAAAATTTAATAAAGAACACGGCACAAAATGGGATGCTAAAGAATATATTTGTAGAGAATGTTTTTTGAGCGAATGAAAATGAAAAAAAAAGGATTTAATATCCTATTTAATAATAAAAATCATTCTTTAAAGAAATCTTTTTATACTAGTAAGAACTCTTATATCTAAAACAAAATATATATACCTACATATAAGACGAAAAAAGGTAATTAAATGAACAATCCAAGATACAATCCCTCAATGCATGAATCTATTCACAGTTTAGATAATAATTTAACCCAAACTCAAGAAATTATGCTCCCTAATCTTACACAAGGCTATGCCATAGATACTATAAGCGCAGGAGGATACATTCGCGCAGTAAAAAAAGAATTATCCAATAGCGGCGAAGTATATACTCATTCTGAACTAGGCACTATTCGAGATTGGCTCAAAAAAGCATATTCTGAATTCAAAGGACAAAAAAATAAAGAATTATTATCAGAGTATAGATCATCACTTGCAAGAATTTCCCGCCTACAGTTTCAAGCAAAAATGACAGAAGGAAAAACACTAGATGAAGTAGTAAATGATAATTCAACAAATGAATACCAAAAATTTATTTTAACAAAAAGTTGGTTAGTAAAACAAAAATATACTCAACTATATTCTGAAAATGGAATTAAATCAATAGAACGTACTCAAAGAAAATTAAATTGTCTAATTGAAGACAAAATACAAACAGAAAGAGGAATTACTCCAGGAGAATACAAAGCATTTGATAATGCAATGGATGAAATGCAAAACATCAGATCAACATACTTAGAACAAAATACAGAACTATTATTACCTATTAAACCATTCGAGGAAAAAAATAAAAATATAATTCGAAAACCTGAACAAACTATTTTTCAAAAATGTAGCTCATATATAGGACAAAGAGCAATCGGAATTGCATTTGTAGTTGGAATAGGTATTGCTGCAATGACAATACCTTCTCGATTTAATCCTTCTAACTCTGTGAGTGCATCTCCTACAACTCAATTAAATTTACAAAAAGAATATTCTGCCCAACCAGAATTTAAACAAGTTAAAAATAAAATTCCTAAAATACACAAAATAAAAAAGATTCGAAAACCCTTCAAACCTAAAACAAATACTCTAAAGTTAGCAGAAAAAAATAAAGTAAAAATAAGAAAACCCTACAAACCAAAAACATTACAACCAGGAATGTATGAAATAAAAGGAGATGATAATTTATTTTGCTTAGCTAGAGAATTTAAAGGAGATGGGAACAAATGGAGAGAAATAGCAGAAGAAAATAATATAAAAGATATTTATTCTCTCAAACCAGGAACTATAATAAAACTTGAAAAAGAAACAAATAAAAAAAATGAACTTAATCAAAGACTTGCTATGAATAAAACTGTAATAATGGATGTTAAAAACTAATTCTGAAAAATATTTAAAAAAAAAATTAAAAGTACTACATTAATTAATAATCCTCAAACAAAACTTCTCCGTTTGTAAATGCAACCACCCACAATTACTAAGATTAACATCAGGGCATAATCTGAAAATTCTGGAACTCCTTGCGCAGACGCAAGAATATTTATCCTAATACCTGTATCGTCAGAGTTTGAAGACGCATCAATCACATAACCTGAATAATTATAAGTATTACCTATAGTCAAATCAGTTTCATTAATATAAAATTCCCACTCACCAGAATCATATTTGCGTAAGTTTGATAAATAAACTTGTTGAAGTTCCTCTTCAGATAAACTTCTATTCCACACTCTAACCTCATCAATTAAACCATTAAATTGTCTAGCATCATCAAAAGGTGACCTGCCAAGTTCCAAAGGATATGTTGATGTTTCAATTAATGTGTAAGGTATGATTGTTGTTTTTTCAATATCTCCATCAACATATGCAATTAAATGAGTTCCATTAAATGTTCCTGCGACATGATGCCAAGTATCTGCAGACATGACCGAAGTTGTTAATGCTTCGGGCCATTGATTACTATTATCTTTTGCAATTACAAAAGAAAGCTTTCCATTTGAACCAGTTCTTAAAACATATCCATGAGCGTCTGAATCATGCCAATCATCCTTCCCAATTATTGTACCTTCATGAGAATTAGTCTCCCACTCATTTGCATTAATCCATGCAGAAACAGTAATTTCATTTTCAATATTCAAAGAAGCACTATTAGATATGTTAACAAAAGTTGTACTTCCATCAAAATCTAAAGAAGAACCATATTTTCCTGACGAATTATAACTTGAATTAATTATTTGTCCAGAATTATCATATTGTGAAAAATCTTTCACAGTCGCATCATCTTCACCTAATGCTGAAACATTATCCAAGTTTAATATCAAAACTAATGAATCGTCATAATAAGTAAAATTATTCCCATTCCAATTAAAAACAAAATTATCCAAATTATCAGCATCAGTAATGTTAATAAAAACACCCAAATAATCAGTGTAAACATTAGTGTTGTTTAATGACGTTGGAGAAACAAAAGAAACATTAATATTTGCACCCATTGCAGAAACAGAAAGACCAACAGGTTCAAGAAATGGAGAAATTAATTGAGTTGAGAAAACTAAAAAACCAAAAGTAAGAAAACCAACTGCTAAAATAATCCAAGACTTAACGAAAAAATCATCCGAACTATTATTTGAATTTTCTCGTTTTTTATTTTGAATTTTTTTATTAACCATTTTCAAACAAAACTTCTCCGTTTGTAAATGCAACCACCCACAATTACTAAAATTAACATCAGCGCATAATCTGAAAATTCTGGAACTCCTTGCGCAGACGCAAGAATATTTATCCTAATACCTGTATCGTCAGAGTTTGAAGAAGCATCAATCACATAACCTGAATAATTATAAGTATTACCTATGGTCAAATCAGTTTCATTAATATAAAAACTCCAAGAGTCAGAAGAAAATTTATTAAGATTTGATAAGTATACTTGCTCAATTTCAGATGATGATAAAGACCTATTCCATATTCTTAATTCATCAATAATTCCATCTCCATATTCAGTAGGTGTTGATCCGTCTAAAAAGAAAGTACATACAGTAACGCTAGCATTATTGGTTTGAATATTTTTATCAGATTTAACTGTCGAATTAATTAAAACTCCATCTACATATAAAGACATATTCACATCTGAACCCTCATTAAACATCACACCAGAAACATAGTACCACTTTGATTCTGAAAAATATGTATTAGGAGGAATAGAAATAATCTGAAAATCTTCATCATAAAAGTATAACTGAAATGCATTAGTGCCGTAATTATAATTAATACCAAATTGACTCACCATTGGCAAATTGTCTTGTCTTTTAGCAACAATACTTCTCCAAATAGAAGAAGATCTATCATCAGGTTTCCACCAAAATGAAATAGAGATCGTATTTGAAATGTTTAAACTAGGAGTGTCA
>Ga0209045_1001555_pt1 | contig 20092 bp, 11 predicted proteins | sample SaaInlLV_10m_DNA_4_FD_184664 | JGI IMG/M metagenome (GOLD analysis project Ga0209045, IMG submission 184664) | Marine microbial communities from expanding oxygen minimum zones in the Saanich Inlet - Saanich Inlet SI072_LV_200m_DNA (SPAdes) (version 2) | ecosystem: Environmental > Aquatic >...
CAGCCAGCGGACATGACGTTCGGAACCGACGCGGTTCGCCAGTACTCCGGCGACATGGATGCCCGGCTCGAATTCCGAGTAGCCCTTGACCATCGCCGCAAGACTGCGGGCCGCGCCGTGCGCATTGCAGACCAGCAGCACGGGTGCATCTAGGAGCATGGAGATCTCCGCAGTGCTTCCAGCTAGACCATCGGGTGTGGCTCCGTCGTACAGGCCCATCACACCCTCGATCAGGCACAGGTCGCTCTGTTGCCCGAGCTTGGCGACCAGCGCACGCACATAGTCAGGGCTCGTCATCCAGCTGTCGACGTTGTAACACTGTGTGCCGGCGGCCATGGTCAGGTGTGTGGGATCCAGGTAGTCTGGACCAACCTTGAGCGGCTGGACTCTCAAACCCCGGCGTTTGAATGCCCGGGCCAGCCCCAGCGTAACGGATGTCTTCCCCACTCCGCTGGCTGTGCCGGCAATCACGATCGTGGCAGGAGACCTATTCAAAGCTCCACCCCCCGCTGTGCCGGTGTTCCAGAGGCAAGGGCATGCTTGACACAAGTCATGCGGCTGACGGTGTCTGCCGCGTCAATCAACGCCGGAGTCGCGCCTCGACCTGTCAGTACCAGAAGCCGCCCTTCAGGCAGGGACGCGATTAGGTCCAGGACAGCTTCTTCCGGCACCAATCCCCTGTGGATCGCAACGCAGATCTCGTCCAACACAATGAGGTCCCACTCGCCTCCCGAGACTGCCTCGGCCATGGCCCTGAAGCCGACCGATGCCGCTTCCCGATGATCTGGGAATTCCGGATGGTCGGGTGAGGGCACGAAGCCGCATCCGCACTGTGTGATGCGAACATTGGGGAACGCTTGCAGCGCAGAGCTCTCACCAGATGCCCCAGGACGCTTGATGAACTGCTGCACTCGGACGCACATTCCATGTGCAACCGCGCGCAGTACCATGCCCAGAGCCGCCGTGGTCTTGCCTTTGCCCTCGCCCGTGAACACCAGGACTCGCGATGACCGTGATCCTATCTGTGCCATCGGTTACAATCCCCCATGCGTGATCGCCCATCGCGCAAGGAGCATCAGCGCGGCGAATGATGCGGTCGTCAGGTACATCAGTCGGGTCGCCTGTCGAATGTGTCGGGTCTGCAGGCGGACATCAGCATCGCCGATGGTCGGCTTCGCTACCTCGACGCCGAAGTAGCTGTTTTTCCCCCCGAGCTGCACACCTAAGGCTCCAGCGACAGCAGCTTCCATGAAACCTGAGTTCGGACTGGCGTGGTTCCGGGCGTCGCGTAGGGTGACACGTGCCGTACGCATAGGACTGTGTCCCAGTAGCCCTGCAACCGGGACTGCCACAAATGCCGTTAGTCGGGCAGGAACGAGGTTCGCCAGATCGTCGAGTCGGGCTGAAAACCAACCGAACTGTGCGTAGCGTTCGTTCTTGTAGCCGAATGTGGAATCAAGCGTGTTGACTGCGCGATACATGATGGCGCCAATCGGGCCGAAGAGCACGGCAAACAGGATTGGTGCCGTAGCACCGTCAACCGTACTCTCTGCGACACTCTCGACCGCGGCTCGCACGACGCCTTGCTCGTCGAGCTCCGCCGTGTCTCTGCCCACGATCATGCCCACTTGCTTACGCGCCGCCCCCAATCCGTCGGCGGCCAGGGCGCTGCGTACGCGTTCGGCGTGCCGCGCCAGGTCCCGTGCGGCGATCGTCGTATACAACAACCACACGCTCACAACGCTCCCGGGGATCGGGTGAATGCGCATGCAACCGACGACGAGCAGGGAGGTCGCGGCACCGGACAGCGCGACCACCAGTATTCCGGTGCACACACCTGCCACACGTTCGTTGCGCACAAACCGGCGCATGCGTGGTTCCAACCACAGCGCCCCGTTACCCATCCACCGCACGGGATGCGGCAGCCATGGCGGGTCCCCGATCAGCAGATCCAGCGCCAACGCGGCAATGAGTTGGTACTCCAATCTCACGCTCTTACAGTCCCATCATGCTGTAAATGTCCCGCATGTCCACAGCGTTGCGCACCACATCGGCCAGCGCGTCCAGCGCAGTCTCGATCCCGTAGTGCGCCTGCACACTGCCCAAGGGATTTAGCCCCTTGCGCACGCGAAGATCGTCGATGAAGACGCGACGGAATCGATCTGGATCGAAGATGCCGTGAAGGTATGTGCCCCAGACGCGGCCGTCGGGAGAACACACACCGAGATTTCGTCCATCGCTGTCCAGGAACATGGGGTCACAGGAGCCGACCTCGGTCACGCCATGGTGGATCTCGTACCCCGAGACTTCGGCTCCGCTTGTGGCATGACGCCCTTCGCTGCGGGTGAGTGTCTTGGTCTGGGCCAGCTCAGTCTCGATGGGGAGTGCACTCAACCCGGGCATGTGCGACGCACTACCGCCCTCCAGACCGTGCGGATCCGCGACACGCACACCCAGCATCTGGAAGCCGCCACACAGTCCGACAACCACTGTCCGACCATTCTGGGCCAGCTGTGACACCATGTCGGCCATGCCGCTCTCCTGTAGGACGGCCAGGTCACCGGGCACGTTCTTGCTGCCGGGCAAGATGACGGCGTCCGGGTGGCCCAGTTCACTCGGACGACGCACGATGCGTAGGGAGACATCCGGCTCGATGCCCAGAGCATCCAGGTCGGTGAAGTTTGAGATATGCGGCAAGTCGATAGCCGCGACCTCGACGGCGTCCGGGCGGGACGCCGCGGAAGCCCCGGCCCCGTTCTTGAACTCCACCGAGTCCTCCTCGGGCAACCCCAGATCCCTCAGGTAGGGCACAACCCCCAGAACTGGTTTGCCTGTGTAGTCGAGGATGTAGTCATGCGCTTCCTGCAGCAGGGAGGCGTCCCCACGGAATCGGTTGACCAGGAAGCCAGTGATCAAGCGTCGCTCCCACTCCTCCATGACTGCCAATGTACCCACGAACGCTGCATAGACTCCTCCGCGATCGATGTCGCCAACGAGCAGAACAGGCGCCCTCGCATGGCGAGCCATCTGCATGTTGACCAGGTCATGGCGCTTCAGGTTGACCTCGGCCGGACTCCCAGCGCCCTCCAGGATGATGGCTTCATAGTCAGCTGAGAGAGAATCGTAGGTGGCATGTACCGTCTTCCGCAGGTTGGCCTTGCGCTCGGTGTAGGTCATGACGTCCATGTTCCCGATGGGCTTGCCCATGCAGATGATCTGACTGCCCGTGTCGCTGTTGGGCTTGAGCAGAATGGGGTTCATGCGGACGTCGGGGTCGAGTCGGCACGCCTGCGCTTGCACGACTTGTGCGCGTCCCATCTCGCATCCGTCTCTCGTCACGAAAGAGTTCAGCGACATGTTCTGTGCTTTGAACGGAGCCACATGGACCCCATCCTGGGCCAGAATCCGGCAGAAAGCAGCGGCGATGACGCTTTTCCCCGCATTGGATGTTGTCCCTTGGATCATCAGTGCCGGCGTGGGACGACGTCGGGGGCACCGCAAGGCTCTCGGCTTCTGTTCCAGGCAGTCGGCTACCCCCTCGACTAGGAGTCCACTTTCTTCCGGGGTGCCCACCGCCGCGCGGAAGTAGGTCTGGTCGAGTCCCACGTAGTTGTCACACACACGAATCGCGATGCGGTGTCGGCGCAGGAGCTTGTCCGCCAGATCACGTGCAGTGCCGCCATCCCGGCGTTGCACCAACACGTAGTTGGCGTGAGAAGGGAAGAGTCGGAGGGCAGGAATCTCCCCCAGCATGGTATGCAGGAGACTCCTGAAATCAGACGTAATTCTCCGTGTCTCGGCTGCGTACTCCGCGTCCTCCAGAGCAGCGATTCCCACCTGTTGGGCCAACGTGTTGACCGACCAGGGAGGAATCTGCCTCCGGAGGTCTTCCGCCAGTGCCTCGGATGCTACGGCGAACCCCAGACGGATACCGGGGATGGCGTAGAACTTCGTCAGTGACCGCAACACGACGACGTTCGGAGGCTGCTCCCTGAGGATGGTGTCGCCCGCCTCAAGAAAGTCACCGAAAGCTTCGTCCACCAGCAATACGGTGTCGGGAAGTTGCTCTGCCAAGTCTCTGATCTCAGCGACAGAGGGAAGTGTGCCTGCTGGGTTCGCGGGGCGTCCGAGGGCTATCGCATCCCCCTCGCGGGCGATAGCCACCAAAGCAGGGATGTCGAGAGCGAAATTCGTGTCCGGCGAGAGTGTCGTGGGCAGGACACTCGTGTCTGCCAGCTCAGCTGCCTGTGTGTAATCGCCGTAGGCTGGTGAAGGGATGATCACGCGTCTCGGTTTGAGCGCCCGGAAAAACGCATAGAGTACTTCCGTCGAGCCGTTCCCCGCCACGACATTGGGGCTGGAAACCTGGAATGCCCGTGCAATTGCGGCAAGCAGCTCTTCAGCACGTGGGGAAGGGTAATGCGCGACTCCCGCCAGATGGCGATTGACCACAGCACGAAGCCAGGCAGGGGGGCCGAGCGGGTTGATGTTCGCGCTCAGGTCGAGAATCTCTTCTGGCGCGCATTCTGCCGCCTTGGCCAGTCGAGTGATGTCGCCACCGTGGGTATACACTGTATTGGGCTCCAGGGGAGCGTTTCCGGGCCGGTTGGCCATGGAACGCACGAGCCCAAGTGGCGATCAGAAGGGAAGACACAAGATGAGGATAGACCGCAGAAGGAGTACCGTCCTTCCACGCCCACAGCGTGTCTTGCTTCTGAAATCGTCTTCTGGCTTCCGGTTCATCCTACCGGCTCCGTCTTCCCACTTGCTATGCAAGCAGTGACATGATGGAGCTTTCGTCCCCGGTTACAGCGGCGGACCCGCCAGGGATTTACACCCTGTTCCGTTATTTCAGATTGTGAACAACGATACTATGGCTCGTGACATCTGCGGGGCAAGCCCTTTCCGAAAGAGATGCTCAGGAGGAAGCGAGAGGTCGGGGGGCGGGCGGAGTTCTGCACCCTGTAATGCGGGAGCCTGAAATGCAGATCGCAGGGCCTGCCCTGTCCTGCCCTGCTACGGCTAACGCGCAATTCCTATGGGCAGACAAGAGGCTTGCCAGGAAGACCTGGAACACTATCGTATCAGCACGCGTCAGGGGGTCGGCTCTGCTCCGAACGCGGCTCATTTGCCACTATACGCATCGCTCCGTCCGCCAACTGTCTCCGCCTCCACAGCCGTAACAGATCAAGGGAAAGTGACTCGACAAGATGACACATGGCAAATTGCACATCGGTTGGGCTCGGACCGACATCACACCACGTCGGAAGACGCTCGTCCTGGGACAATTTCAGACACGCATATCGGACGAAGTACTCAACCCGCTGACAGCCACGGCTTTGGCGCTTGAGGTGCGCGACGAGAATGGCGGTACCGAACAGGCCGTGATTGTCTCCTGCGATCTTGCCCTATGCACGTTCAAGCACGACCTCCACCAAGCGTTGGAGGGCCGGTGTCAGGACCTGGACGCGCAGAAAATCACTGTGAGCTGTACGCACACGCACACCGGGCCCGCGGTGGACTCCGGTTTCTACGATGAACCGGAAGACGATCCCGAGTTCATGTGCCCGGATGAGTACCGTCAGTGGCTGGTTGCACAACTGGCCGACTTGGTCGAGGCCGCCTGGGCCAAGCGTGCACCCGGGAGTCTTTCGCGCGGATTCGGGTACGCTACGGTAGCCCGTTGCCGACGCGCTACGTATGCAGACGGCACCGGCCTCATGTACGGCGGGACCGACAGATCTGACATCCTCGGGTTCGAATCCTGCGAGGATCATTCGGTTAACATGCTGTTCACCCGCGATCCCGCTGGCGAACTCACCGGAATGCTGGTCAACCTGGCCTGCCCGTCACAGTGTCAGGAACACATGAGCGCGTTTTCCGCTGATTACTGGCATTGTGTCCGCGAAGCCATTGCCGAGCGTCACGGTGCCGGAGTTCATCTCCTACCCCAATGCGCCCCAGCCGGCGATATGTCCCCGCACCTTCTCTACGACAAAACCGAAGAAGCCGATCTGCGCAATCGTCTCGGCCTCGACAAGTGCGGCATCATCACGCGTCGGATCATGGCAGCGGTCGATGAAGCTCTTGCCACCGCATCGCCACCAGAAGACACCGTGACGTTTGCACACGAAGTCGCTACCTGGCAACTGCCGCGCATGATGGTGACAAAAGAAGAGTACAAGCTTGAGAAACGCATCTACAGCATGAGTGAGGAAGAGCTCGCCAAACAGCCTTACGGGTTCCAGAGAGTCTGGCCGTTTAGTGATGTCTGCGAGTTGATCAGTCGTTACGAAAACCAAGAAGAGAAGTCAATGCTGGACATGGAGAGCCATGTCATCAGGCTGGGCGACGTCGTCTTCGCTACCAACGCATTCGAGTTGTACGTGGATTACGCCATGCGCATACGTTCGCGAAGCAAGGCATTGCAGACATTCCTGGTGCAAATCGCGGACGCGTGCGGGTTCTATCTGCCCACACAACGCGCCGTAGACCACGGCCATTACAGCGCTCTGGTCAAGTCGTGCTGGGTCGGTCCGGAAGGCGGTCAGGTGCTCGTGGAGAATACCGTGGCAGCTATCGACAGACTGTTCGAGGGCGAAGACTACCCGAAGACACGGTAACAACACACTGTCGTTCCACAGATGCTGGGATGTGGGTCGGGATCTCCGAGACCGACATTCCCGGATGCTGGGATGCTTGGACTGGCCATCCTGTAGGATCGCGGCGATAAAGGCAATGACATTCAGCGAAAGAGGTATACCGACCATGATCAGTGATCTGAGCCAGGGCAAGCATCACCAATTGAGCCGTGTGCTGCAGGCGTCGTGCCGAGCCGGAGCTGCGCTTCTGCTTGGCGCCATAGTCGCTGTCTTCGGCAATCCTCGCTGCCAGGCCCAGGGCGATGCGCCCGTCCAGCCGGGCTTGGTCGATGTTCTAGTAACGCTCTGTGACACCCTGCGGGGCTGGAGCATGCAACTCGGGAGGGAGTTCCCGGGCGCGAAGGGCGAACTAAGTATGGTCCCCAGTGGCGGCCGTGATGTGATCAAGGCTGTCGTGGATCTTAGCGAAGGTGGGCGCTATGCCGGAGCGGAATGCCATGCCACGATAGAGAAAGCTGAGAACATCCTCTTTGACATACGGAGTTCGCAGGTGACCACGTTCCGGGCCCGGATTCACGACGCTACGGGACAGGTGCATGCCGGGTCGTTCAGCGTGAAACCCGGTGACTGGCAAACGATCGCCCTCCCTCTGGACAAGAAGACGTTCAACAAGCACTGGGGCGGGGCGAAGGACGGCACGATCCATTTCCCCCTTCGTCGGTTGTTGGTCGCAGTTATCTCAACCAACGGAGCCAAGGGCGAGTTCCTTCTGCGCAATCTCGGAGTACGCCGCGCGGCTCCCAAGAGCACATGGGAGATCGCTGTCACCACCAACCAACCCGGGCACATCCATTTTCGTGAGGAATCGTCGATCCCAGTCTCCGTCCGGATACAGAACCGACTGCGCGAGAAGCGCACGGCTCCTGTGACAGCAAAGGTTGTGGATCTGAACGGCGAGGTCGTGGCCTCAACCACGAAGAAGTTGAGCTTCGGTCCATGGGCTCCCGAAGCCCTGGAATTCACTGTAGCGAATCCCGGGCCTGGCTACTTCCATGTGCAGGTCCAGGTCGCCCACGACACGGTAGAGCACGGTGAGGGCGCGTTCGGTGTGGTCAACGAGCCACTTCGTTACCTGCAGCGTGACCCGGAGTCGTTCTTCGGCATGCACAGTGTAATTCCAGACGTTGCCGCAAGAATCGGGGTTCACTGGTTTCGCTATTACCACTTCTGGCGGTGGCGTGAACGGCAGAAAGGGAAGCGCACCGATGCGATCGAGAAACTGCAGCAGTGCCGGGATGCGGGAATCGACACAATGATGTGCCTCGAATACCGCGAGCCGGGGTGGCTGAAGTCGATAGCAATAGGCCCGGACGGTTTGCCCACTGAAGAGGCGTGGGAGTGCTACGCGGACTTCGCTCGTGAGATGGTGCGCAAGCACCAGGGCGTCGCAGCCTTCGAGATCCAGAACGAACCGGACCTGGAACTGATGGCTCACCGAAACCTGGAGCTGGATGCAGGGGTTGAGTTCTACGCGCGCATGGTGAAGCTGATCGCGCCGATCATTCGTGCGGAAGCCCCCGGCATCCCGATTGTGGGGGCCAATGTCAGCGGGCAGGACCAAAAGCGCGGGTACCCATTCTGCCGTGCTGTCATCGATCAAGTGGGAGATCTGTTCGATGTCTGGGCCCCGCACCCGTACGCGAGTCCGCGCACCTTCGGCCCGGGACTTGTGCCGCTGTTCCCGGAAGGCAACCGGGAGACCGCAAAACACCAGGAGACCCTGAAACTCATCCGGGAGACCGGCAAGGGCCATCGGTACTGGATCGGCGAGAAGGGCTGGGAAATTCGCGATGAGGAACCGTTGGCGGAGCAGATAGCTCTGGCGTTCGCTGATTGCGCGGCACGATCTCTGATCATCGCGAAGTCCGTGCCGGGGGTGGAGAAGTACTTCTGGTTTGTCCTTGCCCAGGAGTACCGGAAGGGCGGGAAATACGCCCTGTTTCGCGGGGCTCCCTTACAACCTATGCCGGGCGCAGTCGCGTACGCCACGGTTGCCTATCACCTTGATCACGCAGTTCCCATTGACTCGTTCCAGTTGGCTGGCGATCGGATTCGGGCCTGCGTCTTCAAACGTGAAACAACCGACACGGCTCTTGCCGCGCTCTGGTGTGTGACCGCATCGTTCGTTCTGGCTGCTGACTTGCCGGCAAACGCACGAGTGTTCGACCTCTACGGCCGTCCCATCGCCAGCAAAGAGGGACTCCGGTTGAGCGAAACCCCCTTATTCGTTCAGACATCTGCTGCGCAAGGCGCTGCCCTGGCGGCTAGTCTGCGTGCCGCCAAGGTGTCGGCCGCTGAGCCCGTTACGGTTGCCAGTGCCCGGCTCAGCGATGTCCGCACCGTGAGTCTCGGCCTGCTCAACAACACCTCAGATGTCTTGCAGTTGACCGGTTCGGCAGACGGCGCAGCCGGAGAGTTGACGTTGCCGCCGGGAGGCAGAGACCCCGTTCCACTCGAGATTCCGCTGTCGCGTCCCGTGACCGCGCACAACGGCAAGCCGCTTCCCGTCACCCTCACTCCGCGCAAGGGCAAGTCCGTTCAAGTCACCATCCCAACAAAAGTGCTGCCGGTGACACGGAGCACCCGAATCGCAGTTGATGGCAAGATCGGGGACTGGGAGGGCGTCCCCCAAATCGTTGTGAATGCCCGCCATGACGTGCTTCCGCCTGACAAGGCCGGGTGGCTCGGCCCCGAAGATCTGAGCATGCGAGTGAGCGCCGCCTGGGATGAGGAGAACTTGTACATCCTCCTGCGTGTGACCGACGATGTCCACGCGACACCCAAGGTCGTGGGATTCTGGAAGAGCGACGCCATTCAGCTCGGCATTGACGTGATGAACGATGCGACCGGCGTCCCGAGCTATGATGCCAACGACCGTGAGTACGGCGCTCTGGTGGACAACACCGGCACTCGCATCTACCAGACACACCCCGTGGGGAAGCCTCCGTTCCGTGCTGCAGGAATGCGGATCGAGGATCAACACGAGACGCGTTACGAGTTCGCGTTCCCATGGGCAGGACTCGGTCGCACGCCGGCAGCAGGAATGGTCTTTTCCCTCAATCCGGTCGCCTGTGACAATGACGGAGCAGGCGTGAACTACTGGATGGGGCTCAGCCCAGGCATCGTCGAAGGCAAGCGCCCCGGCGAATACCCAGATTTCTACCTGGCCGAGTGAATCAGCAATCGCACGACAGGCGCACAAATGGCACAGAAATCAGAAGAAGCGAGGCCCCGGAAGGCCCATACCGCAACCGACCCACTTGCCTATCACCGCGACCTTGCGGGGGTAACGGATCCAAGCCTGGCCTTCGATCCGGAGAAGGACGCCGTGGCGTGGCAGGCCGAGTTGCGCGGCAAGCTCCGTGAGATCCTGGCTGTACCGGAGATCGGGCCCCGGGACATGACCGTAACGACAGAACCAGCGTCTGAGGAGGACGGGTTCAGACGCCAGCGGATCGTCTTTCAGGCCGAGCCAGGTGCGGATGTCCCAGCCTATCTACTGACTCCGCGAGAGGGAAAGGCGCCATTTCCCGTGATGATATGTCTGCAGGGACACGCTCAGGCGGGAATGGAACTGTCCTTGACACCCGGGGCGCGCGGCGGACGTGATTTTGCCTTGGCGGCGGTCCGAAACGGCTGGGCGGCACTGGCGGTCGAGCAGCGCTGTTTCGGGGAACGGGCGGGCGACTGCACACGCGAGGCGCTGCATGCCCTGATGCTCGGCCGGACCTTGACCGGCGAACGTGTCTTCGACATCATGCGCGCTATCGACTTCATTGCGACCCGACCTGAATTGGACAGCGACCGTATCGGATGCATGGGGAACTCGACAGGCGGTACGGTCACCTTCTACGCGGCCTGTCTGGATGAACGTATCCGGCTCGCAGTCGTGTCGTGCTCGTACTGTGCCTACGCCGAATCCTGGCTGAAGCACAAGCACTGCGCCTGCGGCTACCTGCCCGGAATCCTGCAGGTTGCAGACATGGGTGACCTGGGGGGACTGGTGGCTCCGAGGCACCTTGTCATCGTGGCCGGACGCCACGACAGCATCGCGACGTTGTCCGGTGTGGAGTCGGCTTTCGCCCAGACCCAGGCCGCGTTCACTGCCCTCGACGTTCCCGACCACACAGAACTCCTCGTGGGCGACGGGGGCCACGACTTCTACCCAGAACTGGCCTGGCCGCGGATCACCGAGATCCGTGACTCCTGGTGAGGGGCTACCCCATAATACTGCCGGGGCGCCTCTGCAGCCAAAGTAGCTGCAACATTTTGCGCGCGGATTGATGACTCAGACCACTGGCGCTTACCCCGATCACTGTCGGGGCATTGAGCCATGCCCGCAGTCTGATGGCGGACCGAACCAATGCGTCGGAAGCACTGCGAGCTCGCGCGTCTGATATCGAGCTTCGGCTGAAGGCCGTTAACGGCAATAACAAGGGCTGACCCCATGCCCCAAGAATAGCATGATTCTCAAGTCACTTTGGGCTTGGGGATCCGTACGAATGAGTCATTATCGGTTGTAGCCCAATCAGCTCACTCACGCTGCCCCCAAACTGACCCCAAACTGCAAGACGGGACATCCGTGTTGCGCGAGAATCCCGGACCTTACACTACGGGAAATCACCTCGAAAACGCTGCTCGCTGCTCTAAGATTTGAAAACCCACTGATTTGGGACATATCATACTAGGAACCAACATATTGCGCTGGTCCGACCCGAAGCCCAGCCCACGCAGGCGGCACGGGGCGTCGAGACGGCCGAGCGTGGCCCGACTCCAGAGCAGTTACCACGGAGCACGAGAGCTATGCACAAACCAGGTCTGGTCCTGACCGCAGTGGGGAGTTTTGTCGCCATGAGCCAAGTCTCATCTGCACAAGGAACGTCGGTGACGCTGGTCCGCGACGGGACGCCAACGGCCACGATCGTGACCGCGACGACGCCGACCCCGGCCGCCCGGCTGGCCGCTCTCGAGGTGCGGCACCACGTGCACCAAATCACCGGGGTCGCGCTCGCGGTCCGCACGGACGCCGACGCGGTGGCTGGCGCGCGCCTGCTGGTGGGCGAAAGCAGAGCCACTCGTGAAATGGGGCTCATAGGCATGGACTTCGAGCCGCAGGAGTATCTGGTCTGCTTCGCCCCCGACGCGGTCGTGATCCTGGGTCGTGATTGGCACGACACACCGGCCAACCGCTCCGAGGAGGGCCGGGGCACCAACTGGCAAAGAGTCCTGGCCGACTGGCGGCACCGGATAGACTACGGCGCAGCCGTTGGCGACAAGCCCGATGGCGCCAAGATCGAGCTGCCGGGCATCTTCGACGACCAGGGCACTTGCTACGCGGCCTACGATTTCCTGGAACGCTACTGCGGTGTGCGCTGGTACGGGCCCACGCCGCTGAACGTGGTGCACCCCCGGCAAAGCACGTTGATCGTGAAAGGGGGCGAGGTCCGCCGTTCGCCGGCGCTGAGATACCGGGAAGGCTTCGGCGGCGGCCGGCCCTTGGTCAAAGCGCAGTGGAACAACCCGACCGGCGACCAGCTCAACCTCTATTGGCGCCGGTTGCGGGTGGGTGGGGAGAAGTGGGCGGGGAACCACTCGTTCATGAGTTTTCAGGACCGTTTCCTCAAGAAGAACCCCGAACGCCCGGAGCTCTTCGAGGGCGAACGTCCGGAGTTCTTCGCGCAGGGCCGGAGCGGCGGCCCGGGTTCGCGTCAGCTCTGTCTGACGAATCCCGCCTTGATCAGACAGGTAGCTCAGGACGCGCGCGACTACTTTGGCGGCAAGGGCATCAAAGGCTACCAGCTCGCCATGGGCGACTACTTCGCCGTGGTGCCCTTGGACAACGCCGCCTGGTGCCAGTGTCAACGCTGCCAGGAGGTGATCGCCAGGGACAGAGAGAACCGTAACGCGGGACACTTCAACAGTGGCACGGGTACCCACTACATCTTCGGTTTCATCAACGCCGTGGCTCGGGAGGTACGTAAGACGCATCCGGACAAGTACATCTCGGCCCTGGCCTACCACGTGTACGCCTTCAAACCCACGGAGTTCGAGCTGGAGCCCAACGTGGCCATAGCCCCCTGCCTGCAGGTGCGCAACTACTGGGCCCCGCGGATCCGCGAGCACGAGAAGCAGTTCTACCGGAAGTGGGTGCAGCCTCGGGACCGGCCCATCTACTTGTGGAACTACTACTGCTTCCCCATTGAGCCCGCGGTCATGCGCGGCTGGCACTGTTTCCCGGGCTTCAGCGCTCGGCCTCTAGGCGAGCTGATCAAGCAGTACCACGCCGACGGGGTGCGGGGCGTGTTCCTCTGCGGCATCGGCGAACAGGTTGACTTTTACCTGACCATGAAGATGTATGACGATCCGACTCTCGATCCCGAATCCCTGCTCGACGAGTTCTTCACGTGCTATTTCGGGGCTGCGGCCGAGCCGATGAAGCGTTTCCACGACCGCATCGAGGCAACCTTCACCGATCCGGCGAACTACCCGGCCGCGGTACGCACACAGGACGTGCAATACCACCAGACCGAAGAGATCGCGTGGAGCCACTTGGGCACGGAAGAACGGATGACCGAGCTCGGCGGCTACATGGAGAGGGCGAAGGCGCTGGCCGGCACGGAACGGGAGAAGGAGCGTGTCGCGACGTGGGATCGGGGCGTGTGGCAATACATGGTCGATGGCAAGCGGAAGTATGAGGCGCGCATCGGCCTGATTCGCACTCCGCCACCGCACTCCGCCGTGGCCGAAGGCTACGTCCGGGATGTGCGCGTGCGGGCCAGTGCCGAGCCCGACCGCCCCGCCTACACCGTGGTCAACGGCCACCAGATGAACGAATCCCGCAAAGGCGTACTCGGAACACGGGAGGCGAAGCTGGTCGCGCAGGACGCGGACCACGATCGCCACTGGATTGCTACGGGCCCGGACGGCGTGTGGATCCAGTTCGACTTGGGCGAGTCCCGAAAGGTGCGCGAATTCCGCATCTGGAACTACAAACAGAACCGCGGGCACGGACTGACCCGACGCGGCATGCGCGACGTGAAGATCGAGTGCTCGGTCACAGAGGATCTCGCCAACTGGGAGTCGCTGGGTACGTTCACCATTCCCGAGGCCACCGACACTGGACCGTCGCCGGTCAGTGTGGTAGTCCCGTTGGCGGACAAAGCGCTCCGCTTCGTGCGCATCACCGCGGTCGGCGGAGTGGGCAAAGGCAACTGGGCAACACCGGCTGAGAACGACACCTATGCCGGGCTTGGACAGGTGCGGTTCTACTCGCCGACCGCGACCGACGGCGCCAACCCGTGAGCCTTGTGATGTAAGATTCGGCTAAGATTCGCGGAATCAGGGGTCAGCGGAATCAGGGGTCAGCGTAGGCACATCGTCTCTGGCCCAGATTGTTCCGACTTATTGGACCATCTCGACCTGCCTGGCCGCCGTCAGTTTTGGCCCTATTCTTGAATCCGTTTCTGGCGGAATCGCCTTCGGGACGCTACGGAGATCCGACGATGGGGTTGAGCAAGCCGCGGCGTGAGAAGTTCCTGAACAGCTTCGACTGAGGCTAATTCAAGAATAGCACGATTCTTGAGTCACTTTGGGCTTGGGGATCCGCACGAATGAGTCATTATCGGTTGTAGCCCAATCAGCTCACTTACGCTGACCCCAACCTGCTGGATCAGCTCACTTACGCTGACCCCAACCTGCTGGAGCAGGCCGGGTCCGGCACCACTACGGGCCTCGAACACCGGAAATCCTGCCATTCATCCTTGCCCACAGACCACACCCCCGCTATCGTCTCTCCGTCGCCGGAAAATGAATCCCTATTCGTGATGGCGGCCAGGCGGTCATCCACGTCGGCGTGGTCCTCGACGACGGCTACCGGGCCTGGAATGGGGGTTGCTTCCCCGAGGTCAACCGGCTCCAGCGTCGGCCGCATCTCTGAGGGAAATGCGCTGGCGAGTGAAACGCGAGGGCGTTGATATAAGATCTTTGGAGGAACGCGATGCGCACTATACTGGTACTTCTGGATTCCTTGAACCGGGACTACCTTGCGGCCTATGGCAATGACTGGGTCAAGACACCCAACCTCACCCGGTTGGCTGCGCGCAGTGTTGTGTTCGATCGTCACTACACCTCGTCGATGCCTTGTATGCCCGCCCGGCGTGACCTGATGACCGGCCGACTCAGCTTCCTGGAAGCGCCCTGGGGGCCCCTGGAGCCATGGGACCACTGCGCACCCACGCTGCTGCGCAAGCAGAAGAACGTCTACTCCCACATGATCACGGACCACTATCACTACTTTCATTCAGGCGGTGAAGTGTACAATACGCTCTTTGACTCCTTCGAGTTCGAGCGAGGTCAGGAGGGCGACAAGTGGCGGGGGGTGGTCGAGACGACGCCTCTCGAGGGCAGAGGCAAGAACGTCAATCGCCAGGCCTACCTGGCCAATTTCGAGTACCGCGATCTGGAGCGAGACGAGGATTACCCCTTCACCAAATGCATTAGCAGCGCGGCGGAGTTCTTGAAGCGCAACCGCGCGGCCGACAACTGGCATCTGCACCTGGAACTCTTCGATCCCCACGAACCGTTCGAGTCACCACAACGCTTCCACGACATGTACGATGACACGTGGGACAAGTACTTCTTCACCTCACCCGAATACGGCAAGCTGGATCCAGAGTTCGATGACGCGGAAGCCGTGACTCATATTCAGCGGAGTTACGCGGCCAACCTGACCATGCTTGACCAGTACCTGGGCCAACTCTTCGACGTCATGGACGAGTACGGTATGTGGGATGACACGGCCCTGATTCTCTCGACCGACCACGGGCATAACCTGGGCGAGCGCGGCGTCTTCGGCAAGTCGATGTTCTTCGACAGTGAGATCGAGACACATATCCCGCTCCTTATCAGTGCACCCGGTTGTCGACCCGGCCGCCGACAAGCGCTGACTGGGCTCTTCGATCTCATGCCGACGCTGATGGAACTGCACGATGCCGAACTGCCGCCGCACGTGCAGGGCAAATCGATGTGTCATCTGTTGCAGGAAGATGGCGAACACCACGACGCGCTGCTTTTCGGGTATTTCGGCAAGGATGTGAATCTTGCCGACGGGCGTCATACCTATTGCCGCCAGCCGGAGCGGGGTGCCCCGGTTCATCACTACAGCCTCATGCCGCGCGGGTATGGTGACTTTGTCGGGTCGGGAAGATTGAAGGCGGCGGAGGTCGGCTGCTTTCTCAAGAGCAGCGACGGCATTCCCCAGTTGCGCTTCACACACAAAAGTCGTCGGCATCTGGACGCGCCCGAAGGACATATCATCCACGATGTTCTGGCCGATCCGCAGCAACAGCACAGACTCACCGATCCTGCCCTGGAGGAGCGTCTCGCCGCCAAACTGACCGAGCTGCTGCAGCGATACGATGCGCCTCCATGCCACCTGGAGCGACTGGGGTTGAAGAGAGCGGCCCCGTAAATGGCCGGCCGGCTGTGGGTCAACAGCTCCTAGTCGGTCACGCTTGCCTCCGTTCGTCCTGTTCTGTAGGCTGGTGCCATGCCTGAATCTGACGCCGCGGGAACGGAGCAGGAACTCGCCGTTGTGCGAGAAATCGCGCAGACGTTCGACGGTACGCCGCTTCGCCCGGAACCAGCAGGTCTGCCATAACTTCCTGAAGGAGCGCGGTCGCTAGGAGGGCAAAGCCATCCCCAAAGACCCCGACAGCCCTTGGCCGCCCACCTGGCCCAGTGATGATGCCGGCGGCTTCGACGCGGCGTGGTATTCGTGTTCCCTGACACTCAGGTGGTATTCCAACAAGATGCGGGCACAGCGGACATGCCAGCCCCCAACTCCACCCAGATCCTTGCACCCACACCCCTCACGGCTATCTTCCTCCCGACGCCCAGAAAGCAAATCCCTATTACTTTGGGAGGGAGGACATCTTGACACACACCACGCCCGTTAGAGGGTTGATGTGCGCCTGGTTATGGGCGCCAGTACTCCTGTCGCTTCCCGCGCTCGCCCAGGCACCGGGGCCGGGGCGGCCCGCCGGGGCGGGGGTTCAGCAGATCCTCTTCAACGAAACGCTGCGCGTCGAGGTACCGCCTCCGCCTGCTCCCGGGCACACTGCATACCTGAGCTTCGAAGCACGTATCGAGGCAGGCCGCTTCCGCTCGGGCTCCGCGGCCGCATGCGCCGTGACCGTCAACGGAATCCCCACGTCACTCGAACGTCTGCGCAACAAGGCGCCCTACTACCTGTACACCCACGAACACCGCGTGTTCTGGCATGACCCCTCACGTGCCGCGTGGGTGCTGTCCTATTACCCGTGGGACAACACGACCAAGGCCGGTGGCCACGTGAACCGTTTCGTACTCGACGTCACCGACCTCATGCAGTCCGCAGACAACGTGGTCACCTTCACGAGTGTCTATCTCTACGGCGCCAACGACAAGCCGCTCGAGTTCCGCAAGATCAAACTGCTCTTCAACGACAGCTTCCCCCGGAGCCCGAATCTCGCCAACACGCCACCGCCTCGGGAGAGCCGCGGGTTGGCCGCGTTCCGCAAGCGTGCCCGGGGCCGGCACGCCGGTGCGTTGACCACGTTGAGCACCGAGTTGCCGTTCCGCCCGGAAGTTGGTGACGTCGCGCCGTCGCGTGCCACCCGATGCGACTTCAGCTTCGAGTTGGTGCCGTCCGGCCGCATGACCGTCACCGTAGAGGGCGATACGTACAGCCTCTTCTCTTCCATCCGCTTCTGCGGCGAGGCGTGGCGAGACATCGGCCACGGCGATAGTCCCGGGCAGTGGGAGCGCTTCGGCATGGACGAGAACGGGTTCGACGCGCAGACGAGTGAGGTCGCGTGGCGCCGGCGCGTGGCCCGTGAGGACTCTCACCTGGAGGTCCGAGACACCTTCGTGAACCGCACTGACCGGGACCAGCCTGTCACATTCGTCAACATGGTAGACCTCGGCACCGTCGAGGACATCACGCATTTCCGCCTTGCCGGCCGCGCGCAGCGGCACTTCTACGCCTGCACCTCGCCAATGGACGGCCGCCAGACCGGCGCCACACCCGTGGCTTACGTCGCGCGGCGGAACTCGGCGGTGGGCCTGGTGTTGCAAGACGACGCCTACCGCAACCAGGCCACCTGGATGACGTGGGACGCGGTCCTCGCCGCGGGTGACGATCTCTTCTACCTGGCGCCGAAATCCTCCTACACCGTCGTCTGGAAGCTCTTCCCGCTCGACCGCCCGGACTACTATGACCTGGTCAATGCCGTCCGGCGCGAATGGAACCTGTACCAACGGATTCCCGGGCTGTTCGGTTTCGTGCATCCGGCCACCGAGCAGCGGATGTACGAAGACGCGCGCTACAAGACTCCCGAGACGCGCGCGCATTTCGTCAAGGACACCGGCATCCAGATCGCCAGCGCCTGCTTCCGCTACCCCGGCACGGAGAACCAGAAACGCGTCCTGTACGGCGGCGAACCGGTCGACACCCACCGCCGCGCGTCAGCCCAGGTCCTGGAGTGGCGCAACACGGTCAGAGACCAGGGCGTCGATGTGCAAGTCCTTCCTTACATGGACGTTCACATCTGCCGACTAACGGACGGTGAGACGCTCGAGGAACTGCGCGAACGCTTCCCGGAAGCACTGCCCCTCAACGCGTGGAGTGAACCGATTCCGTACCGGACCGGCTGGCTCTACTGCGTGCTCCCGCAGCTCGGAAACCCCGTCGGCAAACACCTGATGCAACTCCTCAAACTCTACATGGACGAGCTGCAATTTGACGGTATCTACCTGGACGAGTGGGACCACTCGCGGGCGCGTGTTTCCTATGGACACAGCGACGGTGTCTCCGCGTTACTGGATGCGCAAGGTCAGATCGTGCGCAAGGTCGGGTTCGTGCCCATCCTCGCCAAGGAATTCCACCTCGCCTTCACGAGCGAGCTGGTGAAGCGCAACGCCGTGATATTCGCCAACCAGTTCGACGACACCCTGGCCGCCGCGCAGTTGCCCATCGTGCACTTCGCCGAGCCCGTGGCCCACGACAGCTACCTGGTCGACGCCGCACTGTTCAGCCGCTCCCCGTTGAGCCTGCACCTCAAGCCTCGCTGCAACTTGTTCGAGACTGTGCATGAATTGCTCAAGCGCGGCGTGCTCACCTGCTACTGCTGGTACTATCTGCATGGCGATCACGTACTCAAGCGCTGCTTCCCGATCACGGTGCGCGAGATTCGCCCCGGCGTCGTTATGGGTGACGATCGCATCGTCACCTGCGCCAGCGGCAGTTTCAGCCTCGGCCACGCCAAGCCGCTGCGCGCCTATGTCTACGGCGCCCCTGAAGGTCTGCTCGAGCAGACACTGGACAAGGCACGCCGCACTCCCAAAGGCCACACGGCGATCGACCTCCGACTCACCGATAACCAGGTTGCCGTGATTCTGGAGCCGTAACGCCCGGGGCCTATACCATCGGGAACGGCCCAGGAAACAGCAATCTAAGACCTGATAACTCACCGATCTGGGACATATCGTGCCAAGGACCAACCCATTGACGCTGACCCCAAGCTGCCATTGAGGTCCAGGGCGTTTTGTGCAAGAATGCAAATGCCTGTGGGCCAATGACCGAAAGATGTACGGGGAAGCTACTGTCCAGCTCCAATAGCTATACGTGACGCGTAGTGGTCTGAACCAATCTTCTTTCCCCAAATTTCTACAATCTCAAGCCCGGCCTTGAGTGCGTCGGGGCCGGCCAGTTTACGAATGCCAACTCTAACGTCTGCATCAAGAACAATTGGCTGTTTCTTGCCCGCGACGCCCACCTGCATCGGGTCACCTTTGCCATACCAGCGACCATCGATGCGTTTATCATGTGCAAACTGCCCTCCCCTGTGATCGGATGGATAGCTTTGAATGGACGTCACCCGGAAAGGTTCAGCGCCCTCCGGTTTGCTGCCGCGCAACCGTACAAGTGACCCGAGTTTGACTTCCTCAACGGTGCCTGGATGTTCAAGGACATAGGTACATGTGGGATCGATAGTAATTTTCAGGTCTGTTTTGCCATGGGTCATCACAAATGAAGTTCCGTCAGACGCGATCTTTTTTGCCTTTTCTCTCTTGACCCACCAGAGCCGCCATTCTCTTGCTTTGGTACGCACCGGATGCTCTTTCTCGTACGCGAGCAGCGCTGCGTAACGTGCATCTGCACCTTCACGATCAAGCTTGCGTAGATGCCGGTCAAAGAAACTCATCACGATCTTCCGCACGTCAACCCGTTCGATTCCCTGGGGTCTCAAATCAAAGCTGTGACCCAGAGCTCAGTGTTTTGAGCTTGGGGTTCTGTAAAGTTGAACGCCATGTTTCGCGGTTAGCTTCATACGTCGAGGGGACCGGAGATCAACTCCAGTCTGATTGGTCTTGCTGAAGTGATTTCGGCG
>Ga0209045_1001561_pt1 | contig 20044 bp, 12 predicted proteins | sample SaaInlLV_10m_DNA_4_FD_184664 | JGI IMG/M metagenome (GOLD analysis project Ga0209045, IMG submission 184664) | Marine microbial communities from expanding oxygen minimum zones in the Saanich Inlet - Saanich Inlet SI072_LV_200m_DNA (SPAdes) (version 2) | ecosystem: Environmental > Aquatic >...
CACCGGAGGCTTATCTGTACGGTAAAAGACTTGAACGCTGGGAAATTATCAATTGAGTATTAATAAAAACACAAAAAGTACTAACTTTGAAGGTGGTCCAAACTATGGGGGCAGGTCAGTGCAGCAAAGGTAACCTGGGCTATTATATTTATATTATGGCTTTTTTCAGGTAAAAAATAAATTGATACAATATCTGATCTGAATTCATCACAAGGCTAAGATGTAGTGTGTTGTTCAAACTTTATATTATACTATAAAAGGTGTAGATTTTCTTATCCAATTCGCGGAACATACCGAATAAATGTAATCCTCCATAAACTCCCGGACACATAGTAGTATTTTTCACGTGTATAATGGTGGAAAAATCAGAGAGTTTCAAAAACGACGTTTAATGATATTCTTGACAATTTCACGTCCTTCCATAAAATATTCAGTGTTGCTTTCTCCTTAAATTGATTGCTGCATTCGCGTCATTAACAATATATTGTGGACGCACTAAAATATTATGTTATATTATATTATTCAAAATGACTATATTTTAAGGATATCTAGCTCAATATATAGAATTATAATATTAATAATAATTATTACAACAAATAAAAACATAATTATATAGACCACATACATCAATTTTATTGATTAATCGATATATATGGTAATTATAATTATAATTATAAATGAAAATTAACAACATATAATATGGATGAATTATAATGGCGAATTTCAAAAATGGTATTATAAGGGCAGGTAGCTCGGTTGGAACAGGAAAGACTTTGGGTAATATTAAAAAGGGTGTAATTAAAAACGGGGCATCTTTAGGTTCTGGTAAAGCTATAGGGAATGTTAAGAATGGCGTTGTTAAAGATGGCCCTTCGAAGGGTAGCGGTAAACCGTTGTTCAATGTTAAAGTGGAAAAAGTAAAAGATGGCTCATCTCTTGGATCTGGAAAGATTATTGGAAAGGTCAAAGATTTCAGTATTAGAGGAATGGAAAGAGAGTTAGATGCTGAGATGGTTGCAGCTTATCATTTTTTTTAAAAAAGATAGTGTAGGGTCGTTTAGAAAAAAGTTAAATAATTTAAATCTAATTAATTAAATGAAAATAAAAGACGTAGAACTTATTTCACAAAAAGATGAACAATATATTCAGTATATTGACAAACTGATGCTTGAAAAGTTTCATCTCAGAGATTCGTTAGAAACAGGAGCGATAAATGAAATCTCAATTATATTCGAAAAATTTATCCAGGAATACTATTCACAAAATGTAGAATGTTCAGATTCAAGAATATTGCACTATAAATTGCTTAAGGCACATAGGGGATATTCAAATTGTTTTAGAGAGTTAGATGTTGTAATTGGTAAGTCAAAACATCCCAGAATTATTGTGGAAATAAAGGTGACAACTAATGTAGATAAAATGATCAAAAAAGCCACCAAGCAAATTTCCTATTCTCATAAACTGATGAAACCTCAATGGCTGGATATTACGCCAGTGGTTGTAATTGTAGCCCTTGGGGATGGGCAAGAATCAGAGGAATGGAATATATCATCACTGAATAAAATTTTGAATATTCCCTGCCAAACAATTAATTCTATTCAAGATATCCAGGTGATTGTAGTTGGATATAAAGAACTTTGGGAGTTTGGCGAATCAATAGGATTGACAAAGGGGAAAGAGAAATTATTTAAATCAGCTGTCAAAGAAGCCAACGTTCTAATTGGTAACCGTAATCGAATAAAAATATTAATCGAAAATAAGGTATCTCGTGAAGACTGGCCTTTGGACCTAGTAGCAAAGAATTCTCCCCAACTGCCAGAATTAAAAATATATACAAGTGGATCTGATGGAATGAACGAGTTGCAGTACAAACTGAGCCAAGCTCTTAACATAAAGATTGACTAACTAGTTCAAATCGAATTGAACCACGATTTAAATCTCATTAAAATGCAAAACTTGAAAGGAACACTGTGAAACACTATATAAATTTTGGTTCAGTAGCATTTTTCGTAGATATTACATTTTCAGAAACAAACTTTCAAAATGAAACCTATATTAGAATGATACAAGATACTAAAGATGGATTTAATGGGATGGAAAAACCTGAAGTTTTTGCGAATGGAATATTGATTTCAAAGAAGTTAACTGATATTGATTTGACTGAGGAAACTCATATTGATTTGAGTGGTCTAACTCACGTTGGAAAGAAAATTGTAGCTGTAAAGTATGTCCAAGTCCGAATATCTGGTGAGGATAGAATAGCGATAAAATTCATCAATTATAAGAGTAACTTTTTATCTGTTAAAACTACCCAACCAATAAATATGCCAATGAATGAACCTGAATATGACGAAAATGGAAATTTATATGATAGTGGCCAAGTTTCACATTATGAATACATGGGTGATGAAGAGATTGAGCATGATATAAATTTGGTATTAGATAAGAATTCACTTCTAATATTATCATTTAAAGACTTTGTAAAAAGAGTACATAATGGTTGATACAATTGTTGAAGGGAGTCTCTATAACCAGAATCAATTGTGACTGGACATACATATTTTGGTATATTCCATCGTATCAAAAAGCTATACTTTAAAGATTTGTCGCTCTTTTACTAATAATATTACTATTTAACAAATCGTTGTAAGTTTAAGTAATACAGATATAAAATATTTTTATTTTGCACCAGTTAATCATTTAATGAGGATTTATATCAATGCCATAGATACAAGGTTCACAAAGATTACGAGTGAAATGAACCTCAATTTGACAAGCTTTGGCATGATGTAATAAATATTGCTTTGATCATAATCAGACAAGCATGTTAATTAATAAATATGTAATGCATAAACCAATCACACTATCCCAACTCGAGCAATACCTTTCAAAGGCAGCATGGATCCTTAAAGGACCAGTGGATGCATCGGACTTCAAGGTCTATATCTTTCCGTTACTTTTCTTTAAAAGGATTTCCGATGTATATGATGAGGAATTCGCTCAGGCATTGATCGAATCAGAAGGAGATGCAGAATATGCATCATTACCTGAATTCCACCGGTTTGAGGTACCAGAAGGATGTCACTGGAATGATGTCCGTGAGAAAACTACTAATGTAGGTCTCGCAATCGAAAAAGCCCTCCGGGGAATTGAGCAGACTAATCAGCAAGCCCTTTATGGCATCTTTGGCGACGCACAATGGAGTAATAAAAACAAGCTCTCGGATCGACTATTAATTGATCTGATCGAGCATTTCTCGCAATATGATTTATGTAACAGCAATGTTGACTCAGATCTATTGGGAAATTCATATGAATACCTCATCAAACACTTTGCCGATCTAACCAATAAAAAAGCAGGTGAATTCTATACGCCTCGTTCTGTAGTGCACCTTTTAGGATTAATACTTGATCCCCACGAGGGTGAAACAGTTTACGATCCTGCTTGTGGAACCGGTGGAATGTTGCTGGAATGCGTAGTTCACTTGAAGGGCATTAAAGAAGATTATCGGACACTGAAACTTTTTGGACAAGAAAAAAACCTCACCTCTAGCTCTATTGCCAGGATGAATATGTTCCTGCATGGCATAGAAGACTTTCAAATACACCGGGGAGATACGCTTCGTAATCCAGCCTTTTTTGTCGCCGATGGATTACAAACCTTCGACTGTGTGATTGCTAATCCACCTTTCTCTCTCAAAGAATGGGGAGCAGAAAACTGGGCCAATGATCCCTATGGAAGAAATATTGCCGGCGTACCACCAAAAGGGAACGGTGATATGGCCTGGGTACAGCATATGATCAAATCCATGAATAGTACAGGCCGCATGACGGTAGTCCTCCCTCATGGAGCACTGTATAGAAAAGGTGCAGAAGGCAGAATCAGAAAAGCCTTGTTAGAACAAGATATGTTAGAAGCAATCATTGGTTTAGGACCAAATATATTCTATGGTACTCAACTGGCCGCTTGTTTAATGGTGTTCAAGCAGAATAAGGAAGATTCAAAGAAACAGAAAGTGCTATTTATTGATGCTTCTGACCAGGTACGTGTTGGCAGGGCTCAAAATTATTTGGAGCCAGAGCATGTTAATAAGATTTTTGAGTGGTATCAAGCCTACAATGATGTAGAGAATTATGTCAAAGTTGCCTCTAAAGAAGATTTAGAGGACAATGATTTTAATCTGAATATCCCGCTTTATGTGGAGAAGATTATTGAAGATAATCTCCCTTCTGCAAAGGAAGCTTTGGCGGATTTAAAAACCGCATGGAATCAGAGTTTGGAAGCCGAAGAAAAGTTTAAAACAATATTAAAGGAGTTTATTTAGCATGGCGAAAGTCACAGCAGAGAATTTATTTATAGCCAAGAGACTTGGAATTGACTTTGAGGCCAGTGAGTTAAAATTGGACAAATGGGGGAATGTGGATTTCTATTGTCAGACAGGAAACCTAATGATTCTCTTGGAAGTGGAAAAAGGTCAAAAACACCCTTGCACCAATGTGATAAAAGTTTGGCCTTATTTAGAAGAAAACCCTGAGTTGAAAATTTTCCTCATTCAGATTGTTAGACAGGAAAACAAAGCCCCAAAAAATAGAATTGCTCTTTGCAAATACATGGGTAAGAAGATGGAATCTGAATTTCCAAATAGATTTAAATATTTGTTTAGAAATTGGCATGATGATTTAATCGATGATATTAGAAGCACAGTTGCTGAAAAACTGACTGAATTAACATGACCCAACAAGAACTCGAAAAATACTTATGGGGTGCCGCTACCCAATTGCGTGGGACCATTGACGCAGGAGATTACAAACAGTACATTTTCCCGCTGCTATTCTTCAAGCGTCTTTGCGATGTGTATGATGAAGAATATGAAAACGCCCTGACCGAGAGTGATGGCGACATTGAATATGCTGCCTTTGCTGAACACCACCACTTTCAGGTGCCTGAAGGAGCCCATTGGAATGATGTAAGAGAAAAAACAACCAATGTGGGTGTGGCCTTACAAGATGCAATGCGTGCTATTGAAAAAGCCAACCCGGATACATTGTATGGAATATTTGGAGATGCTTCCTGGACCAATAAAAATCGTTTGAGTGATGAAATCCTCATTAACCTTATTGAACATTACTCGCAACACAAACTGAGTTTAAGCAATATCCCCGATGACAAACTGGGGAATGCTTATGAATACCTGATTAAAGAATTTGCCGATGACAGTGGACATACCGCCGCTGAGTTTTATACCAATCGCACAGTAGTAAAACTCATGACTATGATTATGGACCCGCAACCAGGTGAATCGGTGTATGACCCCACTTGTGGTTCAGGTGGTTTGCTTTTGAATTGTGCCTTGCATTTAAAGGAAGAAGGCAAGGAATACCGTACCCTAAAATTGTACGGACAGGAAATTAACATCATTACCTCTGCCATTGCCCGAATGAATATGTTTATGCACGGAGTTGAAGAGTTTAACATTGTACGGGGGGATACCTTGGCCAACCCGGCCTTTTTGTACAAGGATGAGCTACAGAAATTCAACGTCATTTTGGCCAATCCACCCTATTCGATAAAAGCCTGGGACCAGAAAGCCTTTATCAATGACCCTTATGGACGAAACATCTGGGGGATACCACCACAGGGTTATGCCGATTATGCATTTCAACAGCATATTCATAAAAGCTTAAATGAAAAAAACGGTAGAACAGCAATATTGTGGCCTCATGGAATTTTGTTTCGTGAAATGGAAAAAAGTATGCGTGAGAAAATGATTAAAACTGATACAATTGAATGTATAATTGGGCTAGGTCCAAATCTATTCTACAATTCACCAATGGAGTCCTCGATATTAGTATGCAACAATAATAAAGGGGATGAAAGAAAAGGTAAAATAATTTTCATCGATGCATTAAATGAGGTTAAGAGAGAGAAAGTTAATTCATTTTTAACTGATCAACATATTACCAAAATCTATAGGACATATTCTAAGTTTAAGGAGATTGAAGGATTTTCGAAAATTGTAACAATTCAAAAGGTCTTAATGAAAGACTCTAATCTTAAGGTGTCGAAATATATTCGATCTTCAAAAATGGCTAAGCGTGAAACTGCCACACTTGAAGAATTGTATGGTCAATTTCTTGAGTCAGGGGATAAATTAAAAAAAAGCATGATTGATTTATTTAAAAGAATATAGATATGCAATTGAATATAGATAAAACTATTTGGCAAAAAGTTCAATTTGGTGATGTTGTACAAAAGAAAAACAATAAAATAAATCCAAACGAGTATCACTCTGATATTGTAATCCAGGGTGGTCATATTAATAAAAGAGATTTCCATATCAGAAAGTTTGAGAATAAAAAGGAGCTTGGGTACTTAGGACCAGCTTTTCATATGGGGTTTAAGGAAGGTCAAATTCTCTATGTTTCGCGAAACCCTCATTTAATGAAGGTAGGTTATCCACATTTTGATGGAATTTGTGCTAACACTACTTTTATTATGGGAACTATGGATAAAAATTTTCTCAGAAATGACCTAATACCTTTCATCATGCATTCTGATAACTTTATTGAGCAGTCAATAGCTAATGTACGAGGTGGAGTAAATCCATACGTAAACTGGGGAGATCTAGCCTGTATAGAATTCCTCCTTCCGCCCAAAGAACAACAAGCTCAGCTGGCCAAATTACTCTGGGCGATGGATGAGGTTGTTGAGAGGGAGAGAAAATTATTAGCCTCTTTGAAGACTTTATTAGCTGCAAATATTGAACAAGAGATCCATGGAATTGAAATTAAGAACAAAGTTATACGAGAGGTTTTAGATGAGATTTCAGAAAAAATAGACTTAGTTCCATTATCAGAACTTGGAGAATTATTAAAAGGTAGGGGGATTCCAAAATCTGATGTGAGAGATGATGGTTTACCTTGTGTTAGATATGGTGAGTTATATACAAAGCATCATAGAATTATTAGAGTGTTCAATTCATTCATATCTGAACAAGATAAGATTAAAAGTCTCAGGCTGAAAATGAACGACATTTTGTTTGCAGGTTCCGGTGAGACAATTACAGAAATCGGTAAATCAGCAGCTTTTGTTAATGATATAGAAGCTTATGCAGGAAGTGATACATTGTTATTCAGACCAAATGATATGGATGGTCATTATTTAGGATATCTAATGAATTCACAAATTGTGCGACAGCAACTTAACAAGTATGGTACTGGGGCAACTGTAATGCACATTTATAATTCAGATTTAGCGAAAGTTAGGATTCCAAAAATAGACAAAGAAACTCAGGAATCTATTGGTCAGAAACTAGAAACAATATTTTTAAATATTATAAAAACTGAATCCAAAATCATGTCCTCTATATCGCTACAAAAAAGTATAATTAATCAAGTGTTTTCTGTAAACGCAGAAAAAACTACAGATAATTAAGTATTATGGGATTTAACGAACTCAATAGTGTAGAGCATTACATCATACACCAACTCAGTGGTGTGAATTTGAATCGTAATGAAGTTCGGGACCCTGAAGTGGGTTATGGAGCCCAGTGGGTATACAAAACTTCTGATGAAATCCAGCGTGGTGTGAATGAAGTCCTGGTAGAATCTGAGCTGAAATCAGCCCTAATTCGCCTGAATTCTGAAATAGCTGCCAATCATAGTCTGGCAGATGAAGTTATATATAAACTCAGAGCAGTCCTAATTGCTGTCAACCAGATAGGTTTGGTCAAAGCTAATGAAGAGTTCTTTAAATGGATGGCCGGTGAGAAAACTATGCCTTTTGGCGAAAATAACAGGCATTTACCAGTTCGTATCATTGACTTTGATGATTTAACCAACAACAACTACATCGTTACCAACCAATATCGTATTCACCACCGCGAAACCAAGATCCCTGATATTGTATTGATGATCAATGGTATTCCCATAGTTGTGGGAGAAGCCAAAACGCCCATTCGTCCTTCAATTAGCTGGCTGGATGGCGCACATGAAATCCACGATATTTACGAAAACAGCGTACCCCAGCTATTTGTACCCAATATTTTGTCTTTTGCTTCTGAGGGTAAAGAATTGTATTACGGAGCTGTGCGTTGCCCTTTAGAATTCTGGGCGCCCTGGCGCTTGGAAAATGATGATGAGGCCATTGCCAAGAGACTCGGTCTGGCAGAAATTGGTAAAGAGTTGTCTGACCTGTTAAGTCCTGAACGCTTACTGGATATCCTGCGGAATTTCTCATTGTTCTCCAGTGATAAAAAGAAAAGAAGAATAAAAATCATTCCCCGCTTCCAGCAATACGAGGGTGCCAATCAAATTGTAACCCGTGTTATAGAAGGCCGAGTTAAAAAAGGGTTGATCTGGCATTTCCAGGGCTCTGGGAAATCCTTCCTGATGGTGTTTGCGGCCCAGAAATTACGCCGGGCAGCTGAGTTAAAAAGCCCAACTGTCATTGTCCTGGTGGACCGTACTGATCTGGATACCCAAATCAGCAGTACATTCAATGCATCTGATGTGGCCAATGTAGAAACCACTGACAGCATCAGCGAACTGCAAAAGCTACTGGAAAGAGATACGCGTAAGATAATTATTTCTATGATCCACAAATTCAGGGATGCCAAACCCAATATGAATACCCGGGAGAACATCATTGTGTTGGTGGATGAAGCCCACCGGACCCAGGAAGGGGATTTGGGACGTCAGATGCGTGCAGCTTTGCCCTATGCTTTCCTGTTCGGTCTGACTGGCACACCTGTAAACAAAGCCGACAAGAACACTTTCTGGGCATTTGGTGCTGAAGAAGATCAAGGTGGGTATATGTCGCGTTATACTTTCCATGATTCTATCCGTGATGATGCCACATTGCCGCTCCATTTTGAACCCAGGCTAGTGGACGTGCATGTGGATAAGGAGAGCATTGACAAAGCCATGGCTGCGTTCAAAGAAAGTGCTGCCTTAAGTGATGAAGAAGCCGATGCCCTGAACCAGAAATCCGCAAAGATGTCAGCCTTTTTGAAGTCCCCTGAGCGGGTTGCCAAAATAGTTAAAGACATATCCTCACACTTCAAAAATAAAGTCGCACCGCACGGATTCAAGGCCATGATCGTCACACCTGATCGTTTTGGTTGTGTACAATACAAAGAGGAGTTAGACAATTACTTCCCACAGGAAGCCAGTCGAGTGGTTATTTCGATCTCGGCGAATGACAAGCTGGAGTTCAAGCAAAAATGGGGCATCGACAAAAGTAAACAGGAGCAAATTGTCGATGAATTTAATGATGCGCAATCCGATCTGAAATTCATTATTGTGACAGCCAAATTATTGACTGGTTTTGACTCGCCCATATTGCAGACCATGTACTTGGATAAATCGCTGAAAGACCACACCTTGCTTCAGGCCATTTGTCGTACCAACAGAAAATATAAAAACAAATCCTTTGGGTGTATTGTGGACTATTTTGGTGTCTTTGACGATGCTGCCCGGGCACTTGAGTTCGATGAGGAAAGCATCAAGCAGGTGATTTCAAATCTATCGGAACTCAGAAATAAACTTCCGCAAGCCATGAAAGAAACTTTAGGGCATTTTGGCGACATTGATCGCAGCATCAGTGGTTTTGAAGGTCTGGAAAAAGCACAGGATGCAATCAAAACTGATGAGCAAAAAGATGCCTTTGCTAGGGATTATAAATACTTATCAAAACTCTGGGAGTCATTGTCACCTGATCCCATTCTTGATCTATTTAATGAGGACTATAAATGGTTATCGCAAGTTTTTGAATCGGTAAAGCCGGCATCCGACAACATTGGGAAATTGTTGTGGTTCTCGTTAGGCGCTCAAACGACAAAGCTGATCCATGAGAACATCCATGTAGGAGAAGTTCATCAATTGGATGAATTTGTACTGGATGCAGATGTGGTCGAGAATATATTCAATAACCCCGATCCGAAAAATGCAAAAATTCTTGAAAAAATTCTTGTAAAGCGTTTTAAGAAACATGCTGACAATCCAAAGTTTAAAAAACTGAGTGAACGCCTGGAGGAATTGCGTGACAAAGCCGAAAGAGGGTTGATTACCTCAATTGAATTTGTGAAGGAACTCTGTAAACTGGCCAAAGAGACGGTCAAGGCAGAGAACGAATTAGAACTTGAAATCCAGGAAAAGACACCAAAAGCTGCCCTTACTGAATTATTTCTGGAACTAAAAACCGAACAAACACCAGCAGTCGTTGAACGAATTGTCAGCGATATTGATGCCATTGTAAGGGTGGTTAGATTTCCAGGATGGCAGAAAACCAATTCAGGCGAACGGGAAGTGCAGAAATCACTACGCAAAGCGTTGCTGAAATACAAACTGCACAAGGACCAGATGTTATTTGAACGAGCGTACGCGTACATCAAGCAGTATTACTAGTAAATGTAGTTAAATAAATAAAAATTTATTTGATAGATTCTCTACAAAATCAAGATGTTCAAAATAAAATTTCATCAGAAATTGCTGAAATAATAAATAAATCTAATTCTCCCCGTTCGGTTAGTGATATTCAAACTCAACTCAAACTCAGGAAAATTAATCTACCCTCTTTCAAAGTAGCCCGTGCATTGCGTGCAATGCAAACAGAAGGCATAGCAACCATAAAAAATGAGAGATGGGTTTTGAATGGCAAAGATTTTGGAAGTCATGAATTCCATATTCAAAAAGATATTCGCCCAAACATCTCACCAATATCGACATCCTTGATTCATGATAATACTCAATCACCATCAGTTTATGAGTTATTGAATCAGTTTAAAGCAGAAGATTCTGGGAAGGATCATGTCGAAACGACCACAGGACCCTGGACCAGGTTCAGGAAACTTCTTACCTACTATATGGATTGTATGCGAAGTGAGGAAGGTGCAGAATCCAGCGCTTATATGAATGAACTTAATGAAAAGTTCATCTATATAGATGGAGTTGGTGATTGGTATCCAAAGACGGGCAAGCCATGGTCTATATCTATACCCCTCTCAGATCACTTGCATGAATTTAATAACTATTTATCAAACCTAGATAATGAATCATTGATCATGCTGGGCTATCCGCTACAGATGAAACATATCAAAAAGGATAATGGACCAGATGTAACCTTTGTCACCCCTGTATTCCAGTTCATACTTCAAAAGGGAGATTCTACTTCTGGATGGCGCTTATCAACAGATGATGCTCAACCGGAGATTTGTTATGAATGGTTAAAATATGCTTTCAAAGGGTACAAGCGACAGTATGCATTCTTGTCATCTACAGGTTTGATCCAGGATACCAATCCAGATGATGACCTTGGAACGGTTTCGCATTCTAGAAATCCTATATCTTTAGAAAAATTAGTGAATAGCCTGTTAAAATTTCTACCCCAAGATCGAATAAAAGATAAATTGAATCCAAAGGGTATTTCCAGTAGTCCGCTTCGGGTCCCATTTCAATCTGGAATCTTTAACAAAGCAGTTATCATCGTTGGTAAGAGAACGAAATTTACCAAAACACTTATTTCAGAGCTATCAGAAATTATCAAAATGCCGGATGATGTATTGGATAGAACAGCCTTAAGACCTCTATTTCGTGATCAAATTGAAAGCATTGAGAATTCATCTCCAGGCAAAATACATGAAGCGTTGGTGGCGGATACATTTCCATTGAATGCTATGCAACGTGAAGCGGTCTCAAATATGCTACAAATGGACTCAACCGTCATAACAGGTCCACCTGGTACAGGAAAAAGCCAAGTCGTGACCAGTTTAATAAAGAATTCTCGAATTAAAGAAAAATCAGTTTTGTTCTGTAGTCGCAATCACAAAGCGATTGATGCGGTAGTCAATAGAGCCTTTGATGAAAATCAGCGTCCGCTCATTGTTCGAGCCAATTCAAAGGATGATCCATTTCTGAAGTACACATTTTCCTCTGCAATTAAGGATCTTCTTATCGGTAATCCAGATGTCGAATCAAAAAGAAAATTTGAAGATTATTTGGGCGAACTCACTTCTTTATTGGAAGATCGGGGTGGACTCGGAACTCAAGCCAATCGAATACAGTATTTTAAGGATCAGTTGGGTGAGCATGAAAGCCGATTATCGATGTTAGCACAACAACTTACAACGACTGTGATAACAGATATAGATTTAGATCCCAACAAATTTCCGTTTAAATCAGTGGACAATCTGCAAGAATTATTGAATTCCTTAAAGATGCAAAATGAAGATGGAACATGGCTTGGGTCCATTACAGGGTTTTTTATTAAAATTCGGGTAGCCCTAAATCAATCGCTGCATTGGTTTCAATATAAACGCTATATGTCGCATAAAAAGTTCATTAAGAATTCTACAAAGTCAAATCATATAGAGAGCAATGAACGTAACGCTTTATTTCGCGCAAAAGAATATGCCGATATTCGGATAAAGGCAATCAAGATTGAGGATCAACTAAAACCACTTCCAAGATTGGAAATACTTACAGATCAGATAAAAATACTAAACGATAGAATCGATGCTATCTTACCAAATGCGCTTCAAAGTCAAATGGATTGTCATATGGGTCTCCCTGTAGGAGACGAAAAGCGTGAACAATTTTCATCCCTTCTCACGGCATTGCGAGCCATTTCAGGTGGTTTAACGAATGATGCGGATAGAGACAAAGTATTCAGTACACTTACAGAACTCCTTCCGGAATTACTAAAATATTTTCCATGTTGGGCGGTTACAAATCTCTCAATTGGTTCAAGAATCCCACTATTTGCAGGATTGTTTGATCAGGCAGTAATTGATGAAGCAAGTCAATCAGATATTACTTCAGCAATTCCTATACTTTTCCGTTCAAAAAAGGCTACTATGGTTGGCGATCCTTATCAATTGACGCATGTATCGAAACTAACGGTTGGAAAGGACTCATTACTGAGGCAACGATCAGGCCTAATGGAAATGGATGATCTCAAATTCAGTTATGTTGACAATTCTATCTATGATCTATTTGCCCGATCTAGATGGATCAGTCCCATATTTTTGTCAGATACGTATCGCAGTGCTTTTGAAATAGCCGATTATTCCAATCGTACGTTTTACAATGGGAAATTGGTTATTGCAACAGATGATTCTAAACTCAAAACTCCTCCTGGGTTAAAACCTGGTATTCATTGGACAGAAATTGAGTCAACTATAAGGGCTGCAGGTGGTGGCGGTTGCTTTAGCTTAGAAGAAGTGGCAACTGTATATGATATCATTGAGGACCTATTAATAAAAAAAACATATTCTGGGACGATTGGAATCATTGCACCTTTTAGAAATCAGGCAACACGGCTACAAGATCGCATTTTTGGGGGTGATATCCCGCAAGAAAAACTTTTGCATGCAGAATTACATGTTGACACAGCGCATGGATTTCAGGGCGATGAACGTGATTTAATTATCTTTAGCCTATGTTCAGGAGGTGAAATGCCTCGGGGGTCTTTAGGATTTATAAGGAATAAAACTAATCTATTCAACGTAGCTGTCAGTCGTGCACGTGCCGTACTGCACGTTGTTGGGAATCGGACTTGGGCCCAAAACAGTGGAATGAAACACTTACAGAGCCTAGCTATAAAACGAGAATCAACTCAAATCATCGCATCTGCAGCAAGGTGGGCTCCATATGAATCGCCCTGGGAGCAACGGTTAGCCATGGCCATGAAGGAGGCTGATCTTGATCCAATCCCTCAATATAGCATCGCTGGGAGACGTTTAGACTTAGCGCTTATCCGTGATCAAAAGAATCCTATTAAGATTGATATTGAAGTCGATGGAGACAGATACCATCGCAATCCCGATGGTTCGCGTAAATACGATGACATCTGGCGAGATATCCAAATGAAGAGTCTTGGATGGAAAGTGATTAGATTTTGGGTCTATGAACTGCGAGAAGATATGCAAGGATGCATTTCAAAAATTAAAAAGGCATATAATAATGGATAATATGAATGAACAAAAAGATACAATTAGAACCCCAACTGGCGTACTAAACTCTCTTTTTCCGACAGTTATTGTTCTTACAATTATGGTTGGAATTGTTATAGTGACAACCATGATAACTGGATACAAAATATTTTCCTTAGAAAGAGAGAAGGCAGAGATCGAATTAAGACTTGCAAAAATTGAATCTTATGAAAATGTCACTAGAGATATAGGCGAAAAGGAGAATCAGCTTCGAAACCTAAAAATTAACGTACCCGAACTTGAAGCCCGTCGGAATATAGCTGAGGAAGAATATTCTCAATATAATGAAAAACAAATCGAGGCTGAAAATTCATTACTGAAGATCAAGAAAAAATCAAATGAGGTTGAAGCTGAATATCTTGCAAAATTGGATGTGATTGGTGAACTTACAGCTAATATTTCAAATTTACAAAAAAGAGAGTCAGAATTATCCATCACAGTTTCTGAACTCGAGACAGAAGGAGAAATTGTTACTCAGAATTTATTTCAAACGAAAATTGATTTATCTACTAAATTACAAGAGTTGGCAGGAGTTATAAGTCAAATTGAATTGCAAAGAGATCAAGTGAGAGTCTTAGCTGAAGCAAATTCTGATTTTTCGATGATAATTTCAAATTTAAATGCTATTAGTAGTGATCTCGGGAAAGCTAAAAATCAAGCAGAATCTTCAATAATTGAACTATCTAGTATACTTCCGAAGCATGAATTAACTATTAATACATTAAACTCATCATCTGCAGATTTAAATAAGACTAACAGGAATTTAGAATCCATTTCATCCTCTTTATTAACTTTAAATAGCAACCTAACTCGTTCATATAATTCATTGAGTAGCACATCTACAGAATTAAATATTACGAATAGAAATTTGGAATCGATATCATCATCTTTATCCACCACTAAAAATAATCTAGCTCTCACATATGAAAGTGCAAATTCTGCTGATCAAGTAATAAATTCTACATCAAATAAATTATCTGAAGTTACTGTTGATGTAAATGATTTACTTTCTGTTATCCAACAATCAAAAGAAGCATTTGCATATCTTGAACAGACTGCAAATAGCAATTCATCACAGATTTATGATAAAAATTCACTTATGTTATCTAAATATACAATTGTGGATAAAAATATGGAAGAGGTTCTCAGTCAGTTGGAGTCCGTTAAGGCTTCAATAGTTAGACTGGAAAGCAAAATAAATGAAATTGAGATCGAAAACGAATAGTAATACATAATCAATTTTTAGATATGGAATGGAAGTAATTATGGACTCATCAATAATCAAATTTATCCCAATAGGTGTCTGGGCATTTTCAGCTGCAACCAGTATAGTTATTGTAATTGTAGCTTTGTATTTTTATATCTTTTATCGCAAAAGACTTTCTGCGGTTCAAGGTACCAATCAGGATGCTGCTGATCTTCTCAATCTCAAGCAGCAACTTGAGCAAGATGTAATTAGCATCAGAGATTGGATTAGTAATCAAAAAGATGAGTTGTTGAGATTAGAGGCTGAACGAAAAGAGCAAGAAGTGATCCGCGCAGAGTTGCAAAGACTTGAACAGGAATGTGCCAAAAAGGACCAAGGTAACTTATCTTTGCGTGAAGAGGTAGGTCAACTAGAAACTAAAAAACATCTGATAGAACAAAGCCTAGATACATTAAATGCCGATGTAAATAAAATAAAAGATGAACTCAAGAAATTAGAAGAAAATTTGTCTAAGAGCATTGAGTTAATTGAAAAGAATCAAATGGAAATTGCCAAACAGGATAAGGTGAAAAATGAATTTGAAGAATTGATCAAAATAGCCGAGAAAGAGTTAGAGGTTGCTCAAAAACAAATTACTGAACTGGAAACTGAAAAAAAAGGATTGAAGGAATCACGATCAGATCTTCAGACGCAAATTGATACGCTGGAAAAGGAGCTAAAAGAGTTACAGAAGACAAGGAAAGATCATGAGGAAGAAGTAAAAGCACTTGGCTCACGAAAGCTAGAGCTATCAGGTGAGGTAAAGTCGCTAGCAGACAAACTTAAAAGCGTGGGTACGATGCCTCCGGAGGCCTTTGAGTCTCTGAATAATTCAGTATTTTCAGTGCTAGATGCAATGCAAGACGATGTTTCAGAACAAAATGCATTAGATCGACTATATAGCCTAACTGAAACCAGTGGATTCACACTACCAACTCGATTGCAGAATGCCTTCCATACTGCTCTTAAAACCTCGGATATCTCTTGTTTGACTGTCATGGCGGGTGTCAGCGGAACTGGTAAGAGTGCCTTTCCAAAACTTTACGCTCAGTCAATGGGCATTCATTTCTTACCATTGGCCGTAGAGCCGAGGTGGGATAGTCCGCATGATCTATTTGGATTTTTGAATTACATGGAAAACAGATATGAAGCCACCACACTTGGTAGAGCTTTAGTCCAGTTTAATAACTCTAGGCATGGGCACAATGGGTTCGCAACTTTGAATGATCAAGTTTTGCTCGTGCTTTTAGATGAGATGAATCTAGCCAGAATTGAATACTATTTTAGTGAATTCCTCAGTAAACTAGAGATGCGTCGCAATATTGATCCAAACAATGAAACAGATTATAAGATGGTTAGTGCTGAAGTGTTTGCTGGGTATCCTGGTGATAAAAAAAGAGGGATTAAGTCTAGCCCAGCTGTGCATCTATTCGCTGGTAGTAATATTCTTTTTGTGGGAACAATGAACGAAGATGAAACAACTCAGAGCTTGTCAGATAAAGTAATCGACCGTGCAAATGTTGTTTATTTTGGACAGCCAAACCGGCTGGAGAACCGGGAACAAAAAGTACAAACACAAACAAATTGGCAACCTATTGCGTATGATACCTGGCGGAGTTGGATTGTTGAGCCTAAAGAAAGAAATATCAGTGATTTTGGGAAAATTGATGATCTGGTGAATCAAATCAATACGACACTTGGAAAATTAGGCAGGCCATATGGCTGGCGTACATACAAAGCAATGATGACATATGTAGCAAATTATCCAGGTGTCAGTAGCAGAGGAGAAAGAGGTATGGGTGCATTGGCTGATCAAGTTGCCATGCGGGTTATGCCCAAATTGCGTGGTTTAGATCTAGCTGAATATGCTGATATCTTCTCCACATTATCCTCACAGATTGATCAAATTAATGATTCAGCGTTATCAGAAGCATTTAGCAAAGCCAATACAAGTACTTTGGGTTTCTTCGATTGGCGTGGTATATCATGGGAATAAGATAAAACGGATTTAATTTGCCGTATTTACTCACATATCCTTGGGAAGTGATTAGTGTCATGCATGACGCACCATCTAAGAAAGTGTTGACCGATGAAATAGATGATTGGGCTCCATATGTATACCTTAATGAAACCGAGTCCTATCTAAATGCATCTACAACTGAACAGTACCCACTAAAGCGATTTCACCAATCTACAGGTCACGTTATCGAGCTCCCTACTGCTGGGTTGGAAGGAGATTCTATTGAGGCAATTGTGTTAAGATCTCAAATGGGAGAAGATTTGATTCTTATTTATCCAGACCGATCTACGGACAAAACCCAGCGAGAAGACGAGGATATCTACTTTGATCAGTTACTTAATATGATATTATTTCTCACTCGTGATTGTTTGAAAGTTGAAAAAATTCATAAAGAAACTCAATATTGGAATAAAATACTTCAATCATATCATAATAACGACGATGAAGATCCTGCAAGATACGCACTTATTGTAGATCTTGCCAGGAATGTACTGAAAGCATTAGATATTATCACACAGCAGCCAAAAAAAGTTCTTGAAAGAATACACGCGCAGCAGAGAATCGACAAAATACAAGAATTAGATACCCATTGCTTCATTGATCTTACTCGCCGACCTGGCCGTATTCTGCCAGAAAAGGCTGGTCCAAAACAACAAATACTTGCTATTCGAAGAAGAGAATCTATCAATACACTCGAGAACCGTGTTGCAAAACACTTTTGTGATTTATCAAATAAGGTGTCAAAGCAATATCTTGCTGAACACCACCATATAAATTCTCGAAATAGTAAACGAAAAGAGATTGTAGAGAAATTGGACAAGGCCTCAAAGCGATTTCCACAACGGATATCATTTCGCGGTATCAAATCGCCACTTCAACCTATTCGACAACCCAATTATACACTAATGCAAAATATTAATTATTTAAAGATTTGGACAGCCTACATACAATTGGTTCGAAATGATGATTTGAGAAATAGACTTTGGCGATGGCGAAGGAGGCTATTGAACGAATGGCATAAGGTTTTTATTTCTGATACAATCTATCTGTGGAAAAAATCCATAAAGCCTGCGGTTGCAATTGAAGCTGGGGAGAAAATTGTTAGTGGGAATATGAGAAATACTTATGGCAATTGGTTGCATGGTGGAGGGCTACCAGGACCTTTTATCTTTGGATCAAATAAAGAGAATTGTGGAACTCTTCATATCATTGATCATGAAGCATTGAATTCATTTTCAAAGGATTTTCGATCATTGAAAGACCTCAATGCAGATATGTTTTTGATATGGATTAGTAACAATGATATAAAAGTATTACCAATATATACGGTCGTGACAACGATTGATTGGGACTCTGAGGCTATTGGCAAGGAACTTGGGATTATGACAACAAATCTTAGAGAGAACTTAGAAGTATTTAATCAATCAGATAATTGTTTTCAGATTCAAACCGTTTGGATTTTGCATGGGAATTGGTCAACGCAGAAAAACAAAGTAGCACAGTCTACATCCAAATCAGGCTTTAAAACAATTCATACTCTGATCAAACCAGAATTTAGATCTTGGAAATTGTTAGGCAAACATCGGATGCAAGTAATATCTGAATTCATTGGAAAATTGTAATGGTAATTGGGATTGATCTTACTGGAGATGCTTTAAGGTTCGCAACCGGGGAAATTCAGGATCATAAAACTGGGTTCATTGGAGGGATTCAAGGTATTCTTCCTCGAAATAATGAATCAATAATATGGAATAATCCAAAAGCCCAACGACAATCTATCAATTGTAATAGAATTTCACTTGGGTCACTATGGAACCAGTTCTTATCTGAGCCAGATTCCAGATTCCATTGGAAAACAGAAACTGGCACAAAGCAGGAAGCACCAGTGGTTAAGGCTATAGCTGATGCTATTGTTCAAAACCTTCCAATATGCAAGACATCAAAAACAATATTTACAGTTAGTAATTTTCTTTCTGAAGTAGCACAGGATCGATTAATTAATGCAATGAAATCTGTAGGGATTGCAAATATTGAATTGTTGTGGCGGCCAATTGCTATTGCACTCTCGCATCTGTTATCAAATCAAGATCGCTACGAAGACGGAAATCGAATTGTAGTAATAGATGGAGAATCTAATTCCATTGAGGTGACCGAATTCGAATTGCGTCAACGAGAAAGCGTGGTAATTCCCAAGCGAATACTTCCCAGTGAATTAGAAAAAAGTCATAAATCAAATACAAACCTCAACTCTTATCGGATCGCGATTGGTAAGAAAATCGCCAATGGAGATAGTCGGCTTTTCGATCAGCTATTCACAGGCCCCTTTTCATGTGAGTTTATTGCCTTTACAGAAGGCCTCCCTCACTCAGAGTTCTGGTATTATACAGAACGAGATCAGTTTAAATATATTGACCTAAGTGAAATCTCTATCCTAGAAAGTTCTAAGACCGAATATGCCAAACTATTATCTGATTTGTCAGAATCAATATCTATGATAAACGAAGATTACCAACCAGTTATGGTTTGGCATGGTATGCCTTTTCGAATCGACCCCAATACTTCCATCCTCAATGAAGCAATTATACTGACCGACCAGGCTGTTGCTCTGGGAGCCATGTTGTATGGTGATAAACTCGAAAAGGGACAACCAACATACCTTGATATGTTACCTGGATTGGAAGTTCTTAGTCAGTCGACTGAAACCAATACTTTTAACTTCTATCAATTGATTCCTGAAGGTGAAATACCGGGTGGTTCAATCTCTCGTCTTAATGAACCTCTTACAGAC
>Ga0209045_1001568_pt1 | contig 19966 bp, 14 predicted proteins | sample SaaInlLV_10m_DNA_4_FD_184664 | JGI IMG/M metagenome (GOLD analysis project Ga0209045, IMG submission 184664) | Marine microbial communities from expanding oxygen minimum zones in the Saanich Inlet - Saanich Inlet SI072_LV_200m_DNA (SPAdes) (version 2) | ecosystem: Environmental > Aquatic >...
AAAACTGGCTAGACCTACAAAACGAATATGATTCGTATTTCTTTGTGGCTGATTGGCACGCCTTTACCACGCATTATTCTGACAAAATTGATCTCGAAACCAATGTAATGGAAATGGTGGTTGATTGGTTGGCAGCAGGGATTAATCCGAACACATCGACAATTTTTGTACAATCAAAAGTACCTGAGCATGCAGAACTGCATTTGTTGTTATCGATGACAACGCCGCTTAGTTGGTTAGAGCGAGTGCCATCTTATAAAGATCAGCAGCTTAAACTTAAAACTAAGGATTTAGGCACGTATGGATTTTTGGGTTACCCATTATTGCAAAGTGCTGATATCTTAATTTATAAAGCAGGGTTAGTACCTGTTGGCGAAGACCAAGTCGCCCATGTAGAGTTGACACGAGAAGTGGCCAGACGTTTTAATTACACTTATGGCCGTGAAGCAGATTTTGAGGAAAAAGCCGAAGCCGCCATTACTAAGATGGGCAAGAAACAAGCAAAATCTTACCGATCTCTGCGTAAAGCTTACCAAGAAACTGGTGATGGAGAAGCTTTGGTTAAGGCACAGGCACTGTTAAAAGAGCAGCAAAATATTACCTTGGGTGACCGAGAAAGGCTTTCAGGCTATATCGAAGGTATGGGCAAGATTATCTTGCCAGAGCCAGAATCACTCCTTACTAAAGCTTCAAAAATGCCAGGTTTAGATGGGCAAAAAATGAGCAAATCTTACGGCAATACCATTTCTCTACGTGATACTGCTGATGAGATTGAAACCAAGGTTAAGCGCATGCCTACCGACCCTGCACGAGTTAAGCTAACTGACCCTGGCGACCCGAAAAAATGCCCAGTATGGCAACTGCACGAAGTCTATTCTGATGAGCAAACGTGTGATTGGGTAGTGGATGGCTGTACTGCTGCAAAAATGGGCTGTGTTGAGTGTAAACAACCGGTGATCGATGCAATAAAAGATGAGCTAATGCCAATGCAAGAACGTATCGCCAAGTATCAAGCTGACCCCGATTTGATCAAACAAATTATCTATGAAGGCAGTGAAAAAGCGCGTCACGTAGCCAAAGAAACGATGGCCGAAGTGCGTGAATCTATGGGAATTATTTATTAATTATGTCTGAAAGATTACAAAAACTCATTGCTACTGCTGGTTATGGTTCACGTCGTTGGGCGGAGCGCCTAATTGAGCAGGGCCGTATTGAAGTTAACAACAAGACCGCCAGTATTGGCGACAAATGTGAAATCAGCGACAAGGTAAAAATTGACGGCCGAAAGATTGACCTTCGGCGCTATACTGAAGAAGAAACCAAAGTATTGATTCTCAATAAACAAGCTGGCGTTATTTGTTCAAACAAAGACGAAGAAGGGCGCAAGAGTGTTTACGATTTATTGCCAAAAGAATCACGCTGGGTGATGGTTGGTCGATTGGATCTTAACACTTCAGGTTTGTTATTGTTTACCAATAATGGTGATTTGGCCAATAAGCTTATGCACCCAAGCTCTGAAATTGATCGTGAATATGCGGTTCGTGTACTTGGCCAAGTTGAAAATGAAGATATTAAACAACTAACGACAGGTATTGAGCTTGAAGATGGATACGCCAAATTTGATCGTGTTACTGTGGGTGGTGGCGAAGGCGCTAACCGTTGGTATAAAGTGGTACTTAAAGAAGGTCGAAAACGTGAAGTTAGGCGTTTATGGGAAGCATTAGGGTTTAAGGTTTCTCGTTTAATTCGCGTGCGTTTTGGCGAGATTCGCCTACCAGAGAAGCTTAAGGCCAATCAGTATGATTATCTTAAGCCTGGGCAAGTTGGCTTGTTGCTAAAAGCAGTTGGATTATAAATATTAAAATCACATTACTTGATATAGATCAAGTACTTATATAGATATCATTGATACAATGACCTTGTTTTAATAACAACAAGGAGAAATAAAATGTTAATGAGTGAACTAAATGCAGATCCGGTTTTTTATATGAGTCTATTGATGATTGGCTTAACAATTGGCACTTTTTTGTTTTTCTATTTCATGAAAAATTTTAAGACTAAGAATTAAGGTTTAAGTAACTTAAGTTGTCACACCTTACGCGCCACTGAGTACGCCTTAAATCAAGTGTTACTTAGTGGTATGATGGCATTAATTATTTAACTGGTACATATATGTTGATGAACGATCTTAATAACGATGGCGTTTTTTGGGCGGGCGTTGCTTTTGTTGTTGTCTCTATTGTGGTCGGCATTCTAATAAAAGTGTATATTTCCAAACAACGATAAAGCTTTTATCGTTATCAAAAACCTTATTCCATAAAGTATAATTGCGCTTTTAGTATCATTTTTAAGCGTTAATGTCTGATTACAAATCTAGCCTAAATTTGCCCGCTACAAAGTTTGCCATGAAGGCAAATTTGGCAAATCGTGAGCCCAATTTTCTTAAAAAATGGCAAGATGACGATCTTTATGCGCGTATTCGTGAGCATAATCAAGGCAAGCCAAAATTCACCTTACATGACGGCCCTCCGTATGCCAATGGCGACATCCATATTGGTCATGCAGTTAACAAAGTACTTAAAGACATTATCATTAAGTCAAAATCTTTATCGGGTTTTGATGCGCCGTACGTACCAGGTTGGGATTGCCACGGCCTACCGATTGAACTTAATGTTGAGAAGAAAAAAGGTAAAGTTGGGCATAAGATTAACGCTAATGATTTCAGAGCCGAGTGTCGTAAATATGCCGATGGCCAAGTCGCTAAGCAAAAGCAAGACTTTCAACGCCTGGGTATTTTAGGTGATTGGGATAATCCTTATCTGACTAAAGATTTTAAATATGAAGCAGATATCGTTCGTGCTTTGGGTGAAATTGTTGAAAACGGCCATGTATCCAAAGGCTTTAAGCCAGTTCACTGGTGTACAGATTGCGGTTCGGCATTAGCAGAGGCTGAAGTTGAATACCAAGACAAACGCTCAGATGCCATTGATGTGAAATTCAAATTGATTGATGATTCAATGTTTGGTGTTGATAAGCCAGTATCACTGGTTATCTGGACCACCACACCTTGGACACTGCCTGCAAACGAAGCGGTAGCACTACACCCAAATTTAGACTACGTATTGGTTGATGTTGGCGATGAATACTATTTGCTAGCGCAAGCATTAGCAGAAAACGCAATCTCACGTTATGGCATTGAAAACACAACTATTGGTGAGCAAGTTTTCTCGGGTAGTGAAATTGAAGGTTTGCAAGCACAGCATCCATTTTATGACAAACAAGTGCCGGTAATTTTGGGCGATCATGTCACCACTGAAGCTGGTACGGGTGCAGTGCATACTGCGCCTGCCCATGGTCAAGAAGACTATGCAGTAGGGCTAAAATATGACCTACCAGTAGATTGCCCGGTAGACGGGCGTGGTGTATTTTTTGAAGATACTGAGCTTTTAGGCGGGCAGTTTATTTTTAAAGCCAATGCCAGTGTGATTGAGATTCTTGAAAACAGCAAAACTTTAGTAAAGCATGAGCCATTAGAGCATTCTTACCCGCACTGCTGGCGTCATAAAACACCGGTAATTTTTAGAGCAACACCGCAGTGGTTCGTTTCAATGCAACAAAATGGTTTGCGAGACAATGTTAACGCCGAAATTCCAAAAGTAGAGTGGATTCCAGATTGGGGTCAAAAACGTATTGAACTCATGGTGGGTAATCGCCCTGATTGGTGTATTTCTCGTCAGCGTTTTTGGGGCGTACCAATTACATTATTTGTGCACAAACAAACAGGCGAGCTACACCCAAATACTAAAGAGCTATTTACTACTATTTCAGACAAAATTGAAAAAGGTGGTATTGAGGCTTGGTTTGAATCAGAGATTACAGATTTCTTAGGAAATGACGCTGATGATTACGATAAAACCACCGATACACTTGATGTGTGGTTTGATTCAGGTGTGAGTCATTATGCAGTGCTTAAGGCTAGAGCGGGCTTGTCTGATGTGGCTGATTTATATTTAGAGGGCTCTGATCAGCATCGTGGTTGGTTCCAGTCTTCACTGATTTCTTCTTGCGCTATTAATGGCAAAGCACCTTACAAACAAGTATTGACCCACGGCTTTACCGTTGATAAAGACGGTAAGAAAATGAGTAAGTCGGTGGGTAATGTAATGTCGCCACAAAAAGTGGTGAATAACCTTGGTGCAGATATCTTACGCCTTTGGATTGCCAGTACAGATTACACGGGCGAGATGACAGTTTCAGATGAAATTTTAAAACGTTCAGCTGATTCATATCGTCGTATTCGTAATACTGTGCGTTTTATGTTGGCAAATATGCAGGGCTTTGAGGTTTCTCAGCATTTGGTTAACCATGAAGACATGCTTGATTTGGATAAATGGATTGTGTCAAAAACGGCTGATTTGCAAACTCAGATTTTGCAAGGCTATGATGAATATAATTTCCACCATGTTATGCAATTAATTTTGAATTTTTGCACCAATGACCTGGGTGGCTTTTATTTGGATATTATTAAAGATCGTCAATATACCACGGGAGAAGATTCACTTGCAAGACGCAGCGCTCAAAGCGCTCTACATCACTTAACTCAAGCAATGGTACGTTGGTTATCGCCTGTGTTGCCATTTACTGCAGAGGAGATTTGGCAGACGATTGAAATCGATACTGAGCAGAGTATTTTCTTGCAAGAATGGTACCAAGGTTTAAGTTCAGGCTATAAAAATGATTCGATTGAAACTGCGCGTCTAATTAATCCAGCGATTCGTAAGCAAATGGAAGGTATGCGTGCCGACAAAGTTATTGGGTCTTCACTTGATGCCGAAGTTGATGTTTATTGTGAAGATGAGATTTACCAATCACTTGCTAAGTTGGGCGATGAGTTGCGTTTTGTTTTTATCACCTCTTATGCTAGAATTCACCCTATTGGTGAGCAAGTATCTGACTGCGTTGAAGCGGGAGCGGGCGTGATGATTAAGGTGTCAAAATCTGAACATGAAAAATGTGTGCGTTGTTGGCACCACAGGCAAGATGTTGGCACACAAAATAAGCACCCTGAACTGTGTAGCCGATGTGTCGAAAATATTGATGGTGATGGTGAAAAAAGGTCTTACGCGTGAGAACACTTAAGCTTAATTTGTCTGAAAAATCTTATCCGATTTATATCGGTCAAGGATTGCTTTCTCAAGGTGAGTTATTAACAAAACACATTAGTGGTAAACAAGTAATGATTGTCACCAATACAACGGTTGCACCACTTTACTTAGAAAAAGTTAAATCCTTATTAGGTGATTATCAAGTTTCAGAAGTTGTTTTGCCTGATGGCGAAGAGCATAAGACTCTGGACACGGTTAATCTAATTTTTAGTGCTTTATTAGAAGCGCGTTTTGATCGATCTTGTACGCTCATCGCATTAGGTGGCGGTGTGGTTGGTGACATGACTGGCTTTGCAGCGGCAAGTTATCAGCGTGGGGTTAGTTTTATTCAAATTCCAACCACGTTATTGTCGCAAGTTGATTCAAGTGTGGGTGGCAAGACAGGCGTTAACCACGTGTTAGGTAAGAATATGATTGGCGCTTTTTATCAGCCAAAATGTGTAGTGATTGATGTAGACACATTAGATACTTTGGAAGACCGTGAGTATTCAGCTGGCATGGCTGAAATCATTAAATATGGCTTGTTGGGTAATATTGATTTCTTGCATTATCTACAAAATAACATTGATGGATTAATGTCCAGAGACAAGTCAATGATAATTGAGTCGGTATATCGCTCTTGTGAAGACAAGGCTGATATTGTTGCACAAGATGAGCTAGAAGCTGGAAAACGCGCACTGCTTAACTTGGGCCATACCTTTGGTCATGCGATTGAAAACACACTCGGGTATGGTAATTATCTGCATGGTGAAGCGATTTCTGTCGGCATGTTGATGGCGGCAAAACTCTCACAACTTGAAGATCAACTTTCAGCTAATGAAGTTGGCGAAATCCAACATTTATTAGAAAAATCTAATTTACCAATCTCTATTAGCGGTAAAATTACTGCTTCTGATTTCATGGCAGCAATGTCAGTTGATAAGAAAGTAATTGATGGAAATATTCGCTTGATTTTGTTAAAAAAATTGGGTGACGCATTCATTTGTGATGACTATCAAAGTCAACTTTTAGATCAAGTAATTAATGAATTTTGCCAATAGGATAATATGACAGATACCAAGAAAGACTCAAAAAAAATTGAAGACGATGAAGTAATGATCTCTTCAAGTATTAGTGATTTAGAAAAAATGCTTGAAGAGGTTGAAAAAAACACCAATTCTAAATTTGAGCGTTTTTTCCTGCCGGCCTTAGCGGTATTTAGTGCGATTATTATCGGCATGTTTACGATTATTTACTCTATTACTAGTGACATGACCCGCTTAGCAAATTCAATGGATCCTAATATGGGTGGCAACATGACTTCAATGGTTGGTAGCGTCGAAAAGATGTCTAATAGTGTGGCCAAGATGACTAATTCGGTTGCCTATATGCAAAAGAATTTTGATCAAGTGAATGATAATATGACTATTATTGCCGCTAAATTAGACAATCTAGATTCAATTTCTACTGATTTAACTCGCGTTAGTGCCAAGATGGATGCACTAGAGCCGATGTTAATCAACATGGAAGAAATGAACAAAAACATGACAACCATGCAAGATTCAATGACATGGATGCAACGTGATTTATCTATTTTACGTGCTTCATTCTCTAAGCCGATGAGTGTCATTAACAAAATGCCATTCCCGTTCTAATATGTCTTTAAGTGAGGAGCAAGTTGGTCAAATTGCTTATCTAGCGCGCTTATCTTTAAGTAGTGATGAGCTTCAAAGCAACACCAAAGATTTAAATTCTATCCTTAGTTTGGCTGAGCAGCTAGCGCAGATTGATACTGACAATATTACACCAATGGCACATCCGCTACATATGACTCAGCGTCTGCGTGAGGATAAAGTCACTGAAGAGGATCAGTCAGAATCCTTTCAAGAAATTGCGCCACAGACAGGTAAAAGACACTATTTAGTGCCAACGGTGATTGAGTAGTATGAGTATTCACAATAAAACCATTGCACAATTGTCGCAAGGTTTAAAAGCAGGTGACTTTTCTTCAGTTGAACTGACTCAGCATTATCTTGATCGTATTAACGTATCAAATCTTAACGCATTTATTACAGTGACTGATGAGCTGGCTATGAAGCAAGCGCAAGCAGCGGACGATAAAATTGCCAAAGGTACTGGAAATATTTTGACCGGTATTCCTTACGCACATAAAGATATTTTTTGTACCAATGGGGTAAAGACTTCTGCCGGTTCCAAAATGTTAGATAACTTTATTTCCCCTTACGATGCAACGGTGAGTCACAAGCTTAATCAGGCTGACTTGGTGATGTTGGGTAAGGCCAATATGGATGAATTCGCCATGGGTTCGTCAAATGAAAACTCTTATTTTGGCGATGTTAAAAACCCTTGGAATGAGAATAAGATTCCAGGTGGGTCTTCAGGTGGTTCGGCCGCTGCAGTAGCAGGGCGACTAGCGCCTTTTGCTACTGGTACAGATACTGGTGGATCCATTCGACAGCCGGCAAGTCTGTGTGGTATTACTGGGCTAAAGCCTACTTATGGCCGTGTGTCACGTTACGGTATGATTGCTTATGCTTCAAGCTTAGATCAAGCAGGGCCAATGACACAAACAGCACAGGATGCAGCGCTAGTATTAAATGTGATGGCCGGCTTTGATGAGAAAGATTCCACTAGCGCTGAGCGTGATGTAGAAGATTACACTGCATCGTTAAATGATTCGATCAAAGGGTTGACTATTGGCTTGCCAAAAGAGTTTTTCTCAGAGGGATTAGATGATGAAGTTGCCTCCCAGGTAATGGCTGCTGTGAAAGAGCTTGAAACCATGGGTGCAACTATCAAAGAAGTGTCATTACCAAATTCAGCTTATGCAATTCCAACTTATTATATTGTCGCCCCTTGTGAATGTTCATCCAACCTTTCACGTTTAGATGGTGTGCGCTACGGTTACCGTTGTGATGATCCAAAAGATTTAGAAGATTTGTATTTACGCTCTCGCTCAGAAGGTTTTGGTGAGGAAGTTAAACGCCGTATTATGATTGGTGCTTATGCGCTTTCTGCTGGTTATTATGATGCTTATTATTTAAAGGCGCAAAAAACCCGCCACTTAATTAGTGAAGACTTTAAAAAAGCCTTTAAAGATGTCGATGTAATTATGGGCCCAGTATCGCCAACAACGGCGTTTGATTTAGGCTCGGTTAAAGATCCAGTATCGATGTATTTGGCTGATATTTATACTTTAAGTGCAAATTTGGCTGGCTTGCCAGGCATGAGTATTCCAGCAGGCTTCTCCCAGAATCTGCCTGTAGGCTTACAGTTGATTGGTAATTACTGGTCTGAGTCTAAATTATTAAATATCGCTCACCAATTCCAACAGCAAACCGATTGGCATACACAAACGCCAGAGGAGAAAGGCTGATGGAATGGGAAACGGTCATCGGTCTTGAGATTCACGCTCAATTAAATACAAAATCTAAGATTTTTTCAGCAGCGGCGACTCAATATGGTGCGCAAGCAAATTCACAAGCTTGTGCGGTAGATTTGGGCTTACCAGGCGTATTACCTGTTTTAAACAAAGAAGTTGTTAATAAGGCTATTAAATTTGGTTTGGCGGTAGATGCGCACATTAATCAGCGTAATGTGTTTGACCGTAAAAATTACTTCTACCCCGACTTACCCAAAGGTTATCAAATCTCTCAGCTTGATTGGCCAATTGTTGGTGAAGGTGAAATTGAGATTACGTTAGGTGACAAAACCAAAGTTATCGGCGTTACTCGTGCACATTTAGAAGAAGACGCAGGTAAGTCAATTCATGATTTGTATGATGATTTTACTGCGGTTGACCTTAATCGAGCCGGCACCCCCTTGCTTGAAATCGTATCAGAGCCTGATATGCGTAGCGCTAAAGAGGCGGTTGCCTATGCTAAAAAAATTCACGCATTAGTGCAGTATTTAGAAATTTGTGATGGTAATATGCAAGAGGGCTCTTTCCGTTGCGATGCAAACGTTTCTATTCGTCCAATGGGTCAAGAAAAATTAGGCACGCGTGCTGAATTAAAGAACATTAATTCATTTAAGTTTTTAGAGCGTGCGATCAATCTAGAAGTAGAGCGTCAGCAAGACATCCTTGAAGAGGGTGGTGAGGTTGCGCAAGAGACCCGACTTTATGATGCAGTTAAACACGAAACACGCTCTATGCGCTCAAAGGAAGAGGCAAATGATTATCGTTATTTTCCTGATCCAGACTTGCTCCCTGTAGAGATTTCAGACGAATTGATGGTGCAAATCAAACAAGAATTACCTGAACTGCCACAAGAGAAAAAAGCCAGATTTATCACTGAGTTTGGTTTAAGTGAATATGATGCAGATGTGCTAACTTCACAAAAGCCAACGGCAGATTATTTTGAGAAAATGATTGTTAATAACGCCGATCACGCCAAGTTATGCGCCAACTGGATTATGGGTGAACTTAGCGCCTCTCTTAATAAGAATCAGCTTGAATTGTTGGATGCGCCTATTACTGCTGATGATTTATCTTTATTGGTGAGTCGTATTGGTGACGATACTATTTCTGGCAAGATTGCCAAAGATGTGTTTAAAGCCATGTGGGATGGCGAAGGTAGTGCCGATGAAATTATCGAAGCCAAAGGCTTAAAGCAAATGACGGATACAAGCGCTATTGAAGCGATTGTTGATGAAATTATTGCTAATAATCAGCCACAGGTTGAGCAGTTTAAGTCAGGCAACGAAAAGATTTTGGGCTTTTTTGTAGGTCAGGCGATGAAAGCTACACAGGGTAAGGCGAACCCTAAATTACTTAACGAAATGTTAAGATTAAAACTTGGCTAAAAACACGCTAGATTTTTCCAGTTTGGGTGAAGAGTTTTTCTCACCAATTGAAACACAACCTTTAAGTAGTCCTTTTTTAATTCATAAAAACCAAGCTTTATACGAGCAACTCAACTTAAGCATGAGTGATGCTGATTTACTTGGTGTCGCTTCAGGTGAGCAACAATTTCAAAGCACACAGCCGATTGCTAGTATTTATGCAGGACACCAGTTTGGTCATTTTGTGCCACAACTAGGCGATGGGCGCTCTTGCTTGATTGGTCAGACCCAAGGGCGTGAGCTTTCTCTTAAAGGTGCAGGACCAACACCGTACTCCCGTAATGCAGATGGGCGCGCAGTATTAAGGTCTTCTATTCGAGAATATCTGTGCTCTATTGCTATGAAGGGCCTTAATATTGCTACGACTGAGGCTTTAACCTTGGTGGGTAGTGAGACTGAAGTTTGTCGAGAACAGATCGAGACTGGTGCAATTGTGCTACGCACAGCGCCCAGCCATATTCGTTTCGGACACTTTGAATTATTTGCTTCTCGCGGGCAAACAAAGCAAGTTAAGCGGTTGGCAGATTTTGTGATTGAGCGGCATTATCCGCATTGCCAAGGTAAGAATAGATATGTTGATTTTCTGTCTGAAGTGGTTAAGCGTACCGCCACAATGATTGCTGGATGGCAAGCACAAGGTTTTTCTCACGGGGTAATGAATACCGACAATATGTCGATTGTAGGGTTGACGATTGATTACGGCCCATTTGGTTTTTTAGAAACTTACAACCCTAAGTTTATTTGCAATCATTCTGATCATGAGGGGCGCTATGCGTTTGAACAACAACCTGGCATTGCTTTGTGGAATTTATCTCGCTTAACGGATAGTCTTGGAAGCTTAGTCACTGACCAACAAGCCAAGTCTGCATTAGACAGTTATCAAACTCATTTGGTTGAGGCGTATTCTAAATTAATGAGGAAAAAATTTGGATTAGTTGAAAAAGACGACCAAGATAATGTGCTCATTGGCCAATTCTTTGAAGTATTGTACAAGAATCAAAAAGACTGCACTAATTCACTAAGACAACTTAATGATGTTGATGCACTATCCAAAGACTCAGATTTTAGTGATTGGCTTGTGTTGTATGATAAACGCATTACTCAAGAGCAAAGTAGCAATAGAATCGAGTTAATGAATAGCGTGAATCCTAAATATATTTTGCGTAATTATTTAGCTGAAGTGGCCATTCGAAAAGCCCAAGATGAGAAAAATTACACTGAAATTAACACACTGTTTAACTTGCTTAGCCAACCCTTTGGTGAGCACCCAGACTTAACTGCTTATACTAATGAGGCACCTAGTTGGGCACAAGGTCTTGAGGTTAGTTGTTCGTCTTAACCCAGCAAGTTAACAATAATTAAATCGACCAAATTAAGCCCTGATAAGTTTGATAGCCATATCAGTATAAATAAGACGATTGGCCACACTACAATTTTAAATACGCCAAAATAGAGTAATCCAATTAAGATAAATAGACCATATGGCTCTAGTTGGTCATATTGGTAGGCCAATTTTTTAGGCAATAAAGAGCTAACGACTCTACCGCCATCTAAAGGTGGAATGGGTAATAAGTTAAAAATTGCTAACAATAAATTCACAAAAACACCGGCTCCACCCATTAATACTAAAAATGGAATATTAGTATTATTTGCAACAGCAATAACAATTAGCCACCCAATTGCCATTAATAAGTTAACACCAGGCCCTGCCAATGCCACCCAAAGCATGTCTCGTTTGGGTGATCTGAGTGCGTTAAAGTTAACTGGTACCGGTCTTGCCCAACCGAAAATAAAACCAGAAGAGGATAGGTACAATAGTGCGGGCACTAGTAATGTACCAACGGGGTCAATATGCTTGATAGGGTTGAGCGTTAGGCGCCCCATCATTCTTGCAGTATGGTCACCTAGCTGGCTTGCAGTCCAACCATGTGCCGCCTCATGGATAGTGATAGCAAATAGCACTGGAATCGCCCAAATTAGAATAGATAGAATATCGCTCATAAACTTCTCTCGCAGGTAAAATCAACCACAAATAAATTATATCTATTTTATCGAAAATGAAAACAACGCAACTGTTAATTCCGACTCAAAAAGAAGCGCCAAATGATGCTCAAGTGATTTCTCATCAGTTGATGATTCGCGCAGGGTTGATTTCTAAACTGGCTTCTGGCTTGTATACCTATTTACCAATGGGTTTAAGAGTCTTGCAAAAAGTAGAGGCGATTATCCGTGAAGAGATGAATAAAGCCGGTGCACAGGAGCTACTCATGCCGGTTGCGCAACCGGCAGAGCTTTGGCAACAATCTGGTCGTTGGGATCAGTATGGTCCTGAGTTATTGCGTTTTAACGACAGACACAACCGTGAGTTTTGTTTGGGCCCAACACATGAAGAGGTGATTACGAATTTAGCTGCGCAATATTTGCGTAGTTATAAGCAATTACCGATGAACTTTTATCAAATTCAAACCAAATTCCGCGATGAAATACGCCCGCGTTTTGGAGTGATGCGTTCACGTGAATTTATTATGAAAGATGCTTATTCATTTCATTTAGATCAAGACTCTTTGCAGCAGACCTATGAATTAATGCATCAAACTTATTGCAATATATTTGACCGTCTAGGGTTGGATTATCGCCCAGTATTGGCGGATTCAGGCTCGATTGGTGGTGATAGTTCACACGAATTCCATGTATTGGCAGACAGTGGCGAAGATGCGATTTGTTTTTCTGATGAATCAGATTACGCCGCTAATATTGAAAAAGTTGCTTTTTCTAAACAAGACAGCGCTTGTCAAGCGCAAGCGGATGAGACACAAGTACTCACTAAGAAGAAAACCAGCATAGAAGATGTGGCTGAATTTTTAGCTATTGAGCAGTCTCAATGCATTAAAACTTTGATTATTAAAACTGAAAATGGTTTTAAAGCATTGGCGCTTCGTGGTGATCATGAGTTAAATGAAATTAAAGCACATAATTTATTTGGTGAATTTGAACTTGCAACGGATGATGAAATTAAGTCACTTGACTTAAAGAAAGGTTTTATCGGCGTTAAAGGTTTAAGTATCGATTTGATTGTGGATTACTCTGCCAGCGTGCTGTGCGATTTTGTTTGTGGTGCTAATGAGTGGGATTATCACTTGACTGGGGCTAATTGGCAGGGCGTTGAATTTAATGAAGCTGATCTTCGTAATGCGGTAGAAGGTGATACGTCGCCAGACGGCAAAGGCAAGTTGGTAATTAAACGTGGTATTGAGGTTGGTCATATCTTCCAACTCGGCACTAAGTATTCTGAGGCGATGAAAGCCAATGTGATTGGTGAGGGTGGCAAGGCAGTAACAACCACAATGGGTTGTTATGGTATTGGCGTAACACGCGTAATTGCAGCTGCAATTGAGCAAAATTATGATGATCGCGGCATTGTCTTCCCACAAAATATTGCGCCATTTCAACTGGTGATTGTGCCTATTAATTACAATAAATCTACTCGCGTTAAAGTTTTAGCAGACGACTTGTATCAGCAATGTTCAAAAGCCGGCATTGAAGTGTTACTTGATGATCGTAAAGAACGTGCTGGCATTATGTTTGCTGATAGTGAGCTATTAGGTATTCCACATCGCATGGTACTCAGTGATACACATGCTGATAATGGTAATGTGGAGTATAAAGCCAGAAACAATGCCGATAAAATTGAAGTTAAGTTTGACGATGCGCTGAGCTTTATTCAAAGAAAAATTAACTAATGGTCTGGTTACAATATTTATTGCCACAACATTGGCTCTCAAAGCTAATGTTTCGCTTTGCTCGCATTGAAAATACGTGGCTGAAACACACCTTTACCCGTTGGTTTGTTAAAGCTTATCAAGTTGATCTATCTGAAGCAAATCGTGAACAAGTAGAAGACTATACGCACTTTAACGACTTCTTTACTCGCTCACTCAAACCAAATGCTAGGCCGATTGCCAAGAGTGATATTATTTGCCCAGTAGATGGTGCTATTTCTCAGGTTGGGAATATCAATAATGCGCAAATCTTACAAGCAAAAGGTCGTGACTATAGTGTTGATCAATTACTTGGCAATGACCCACGATCAGCTGAATTTTCAGCTGGATTTTTTACCACAATTTACCTGTCGCCTAAAGACTACCATCGCATCCATATGCCTTATGATGCTAGGCTAGTTTCAATGGATTACATTCCAGGCGATTTGTTTTCAGTTAATCAGCAAACAGCGCAAAACGTTGATAATCTATTTGCTCGAAATGAACGTGTAGTGTGCTACTTTGAAACCGAATTTGGCCTTTGTGCTTTTGTGTTGGTTGGTGCTATTTTTGTTGGCTCTATGCAAACAGTTTGGCATGGGCAGATCAATCCACCGTACAAAAAACAAGTACAACACTTTAACTATCAAGATCAAAACATTACTTTAAAGAAAGGCGAAGAATTAGGTCGGTTTAATATGGGCTCTACGGTGATATTGTTAATGCCTAATCAAGACAAGAAATTTAACCTTAAAGAATCAGAAGTGGTTAGAATGGGGCAAGCGTTAGTCTAGCTTTGTTAATCTAACCAGTTTAATAGTTTGGTCTGAAATCTGCATGATTTCAATTAACACATTGTCTACTTTTAAACTAATGTCACGCTTTGGAATGCTCTGTAAGGTTTCTAAAATGAGACCGTTCAATGTTTTTGCTTTAGCGGTCGATAAGTTTACCTTTAGCAAGGTGTTGAGTTCGCGAATACTAATTCTAGGGTCGATTAAATAACTGCCATCTTTTTGTTGAATTACCTCTTCAATGGTTTCGTTTTGGTTGGAAGTGAATTGACCTACAATCTCTTCTAGAATGTCTTCCAAAACCACTAACCCTCTAACCTCGCCATATTCATCAACCACAAGCCCTAAGCGTCTTTTTTTGGTTTGAAAATGTGCCAATTGGTGTGCCAGTGAGGTGCCTTCAGGAATGAAATAAGGCTTACGAATTAATTTAATGACATTGTCGATACTAAAGTTACCTTTGGCATATAGATTGACTACATCACGCATATGTAGTACACCGGTAATATTGTCTGATGAGCCGTCAAACGTCAGTAATCGCGTATGTTGAATACGCTCTAGTTGAGAAAGGATTTCGCTATGGTTATTGATATCGACACTAATCAGCTCATGCCTAGGGATCATAATATCTTCTACCTTGACTTTCTCTAAGTCGATGATATTAAGTAGCATTTTTTGATAGTTAGAAGCAATAACCGGTTTGGCGTCATTGACCACCATTCTAAGCTCTTCTGAGCTGACACCATTAGCCTGTGATTCGTTCTTAATACCTAACAGTTTTAGGATTAAGTTTGAAAGCTTGGCAATTAGCCAAACAAAAGGCTTAAAAAGTATGATTAAACCACTAATGATAATCGAAGCGGGTAGGGCGATTTTTTCTGGATTTTTAGCCGCAAAGGTTTTTGGCGTGGTTTCTGCAAAAATTAAAATCACAAAAGTCAGTAGTATTGATGCATAGACAATAGAGCCCTCACCCCAAAGCTTAATGGCCAGTATGGTGGCAATAGATGAGGCAAAGATATTGACAAAGTTGTTGCCCAGTAAAATAGTGCCAATTAGATGATCGAGATTGGCTAGTAATTTTTCAGTGCGTTTTGCTTGTGCGTTGTTTTGATTGCTTAACGATTTTAGACGATAGCGATTGATCGCCATCATTGAGGTTTCGCTGCTAGAGAAAAAAGCAGAAGCCAAGATTAACCCTAAAAGGATAATGCCTAGCCAAAAGGTTGAAAGTGTTTCCAATAAATTGTTTAGATTGAATTAATTAGGGTTTAGTTTAATTCAAATGATTAAAAGCATCAAGTCCTGGGTAAATTGCCTTTGAACCTAATTCTTCTTCAATGCGAAGCAAGCGATTGTATTTTGCCAATCGATCAGAGCGAGATAATGAACCTGTTTTAATCTGACCACAGCCTGTGGCTACTGCTAAATCAGCAATGGTTGTGTCTTCAGTTTCACCAGATCGATGTGACATGACACAAGTATAGCCTGCTTTAGTAGCCATTGACATGGCATTAAAAGTTTCTGTCAAAGTACCGATTTGGTTAACTTTAATTAAGATTGAGTTAGCAATACTTTTCTCAATACCTTTAGATAAGATGCTGGCATTGGTGACAAACAAGTCATCACCCACCAATTGCACTTTGTCGCCAATTTTCTTCGTGAGCAGATCCCAGCCATCCCAGTCATTTTCATCCATACCATCTTCGATAGAGATAACCGGGTAGTTTTCTACCCAGTTGGCTAAATAGTCAACAAACTCCTCAGAGCTAAGTGATCTATTCTCGCTTGCTAAGTTGTATGTGCCATTCGCATAAAATTCAGAACTGGCTGCATCGATACCAATAAAGATATCTTTGCCTGCCTCATATCCGGCATTTTTAACGGCTTCTAAAATCACTTTAATAGCATCTTCGTTTGAGGCTAAATCTGGCGCAAAACCACCTTCATCACCCACTGCTGTATTCATGCCTTGCGCTTCTAGTACGGCTTTTAAATGGTGAAAAACTTCCGCACCATAACGCAACGCTTCTTTAAAACTAGGCGCACCAGCAGGAATAATCATAAATTCTTGAATATCAACACTGTTATTGGCGTGTTCACCACCGTTGATAATATTCATCATCGGTACAGGTAGTTGGAAATCACCCTCAACCTCTAATGAACTGTATAAGGGTTGGTTGTTGGCATTGGCATGCGCATGTGCACTAGCTAAAGACACAGCTAAAATTGCGTTAGCGCCGAGTCTTGATTTAGTGTCAGTACCATCAAGATCAATCATTGCTTGATCAATAACAGATAGATTGTTAATATCAAAACCCGCCAAAGCTTGGTTGATTTCAGTATTGATAAAATCAACCGCTTTTAAGACACCTTTACCTAAGTAACGAGACTTATCACCATCGCGTAACTCTAATGCTTCGCGTTGACCGGTTGAAGCACCAGAAGGCACCATAGCGCTACCAATGATTCCGTTATCTAAAATAACATCAGCTTCAATGGTTGGGTTACCACGTGAATCAAGAACTTCTCTTGCTTTAATTTGTTGGATTTTCACTGATTTAGCCTCGTTTAATTATTCAAAAAATGACTTCATTTTACCAAAGAAGGAGTCGGACTCGGGGTGTTGTTTCTTACCGCAAGACTCAGAAAAATCTTTCAGTAATTGCTGTTGCTTTTTATTTAAATTGACTGGAGTTTCGATTTTTACCTGGCAAAGCAAATCACCAGCACTACTACCTCTGATGGCTGTTATTCCTTTACCACGCAAACGGAATAATTTGCCCGTTTGCGTGCCTGCTGGCACTTTAATTTTAAGTTTTCCGCTCAATGTTGGTACTTCAATAGAGCCGCCAAGTGTTGCTGTGGCAAAATCGATTGGCACTTCACAGTAAAGATCATTACCTTCTCGTTGGAAAATATTGTGTTTTTTCACATGAACTTGTACATACAAATCACCACTTGGGCCACCACGCAAACCAGCCTCACCCTCACCACTTAGACGAATGCGATTGCCGGTATCAACACCTGCAGGAATTTTAACAGATAAGGTTTTTTGCTTACGTACCACGCCTTTTCCACGGCAAGTACCGCAAGGGGATTCAATCTTTTGGCCAGTGCCAGAACAGTCATGACAAGGGCGTTGTACTGCAAAGAAACCTTGTTGCATTTGCACTTGACCATGACCGCCACAAGTGCCACAAGTATTAACCGATGTACCCGGTTTGGCGCCCGTGCCCGAACAAGTGTCACAAGATTCGTTTTTAGGGATGCGAATCTTAACGGTTGTGCCTCCAGCAGCCTCTTTAAGGTCGATCTCTAGATCATAGCGCAAGTCTGACCCACGGTTGTCAGCTTGTTGCTGCCCACCGCCACCAAAGATATCACCAAAGATATCGCCAAATCCACCGCCACCAAAAGGGCTGCCACCACCAAATCCGCCAGCACCAGCACTGCCATCAACCCCTGCATGACCAAATTGATCATAAGCTTGACGTTTTTGATCGTCTGACAAAATAGCGTAAGCTTTTTGGATTTCTTTAAACTTTGTCTCAGCCGCCTCTTTGTTGTCTGCATTACGATCAGGGTGGTGTTTCATTGCTAAACGCTTATAAGCCTTTTTAATTTGCTTGGTCTCTGCGCCTTTATCAACCCCTAGTACTTCGTAGTAATCTTTTTGTGACATGTTTGCCTTATATTAAAAAACCCCCTCCAAATCACCAGATTTGAAGGAGGTTAGTTTGTTAATGATCAATAAGTGAATTACTTATTGTCTTTGACTTCTTCAAAGTCTGCGTCAACGACATCGTCACCTGCATCAGTTGCATTTGCTTCAGCACCACCTTCAGCAGCACCCGCTTTGGCTTGTGCCTTTTCAGCTAAAGGCTGTGCCTTTTCACTTAAGGCTTGTACTTTGGTATCGATCGCTTCTTTGTCCTCACCTTTCATAGATTCTTCAAGCTCAGTGATTGCCACTTCAATGGCTGATTTTTCATCATCAGAAACTTCGTCTTTTAACTCTTCCATGGTTTGTTTGGTTGAGTGTATTAACGAGTCTGCCATGTTGCGTGAAGTCACTAATTCTTGGAATTTTTTATCATCCTCGGCATGAGCTTCAGCATCTTTGATCATCTTTTCTACTTCTTCATCACTTAAACCTGATGAAGCTTTAATGGTGATCGACTGCTCTTTACCTGTGTTTTTGTCTTTAGCAGATACATTCAAAATACCATCTGAATCAATATCTAGAGTTACCTCGATTTGCGGCTGACCTTTAGGTGCTGCATCAATACCTTCTAAGTTGAATTGACCTAATGATTTGTTTGCATTAGCCACTTCACGCTCACCTTGTAGTACGTGTACGGTTACCGCAGCCTGGTTATCAGACGCTGTTGAGAAAATTTGTGATGCATTAGTAGGGATAGTTGTATTCTTTTCAATCAACTTCGTCATTACACCACCCATAGTCTCAATACCTAAAGACAATGGCGTTACATCAAGTAATAATACATCTTTAACATCACCACCCAATACACCCGCTTGAATCGCTGCACCCATGGCAACTGCTTCATCAGGGTTAACATCACGCTTTGGCTCTTTGCCAAAGAAATCTTGCACCATTTGGCCGACCTTAGGCATACGTGTTTGACCACCCACCAAGATTATTTCATCAATGTCGCCACTTGAAAGATCAGCATCTTTAAGTGCTATCTTGCAAGGCTCAATAGTGCGCTTTAATAAGTCATCAACTAATGATTCTAATTTAGCACGTGTGAGTTTAATGTTAAGGTGTTTAGGGCCAGAGGCATCAGCAGTCACATAAGGCAAGTTAACTTCTGTTTGTTCTGACGATGATAACTCGATCTTAGCCTTTTCAGCTGCTTCTTTTAAGCGCTGAAGTGCCATTGGGTCTTTAGTTAAGTCAACACCTTGGTCTTTTTTGAATTCTTCAACTAAATAGCTGATAATGCGCTGGTCAAAATCTTCACCACCTAGGAATGTATCACCATTGGTTGACAATACTTCAAAGTGTTTTTCACCATCAATATCTTCCATTTCAATAATTGAAACGTCAAATGTACCACCACCTAAGTCATATACAGCAACGGTTTTGTCACCAGTTAGCTTGTCTACACCATAAGCCAATGCTGCCGCCGTTGGCTCATTAATAATACGTTTAACATTTAAGCCTGCAATCTTACCAGCATCTTTAGTTGCTTGACGTTGTGAGTCGTTAAAGTAAGCTGGAACTGTGATCACTGCTTCAGTCACTGTTTCGCCTAAGTAATCTTCCGCTGTTTTTTTCATCTTTTCGATTACTTTTGCTGAGATTTCAGGTGCAGCCATTTTTTTACCTTTAACCTCTACCCAGGCGTCACCATTGTCAGCTTTGACAATTTTGTAA
>Ga0209045_1001571_pt1 | contig 19946 bp, 20 predicted proteins | sample SaaInlLV_10m_DNA_4_FD_184664 | JGI IMG/M metagenome (GOLD analysis project Ga0209045, IMG submission 184664) | Marine microbial communities from expanding oxygen minimum zones in the Saanich Inlet - Saanich Inlet SI072_LV_200m_DNA (SPAdes) (version 2) | ecosystem: Environmental > Aquatic >...
ACAAAAATGGCAATAGTTGGCATAATCTGGATCTGATAGTAGTCGTGCTGAACGTTGCCGGTTGCGATGATTGCAAGGTAAGCCAGACTACCTAAGAGGAAGCCGCCGTATACTAAGGTCTCTTTTTTGCGTTCTCCGAGTGCTGCTAGACCAGCTCCAAAAGGAATGAGTCCCCAATAGCCGAGGATCATCTTGCCAATCCTTTCGCCAAAAAGCCAGCGAAACCAGGCCCCCTTGAAGCGGATACCATTACCATTAAACAACCAATCACTTGCTGGAATACCAGCAGGATAGGCTGCAATGTAGCGTCTCCACAAAAGGTAAGGAATGATTGCGAGGAAAGGAAGTGCGAGGGAGAGAAGGTAGGTGTAGAGAGGACTCGCAAGAGCAGCAAGAGCGTATCCAACCATCGGGAGGAGGATCACTAGCGCAGTTGGTTTGAGTAGTACGGCAAGAGTGAGGGTGAGGAGAGTATGTATATAGTGATGGATGCGCTTAGTATCCCAATAAAGAACAAAGAAATAGAGTGAAGACATCATAAACAAAACCAAGTATGGTTCTGGCAAGATAACGCGACCGTAGAAGATGTTGTATGGAAGAATGGCATATATTAACCCAACAAAAACACCAACTAATTTGCCTGAAAGTTTCCTGGTAAGCAAGTAGAGAATAATAACAGTCAGTGAAGAGGCAATAGCTGAGAGTACCCTCCCCCATTCCACTAAACCTAGCTGAGGAAATGTGTTGGCGACTATTGCGTGAAGAGCGTTTATCATGGGGAACTCAACCATGCGCCAGCCTTCGGGATTGTCTAGTCCGGAGGGGATCGAAGAGAGATCCAGATACTTAGGGTGAAAGAGATCGATGCCAGTTTTTGTATATTCTCTAGCCACCGAGGCAGTGTCAGCTTGGCGCCAGGAATGCCAGTCGCCCAAGGGATTGTCGAGCTTATACATACGGAGAGTGAAAGATAGAACAAAGAATGTGAGTGGGAGAATAAGAGCTTTTAGTTTCACGCTTTTTTGCCTATCTTGCGAGGATGATTGAGCTCATTAAGTCTCACAACCAATGCGACCATAATCCAGATAGTGTAGGCAACTTTGCTACTCTCAAAAACGTCAATGTAGAGGGCATTAACTAAGATGCTCACGATTGCAGTCATGAGACCAACGCCGATGATCCGTGAGAGCTGATCTGGGCTGTCAAAAGCAAGTTTGCCAGCCTGAAAAGCAAAGTAGATAATCGAGAGGAAAGTGATGGCTCCTAACAAACCAGTCTCCCCTAACATGCGCAGGTAATCATTGTCTGTGGACTCGGCATAGGTGAACTCGCCGAGATTGCTTTTGACCAGAGTTGAGTAGCCAGTGCCCAGGAGTGGATTGGTCATAAATCCAGCGAGTGCGCGTGGCCAGAGTTCGTCGAGCCTGATTGCCATCGAGAGACCATACTTGAGAGCGTTCTGTGAGTAGCTGGGACCGCCATATTCTTTGCCCTGTTCCTCGGCAGTTTGCTTGCGAATGTTCTCTGATTCTTGCGTGACGTCGGAGGGGAGATCTTCGATTGGCTGGGGAGTTGGTTTCACTGGACTGGGGGGCATGTCGGACTTACTGGCAACGAGTGCGAGCTGATCTTCGGGAACATCTTCGACTGGAATGATCACGGGCTTCTCGTTTTTGAAGAGGAATCCAAGGAGACTAGGTAGCTCAGCTACATTACCAGTACTCTCTGGCTGGTTAATAAATGGCTTATTAATGATAGCCGTGAGAGTGTTAATTGCGTCACGAGTCTCACGGTTAGGAATGACCTGGGCGAAACGCTCAACTAGAGTGCTAAAGAAAAGCATAATGATAAGACTAGTCGTGACTATGAGAAAAACTCGCTTAAATGACCAGAAGAATTTGTGATACTTGGTGAGCCATAATCCGGAAAGTGTGATCCCAACAAGATAGCCAATAAAAGAGGTGCGTGAGGTGGTGAGAACTAGCGACCAGACAGCAAATAGTGAGACTAGATATAAGATAGCTTTGTGTTTTTTTGCCTTGACCATCCAGGCTGCGGGGATCGTAAAACTAAGCATCAAAAGAAGATATGCCGCAAGATCGTAGTGCCCGCCAAAAGTCGAGAAGAGTCTGGTGTTAGGCTGGAGATATAGAAGAACTCCCTTGCTAAACTCCCTGTTCATCGTAGAAAAGGCTGGAAAATAGAAATATTTCTGACCAATACCGTAGATGATGACACCAATAAGTGTAGCGAACGCGAGCTTGATGAATAACTTGAGATCTGACTTGCTCCTGATCGCTGAATAGGCAATAAAGAAGAGGGAGAAATACTCTACCCGACGAAAGAGGTGGAAAAACAACTTAAAAACATGAGCCCTCTCAAATGGAACGGTGCGGGTAATGAAAAGAGCGCTCAGAGTAGAGAGTATGGCCACTATGAAATAGGCATAGATCGCCTTGACAATTCTATGTTTGGGAAGAGTAATGCGACGGCGAGCTAGCTGGACTAGCCAGACGGCAAAAGTAAAAAAGATCAGGAGATCTTCTAGTCTGAGCCTGACGATATAACCCTCTATCAACTCACCAAGCGGGATTTTGGGATACAAGGGAATTACGATGATGAGAACTGCGGTGAGTAAGGTTAATAGATTCTTATCAAACCATTCCACCGTCGCTATGAAGGTTTCGCGCAGACTGCGTATTCCGCCGTTTCGCGATCCTATAGCTTTGGCGGACTTCGCGCTATTTGTAATAGTCATTGTGCTCGAAAATAACCCAAGTATTCTTTTACTGTGTCGCGGCGACTGGGAATGAGTGAGAAGACGGCAAGTCTCAGAATCACGCCAACAAAGATAACGAGCTTGATTAACCAGAACAGGTTGGGGTAGTGCTTGCGATATATATACTCAACACCTTTGAGCTCGAGGGCGAGGCGGTAGGCATTGGCTTTTTTGGTACTGACGCCGCCTAGATGCACTACCTCAGTCTCAGGAGTAAAGAGAACTCGCTTACCCAGACTCTCCTTGAGTCGGCGGTAGAGCTCGACCTCTTCGGCGTACATAAAGATCTCTTCGTCAAAACCACCTGCCACGAGAAACTCATCTTTGCGAAAGAGAATACAAGCTCCCATAAGCCACTCTGGAGACTGTTCCGAGGTGTGCCAGTCAGTACTAATGACGTGATATGGGTTGGGGAAGAGGAGTTTGATCAGGGGGAGTTTGTCTAACCATAGCATCCAGGCAGTGACTCTGAGAGGAGTGGGAAGATAACCGCCTGAGAGCTGGACTCTATTGTCAGCGTATCGGAGCTGGGGACCCACGGAGACGATCTGATCATCTGCTTCCATCCGATCAACCATGACTCTGAGAGAGTTAACCCCTAGGAATGCGTCGGGATTAAGTAGAAGGAGATACTTACCTTTTGCGATTTTGGCGGCTTGATTATTACCCCCACCAAATCCCCTATTTTTCTTGTTAGCGATAACCTGGACTTTGGGGAAGTGTTTCTTGATATACGTTACTGAGTCGTCAGGAGAGTTGTTATCAACTATTAGGATCTCGATCTCACCTGGCTTGAATCCCTTACTCTTATACACGCTCTCGATACTCTGGACCGTTTCTTTTCGAGTGTTGTAAGAGACGGTGATAATGGAGACTAGTGGTTTCATTGGAATAGTTTGAACCTTCCTAGTTTGTATTTTGGGTTTTTGAGTTTGCGCTCACTTATGACTTTGGCTGGGACTCCACCAACAATCTTACCTGCCTCTACATCCTTCGTGACGACTGCACCAGCAGCAATAACTGCCCTGTTCCCAATTGTGACGCCTGGCAAGATGATGGCGCGCGGACCGATAAAAACATAGTCCCCGATTGCGACTGGACCGTCCACGGCGTGGAAGTCGGCGGCACTCAGATCATGTTCTTGGTTGTAGATCATGACTTCGGAGGCAATGTCAGTGTGATTACCGATTGTGAGCTTCGCACGACCATCAAGAAACGAGGAGTAGCCAATGATAGTGCCCTCACCGACTGTGATCCCACGCGGATCAAAGACGCGGACTCCGGTATGGAGAGTGCTCTTGCTGCCTAGCTTGAGCCCAACAAAACGCCAGATGAAATTTCGGATTGAGTGGAGAGGGATCCAGGTTGTGAGGTGGAGACACATGAGGGTAAAGTCGAGGAGATACGACTCGAACCGCTTGATGATTTTAGTTCTTGCCTGCAAAAATGAAAGAGGCTTACCTTGCTTGTCTTTGATCATATCAACTATTGTACCGCAAGAATATCCAATATGTGTTGTGAGCTAATTCTAATTAAAGATCTACTGATCAAGAGAACACAACCTAACACCAGAAGGCAACTCGACAACGTTGCCGCACGGCCCGCACATAGCATCTCTACTACCCTCAGTTCCATGGCCTTCGTCTCGAATAATCTTTGCATTACCAGTGTTAACAGCAACAATAAAACTAGCCATTACTAGATCTGAAGCTTCAGTGTCCATATTGGGATACATGAGATTATCATCTTTGTCTCTTAACTTGTTTAATCTTACTGAATGACCATCTTTTGTAAATTTTTCTAAGGCTTCTTTGAAATCTATAATGCCAGGATAATCTCGCCTGATGTAGTAGGCATGATGATTTAAGACAGGAATTTTTTCATTTTCAGACATGGCGAGTATTTTACCACCAGGTTTGTTGCGATTCCATTGCGAACGTGGGATGCCTAAGAAGAAAGGTTGGTAATCACCTTGAGAGTTTCGCTCGCGCATTTGTCCCAAGAGAAGTTTTTGACATGTTTGAGACCCTTCTTAATGTATTTTTCCCGGTCCTGCTTGATCTCGAGAATGGCTCGCATAATATCAGCTGGGTCGGATGGATTAAAGAGTAGTCCTGCTTTGCCCACTACTTCTGGTAAGGATGAGTTGTTGCTCGCGACCACTGGACACCCTGAGGCCATGGCCTCGAGAACTGGAACACCAAAACCTTCGTAGAGTGAGGGGAGAACATAAACATCGGCGTGAGCATAGAGAGCTTGCCTTGTGCTCTCTGAGACATAACCTGTCATGACAATATCCTTATGGTCAGGTGAGTTCTTGATCACATCCAACGTGTCCTCTGCCAGCCATCCTACCTTGCCAGCAAGGACTAGCTTGCCTTTGTATCCCCCCTCTTTGAGCAAGCGAAATGCCTGGACGAGTTTGATTACGTTTTTGCGAGGCTGGAGGGTACCTAAGAATAGTATGTAGTTCTTAGTTCTTAGTTGGTAGCTGGAAAGAGATTGTTTAGGAATTTTGTTTTTTACGTTAAATAACTCGGAATTGTAGCCGTTGTGGACAACTGTGATCTTGCTCTCAGGCACCTCGTAGATCTTAATGAGATCATCTTTTGTTGCCTCAGAAACTGCAATGACGCGGGTGGCCTTTTTGACTGCTCTTCTGGTCCAGGCACGCAGCTTATATAGATCTGACTTAAAGAATAGCGAGGGGAAGTACTCGTATGCAAGGTCATGGACCGTGACAACTGAGGGGGAGCGGGTAATGGGAGGGAGATAGTGAGCGGGGGAGAAGAAGACGTCATAGTTAGTGTGAGTGAATAGATGAGCAGGGAGTGAGAATCGAGTCCATGCCCTACTTGGTTTGAGAATCTTGTACTGCCAGTTTTTCTTCTGGTCTGGAAGGTGCGGGAGAGGAGGTGACTTGAGTAATAGTGAGTAAGAGTGTCGAGAGGAGGCATGTAGCCTGGTGAGAATCTCGCTGGTGTACTGGCCTGTGCCGACTCTGCTCTCTACATTAGCTTCGTTGGCGTCGATTGCGATTCTCATATGAGTTTTTTGTATACCTTGATAGTGTTCTCTGCCGTACTCTTCCAAGTGAAGTTCTTGGCTTGTTTGAGTCCAGATTCCGCGAGAGTCGAGCTGCTCTTGAGCGCCTTAGTAATCCCCTTGGCAATACTCTTTACTGAGAGCGGATCAACTAGGACACCAGCACTCCCCACTACTTCGGGGAGCGAGGATATATTGCTCGTGACAACTGGAGTACCACAAGCCATCGCCTCAAGAACTGGGAAACCAAATCCTTCGTAGAGAGATGGGTAGGCAAAAACAGAAGCGCCTGAGTAGAGAGCTGGCAAGTCAGTGTCGCTCACATATCCCGTGACAATCACGCCATCAACCTGAGACTGATCCTCTCCCCAGCCATAACGACCCGCAATAACCAGTGGTGGGGTGGTGGAGTCTTTTGCTTTTAGTAACTGATAAGCCTTGATTAATCTCTCGAGATTCTTGCGTGGTTCGCGAGTAGCGAGAGTGAGGATGTAGGCCTCGGGCAAGCTGTACTTATTTTTCACTTGTTTAATTTTGTTGTTCTTCTGGGGTGTGAAGCCAGATCCTACCCCTGGATATACGACGTCGACCTGAGCTGATTTAAGATGATACAAATCCACGAGATCATTTTTTGTACTCTCGGAATCTGCAATAAAATGAGCACCTTGCTTGACTGCACGAGCGAGTCTTTTGGTTTGGGCGCGCATGACCATAGGCTTAATGGTTTCTGGATAATAGTGGAAAGCGAGATCATGAACGGTAGTGACAATCTGGGACGAGGATCGGGGATGAGTCCAGTCTGAGGCGTGGATAAGATCCTGTTTGCCAACTAGATTATTGAGCGAGAGAGGTGTGTAGTGCCAGATAAGGGAGGAGATTCTTGGGGAGAAGGGGGAGAGTTTCCAGGTAGCTCTGGACCATGGCTTTTGGCGACTGCGGATCCGGAAAAATCCTCGGTTGCGCAAGGCTCCTGCGTAGTAAGTGAAGTGGAATGGGGAGTCAAGGGTAAGGAGAGCGCGGGCCAATTCTTCTGTGTAGCGGGCTACTCCGTGGCCAGAATAAACCATCTGTGAGACGTCGAGGGCTACTTTGTGTTTATTATTTTTCATAGATAGAGAGAGCAAGTCCAGAATAGGTCTGCTCTGAAACTAGATTATAGCCTTGTTCAGCCAGATTCGCACGACCCTGGAGAGATGTGTCAAAGATATCCTCGACATATTTGATGTAAAAAACCCGATCAGTAGTAAGAAGTTCTTGGTTTTTGAGCTCAGTGAGGGGGAGATGAAGGTTGTAATATCTTAGCGGGGCGTTTTGAGCCAGACTGGGGAGAGCGACGATCCCATCTTGACTGTTGAGATAGCTAGTGAGTGAGCGCCAGTCTTCGTGATGAAAAGCAGGACTCAGATAAAAAATTCCGACAAAGACTAGGTTAAGGACGACCATAAGAACAGTCACGGTGCGAGGTAGCTTGGAGAGCCCGAGCGCAAGAAGTGTGAGAAGGAGTGGAACTAAGAACAAGAGGCGAAAGTATGAATAGATTGGGACAACAAGAGAGATAAGTGAGGCGAATAGGACAGTACCGATAATGCTTACGGTGAGGAGAGTATACTTACCCTTAACTCTAGTGAGAATGTGAGAGTGCAAGGCAGCAATGAGTGCAATAATGCCTGCGTAGAGATATTTGTTAGTGAATGAGATTCTCCCTATTACTGCCTTAACCCAAGTGAGAGCAATTGCCTTGCCACTAATCCCACCGACTACCCTACCCCACTCTGGAGAGTGGCTCATGGTGGAGAGCCCGATTCCGATCGAGTCAATTAAAGAGGGAAGCCAAGGAATAAGGGATAAAAAGGTCAGGAAGGCGAGGCGGGTGAGCTGCCATTTTTTTTGAGATACCACGTATGCTAACTGGAAAAAGATGATGATCCAAGCGAGATAGGAACTCCACAACGCAAACATTGTGGAGAGCATATAGCATATTGCTAATAGCTTATGGCGTTTTTGAGATACAAGAAGGGAAAGTAAGTAATAGAAACTGGCCGTGACAAAAAATGTGGTCATCATGTAAGTGCGTCCTTCGGCAGAGTAGTAGATCAAGAGTGGATTGGTTGCTAGTAGTAAGCCTGCGATAGTACCAGCTTTCTTATTTAGAGCTGAAGCCAGTTTTCTACCAAAGTAAACTGTACCAAGACCTGCTAAGAGAGATGGTGTGCGGAGGGCAAACTCAGAGAATCCTACCAGAGAGGTCCAGGCCGAGAGAATGAGGTGATAAATGGGAGGCTGGAAGTCAGAGAGGGCGTAGGTGAGAAGCGGACCCATCTTACCCATCAGAGCGAGGGCTTGGATACTCTCGTCGAGCCAGAGTGAGCTAGTCATAATGGGAAGGCGGAGAATGAGGGCTAAAAGATAAATCATATTGTTTCTACAAACCTGAATCAAACCTGGAAGATGATTTTGGTTTTGCCCGAGTATTCTCGAAGACCCCAAAAATATGAGCTGAGAAAACTATCGGAGAGAAAGTGATGAATGGGATAGAGAAGAGTGCGAAGAGATCAAAAACTATCTTCTTGAGTCCAGTCCTAAAAGCATAGTTATCGAGCCTACCACCCTTGAGCTCGACTACTTTGTAGTGAAGGATGTTGGCGATCTTGCGTGCCTGGTGGAAAGTAAATTGATAAGTATGCCCCCAGGGCCCAAAAGCAGTAGAGACAAATAATTTTGAGGGAAAAAAGGTCAAGAGAATACCATTGAGGAACCAACCGGCGTTAGGAAAAGAAAAAATAATCTTGCCCTTGGGAGATAATAATGGTTTGAGATCATATAGAAGAGTCTGAGGAGAAAAAAGATGTTCGAGGACATCCGAGAGAACGATGATGTCAAATTTGTTATCAAAAGGAATGGGCTCTCTCTCCACATCGCAAGCCTGGTACTGGATCTTGCTGCCAACAAAAGATTGCTTGGATCTCTCCTGGATGTCAAGTCCATAGAGATTGTGATACCCTTCTTCCTCTAGCTGAAAAAGGATCTTGCCGTCTGAACAACCGATATCAAGAATAGTGGAGTCAGGTTGGGCATGTTCTCTAATCATATCTAAAACGATGCGGTGTTTGTTGATCATGCCGAGTCCATCTGTATCGTTATCTGAAAAAGCAGAGACTTGATTATCAATAAACTGTTTTTTGATGCTGGGAGAGGACTTATGACTCATTTGCTAAGTTTACCACTTATTAACATTTCCAAGATCCCGAAAACACGACCATAGTCATAGATTATTTTGAACGCGAGATACTGGGGGTTGAGGCGAGTAATGGACCTAAACATACCCACCATAATCGAGATGGGGAGAGTGGAGCGCAGGACTGCGTAGAGCGCGCCAAATAGACCTAGTTTGTAAGGACGTTTGGCTGCCCATTTGGCCTGATAGTAAATCTTTTTGTAAGAATCGGGATTGTGGTGATAACAGAGTGCGTGAGTCGCAAGAGGCCTCTTGCCGAGCTTGTGGAAAAGACTCCAGGTATCGGTGTAGCCAATGTTGTCAAAACCCCCCACCCCCTCAAACTCGCTCCGGAGAATAGCCCGGTAATCGGTGCCCCATTTTGGTGGGTTCTTGGGGAATCTAGACTGATCCTCCCACCCTTCCTCGATATTCCAGCAACGTGCAAGAGGATTATCCCAGTTGGCAACTTGCTCGAGAGTAGTGTAGGTGCCGATTGCATCTCCTTTCTTGATAGGAGTAATGAGATCGCGAACATAGTCGGGACCGAACTCCATATCAGCATCAACGAAGAGAAGAATATCAGAACTCGCGTACTCGGCGCCGAGGTTGCGGGCGATGGCTGGACCCTGATGATCTTGCTTAAGCAGCATGATCTTGTCGGAGTAGTTAGTAAGAAGATCTAGGGAGTTATCGGTAGAGCCGTCGTCAACCACGATCAGTTGGATTGGAAGGCTTTGGGTGAGAAGTGAGTCGAGCGCGGCGGGCAAAGTATGTGCGCTGTTGTAGGTCGCAAGAACTAAGGAAGCGACTGGCTTAGATGAGGGCATGGAGCTCCTTCTCAATACTATTTACGACTGTAGCTAGATTGTATGGTTTGAGATCCTCGGTATAGTCAATCTTCCTTTTGCCTTTTACGGCACGCTCGATCCCACGAGCAATATCGACTGAATCGTGTGGGTCCACAAAATAACCTGAGTTGCCAATAATCTTGCGTCTGATCGGGTCATCTGAGGCGACAATGGGTAGTCCTGCTGCCATTGCTTCTAGATAGACCCTGCCAAATGCTTCTTGTGGGTCTGGAGTGAAACAAAAAATGTGAGACGCTCGGTAGTATGCTGGGAGCTTGCTGGGCTCCAGGTGCTTGATCCAGGAGAACTCATTGTCTAGCTGTGAGAGATCTTGGGTAATCTCGTCTTCTAGCTCACCACTACCGATCAGAAGGAGGGAGGATTTGAGATAGGAAACTGCCTTGATAACACTCGGAATGTTTTTATAACTAGTGAGAGCGCCAACTGTGAAAATGATGGGTCTGACAAGATCAATCTCTGCTGGTTTGGCTGACTGGAAAGGCTTGATATTAATTGGGTTGGGAATATGAATAGTCTTGGTGTTTGAGTGAGCGTGTTTAACCGCCCATGTGAGAGCTTGTGGGGTAAGGGCAATAAAAAGATCGGGTCGAGCGTGGAGGCTAGCGAGATCATCATGTCCTATCCCAGCTCTCCCAAAAACTACTGTCTTGACCTTAGGGAATTCACGTCGAATTAGCTTAAGTTGAGAGGATCCGTTAACTGCAATGATGACCTCGGGGTTGAATTTCTTGATTGCTGAGAGAGAGTTGTTGGTAAACATCACCACCTCCCGGCTGGCTTGATTGAGTCCGAGACGAAAAAGAATTTTCTGGAAAAAGTTGTCTGGGGCAGGAGGAGGAGGTATATCTGGACCTGAGACTTGCTGATGTTGATACTTTTTCTGAGAAAGTTTGCCGGCACTAAGAACCAAAATATCGTGCTTATCGGAAAGTTTGGTTGCAATAAGGTCCGTTGAGATCTCACTCCCCCTGTCTACTAACCCAAGAGTCATGTGGAGAAAGAGCAACTTCACAAGAACTTTCTTTTTAAGTGTTTTACCGGAGTAATGAGAGAGGCCAAGAGCTCATAAGTGAAGGAGCGTTTGATAGATGGGTCAGGGATAATATTGGGCCGAGGGAGGGAGAAAATCTCGGGGAGAGGTGTGGTAATCGGGAGCCCTTTCTCGACTTTGTATTTGTGACGGTGAAGCACACTCTTAAGATTGGCACCAGCACTAGAACGCTTGAGATACATGGCGTGGTGAAGATAGTTGTTGGTAATATACCAATTCTGAGGAGCGCGCTCACGCGTACTAACACCATCTTGGTCAAAAAACCCTTCGAGTGGATAATCACCTTGGTAGTGGAGACCCTGGATCTTATCCCTGTTAACTAGGCGAGTCACGAGATGCCCATGCTGCCCGAACAGACTATACTCGCCAATAGAATCTTGCTGATGATGATAAATGTCACCAAGGAGGTCGTAGCGCCTGACTACTATTCCCTCGAATTTATCAGAATTGACTTGCCCAACAATCTCTTTGGCTAGGTGAGTGGAGTAGATCTCGTCACCATCGATTAGCCAAATCCAGGGGTTCTTGGACTCCTGAATCTGAGCTTGCCTAACTGCAGTGAGCTCCTTGGGAGTAGAGATCTTGATGGTAGTCAGGTTAATCTTGGGATCCTTAATGCTCCTGATAATCTCAAGTGTGTGGTCGGTGCTGCCAGTATCCGTAATTAGCAATGTATCAACGTAGGGCAAAATAGAGTTAATAGCAAACCAGATCCACTGATCCTCATTTTTGACCACCATGTGGGCGGCAATAGAGGTCACTTCTTGGTTGCCTCGACAATCATAATCATGCCAAAGAGTGCTGGAGCAAGCTTGAGAAAAGGAATATCAAGGCGTCGTCTAGAAACTGGCAGGAATGATGTTTCTGTGAATCCTGTGGCATCTAGGAGTTGCTTGAGAATGTGGCGGTTAAAGAAACGAATGTGCGTCCACTCCCATGGCTTGTTATCCTCACCCTCTGTTTTTGGGAGCGATCCTGTGAGAAGAGTGTATAGACGATACCTCCAGTATCCTTGGTTGGGAGTAGAGATAATAACTCTCCCGCTTGGCTTAAGAACTCGGTATATCTCATGGAGAATATCGGCGGGAGTAAAGACATGCTCAATATTATCTCCCCAGAAGACAGTGTCAAAAGATTTATCCTTAAAAGGCAATTTCTTCTCTACAGAACCAACGACTCCTTTGACTCCACGCTTTTTGGCATTTGCAATCGCAGTTTCGGAGATGTCCAGCGCTGTAACCTGGCATTGATAATTATCTTGGAGGTAGCTCCCGACGATAGAGTTGCCGCTTGCAAGATCTAGAACCTTTTCTTTTCTCCTGAATAATTTGGGTAGTACCCAATTTCGTTCATACTGATCAAAAAGTTCGCCACCTGCACGAAGAGTTCGCTTAACCCACTGCTTTTCATATTTTTCGGAAATTTGGTTTTTTGTCATAGGCTCATTATATTCAATTATCGTGAGATTTTCTGTAGAGAAAAGTTTGTGAGTCTATCTCCTCGTGGAGGACGTAGTAGTTATCTATGTAGTTAAGAATAAGTTGGGGAGCTGAGTTGCTACCTAAAAGAATATATACTGGCTGAGAATCAAGTAGCTTGGAGACTGTTAACTCCTGCACCCCGGGATAGTCATAATAGAGAGGAGTGCTGGGATAGATAAAGTCTATATTGGGATACTTGTTGATCAGGTAGTACCAATGATCCCAGGAGTTGGTGGTAAAAATCGTCTCATCTCCTACAATGTTTGTAATGTGCTGTGACTCAGAAATAATTGTCTGCTCGATGAATCTAGGAGGAAGGGCGCGGTAGTCATGATAATATTCCAAAAACACTAGTAGGCTAGTTATGGAGAGAATGGTAATAATTAGGCGCCTGCAAGTGATGATCTTGATATTAGTTAGTAGTAAAAATAACAGGAGTAAAAGGAAGTTGAGCGATGGCAAGACATGAAAAAGCTCGAACCTAGGCCAGATTCCAATTAGAGAAAATAGATACCACACCATTAACTCTCGATGCTGACGTGGGATCTTGGAAGATTTTTGCCTCTGGGCAAAGAATGAGACTGCTAACATAACGATGGGAAGCAGAAAGAGAATAAGTTGGTTGAGCTGGGGTAGTTGTCTCTGGCCAGAATGACTAGCCATATGCTGAATTGGAAATAATAGGTTTTGCTGGACTGCAGTTAACCAACTCTCTGTTGGGATCATTAGTAGGTATCCAGCAATAGCCAAGAAACCACTAAGGAGTATAAATCGAAGAAATTGTCTTGAGCTATTTAGTGAGTACATTATGGGAATTAGCATAACTACTGCAGTTTGTTTGGTAAGAATCGCGAAAGAGAAGAAGATTGAGGCAAGTAGTAGTCGACCACGATAGATCATACTGTAGGTAATAAACAACAAGGGTGTTAAGAGGTGGTCAAACCACAAGCCATTTGCTTCGTACCTAATCTGCCAGATGATGAGAAGAAAGGAGACAAATATAAGCAACTTGAGTGAAGAGTGCCTTTTGCGAAGCTCTGTGACGAATAGTGACAAATTGAACAGTAGCACTGCTGTTGTAATTAACTGAAGCATAGTCACGTCCCAATGATTTGAGGAAACTAAAGAAAGAATTGAAAGCAAGAGAGGTGGGTAGACAACAAAGATGTTGGAATAGTATGCAAATCCACCTTGGTGCAGATATGGCCAAACTAACATCTCTGGCCAAGCCGTAAATTGAGTGCTATATAGCAAAACCGTGAAGATGGCCGACAATAATATTAGGGGCTTGTGCCTTGTCATTAACTTTTTGATGGAGAAAAGTGTTCTTGATATGATTTCTTCGCAAAGAGAAGGGTGAAGATGAGAATGGCTAGTCTAGTGATAATCCTGGCATAACCTGCCCCAATAAGACCAAATGGTGGGATCAAAACTACATCAGAAATAAGGAGGACTATGGTACTCAAGATACCCGAGATTGCAAAATAGGTTGGCTTGTTGAATAGGTAAAACAATGCAACAAAAGGAGAAGTTGCAGTAAGAAGAGCGGTCGAAATGAAAAGTAGGTTCAGAGGGGCAACGGCATCAAGATATTCTAGTCCGACAGTGTAATAGATGGCGGGGTAGCTCAATAAGGTCAGGAGCATAATTCCAACCAGAGAAATTACCCCAATAAGGTAAGCTTTTTTTAGATATGCTTGTAAGTGATGCTTACTTTTGTAGGAGGCAACTCGCACGTTGAGAACTGAACCGAGAGACCAACCAATTAGGCTAGCGACTGTAGCGATCCTCACGGCAGCTGACCAGAGACCTGTTTCATGACTTGAAAGATAGTTCTGCACTATGATGACGTCGATATTGTCGGCAATGGTAGCTGAGATAATTGCGATGCTGGTCCATTTGGCAACGGAGATAATTTTTTGCGCTCTATTCTTATCTAGAACGGGTTTGAAATATGTTAGTGGTAACTTGACAAACCCGGCAATTCCTCCTGCAAGTGGCATCAAGAGATAGACGAGAGTTAGAGGGCCTAGAGCTATGCCAACTGACATAAAAATAACTGCATAAAGAAACTTGCCAATTGATTGGATAAAATTGGTCAGGACTGAGTAAGTGAAAAGCCCTCTTCCCTGCAGGATCACGTTAATATATTCGTAAAATATCACTGCACCTGAGAGCAAAAATACCCACCTTACCAGATAGTAGTACTGTTCAAGCTGAAGAACTCTGATACCTATCCATTTGCTGGCAATTATCCCAAATACCATAAGTGCCACAGTCAAAGCTAGTTTGAGGACAAGGCCTGTTTGAATCGTTTCTTTGACAAAGGTGGGATTATCTTTGTGTTGAGATATTTCTCTCTGAACAGCGATGTTAACTCCAAAGTCACCAACTTTTGAGAGAATAAGTAATAAAGAGAATAGAACTGAGAATATTCCGAACATTTCTGGCCCGAGGGAGCGAGAGAAGATAATCATTGCGACCGCAGAAATAGCAGTGGCGGTTATGTTACCTGCCATCATCATCGTGGCTGAGCGAACCCCTTCAGATCTAATAGTTTGGAGTGCAAGTTTTCGGATTCTATCCATGGACTCATTATAGACCAGTTATTACTTGAACTGGGTCAAGAATCCCCAGATCCTCTCCCACATAGAAGGTTCGGCGCTGGCTGGGACAGAGCTCGGGGTAACGTCGAGCGGGTTGTAGGCCAGAACATCCTCGACAGAGAGAGTGTTGTTAAGATTGTGATAGATCCCGATCACGACAACTGGCTTCTCGACCAGGCGATGAGATGAGTCAAAATCAGTGTCATACTCCAACATATAGACGTCACTGGTGGGGAGAACAAGAATGTCATGAGATTCGCTAGCAACTCTTACTTCGTGGATCATGCCGAGCTTGCTCATGGGCTGGTTGACTCCCCTGCCCTGCCAGAGTCTGTATCCTAGATAGATCACGAGCGGGAGAACTAGGAGAGGAATCGTGAACTTGATATTGATGACAGTGTTTTGGCTTTTCCAGATCCTCTTGAGTGCGAGCCACAGACGACCAATGGGATTATTGATCCGCAGGTTTACGTCCAGTAAGGGATCTTCTAGGTTCTCAGATTTGGTGACGTCAACGTCGATTGCGTGTACTCCATTGATTGAGACAGATCTCCCCACCTTCTTCTTACTCTCGCTTGCGCGCTCTGCAATATCAACAATGTCTTTTGCCATTACTATCAATGTACCAAATTAGCGGGAATTGTCTAGTTGTGTCATTCTAGTTTGACGAGGAGGATTTGATGAGTCCCTCAATGATTGGATGTAGTGCAGTGAAGCTGTAACAATGCTCATGTATTGAATATGCCTTTTGTCATCCATAGCTGGATTATCTACCTCATTATCTGTTTGAATGCCGGGATGTCGATAGGGAATGGTAACGCTGCCGACTTTTTTGCCTTCATGGAGTGCACGAATAATAGGGAAGAAGGTTGCACTATTGTATGCGCCAGTATTTACATGCGAATGAAAATCCGCAGCCGCACCAGAGCTTGCCTCAAACTGATATCGACCCATAAAGTATGGCAGAAATTCCTTGCGAAAGATTCGTGGTCCAAACCAAGCATCAAGATCCGGGTCGTTAGGAGGGAGAAGATCACTTATTCTCAAAAGATGATTAAAGCGAGTATTGGCTCTCGTTTCGTAAGCAACCTGAGCAGCCGGATATGTAGAAAAACTCTCTTCATCTCTGGCGGGGACAACCAGATCACAACCCTCCTTGAGCATGGCCTGCGTAGCTTGCCAAAGACAGGTTGGAGTGAGAAAACTAATCTTCTCTGGCTCAGACCAAGCGATGATCTTAACCTGATCTAATTCTGCTGCAGCTTGGAAAGCCTCTTGACGAGCAGGGTCCATTCCTCTTTCTTTTTGAGTAAGAACTTGGACATCCAGCTCATTAAGAGCGGATCGAAAATCACTACCCTCGTCCCCACCATCAACAACTAGTGTTGAGTGTCCCAGCTCTTGAGATTGAGTGAGTAACTGTAGAGCTAGATCACCACGGATTTTGTCTGTGTGATCTGGACTGTTGAGATCACCTGAATACCAATCTGGATAAAAGGTGGTTGTGACTACTGCCAAAGATTCTGGGTGTCGTGCGAGCTCACAATTTGCCAAATCTGGGTGTAACTCTTGTTTAGTCATGTGAGTATATTATTAACTTCCAGCTCTTCTGCGTCGAACACACGTCCTTGTTCGATTTTTTCTAACGCACCTATTGCGAATATGGCGATAAGCATAAGAGGTGTTAAATACTTTGCTTCTGTACCTGGGTCGACAACATCAAAAAGAGGCAATAATAATATTCCTGCTATATATGCACCCGTAAATTCACTCATGCGAGTTCCTACCCATGAACGTATTTCAAGCCGTTTTTTATGCTCTTCTAAACTATTCTCTTTGGTAAACATATGGGTATTATATAGTGAGGCCTATAGTAATTCAAGGCTAAACAAATCTGATCTGGAGAGTCTTACCTAATGCCCTGGCGATGCGATCAACGAGCTGGATTGAAGGACTAACACTCATAGATTCGATCCGGGAGATCACGGCCTGAGTAGTACCTGCAAGCTTTGCTAATTCCTGTTGTGTTAGATTGTTAGCAATACGCGCGCTAATAAGCTGTCTTCCCACTTGATATTCAGTCTCACTGTTTTGCCACTCCTCTTCAAATTTGGGAGATTTGCGTAGCCTAGCAATTGTGCGATCTAGATCGTCCTGTTTTTTATTCATAATTTGCATTATATCTGATTAGATATAAATGTCAAGTGATCTTTGTTAACTGCTTTTGCCCAAACACTAGATCTTTTCTGCTAGTTGATCTGCTAGTTTTGCGAAAAATATGCAAGATATAAACTATACTTTTCTTTTGATAAACAAAAATCCTGGTATTATGCTTACCAAGAATACGCACTTCCCAATAATCATATCCACGCATTTTTTTAAGATCACGAATAGCTGGACTAACTCCATACTCTTGCAAGTATTGGAGTTTGCGAGCTATCTTACGTTGCTCTGCCACAGAAACCTTGTCCAAATACCCATCTAGATCAATTAGATAATCTATCTGATAACTCATGCTCAATCCTTTCTCACTAATCCATTACTAACTCCAGTATTACCCATATACTACCCGAAGTCAAGTATTGCAAGAAAACTTAGAAATCACATATGACATGATGATGTACATGCTTGGCAAGATTGGCATGAGGTAACGAGGGAAGACGAGACGGAGAGAGATAAATGTGAGATAAACGATGATCCAGGTGAAGTGAAGGAGAATTGTTCTGTTGGCTCGAAGACGTTTCTGAAAGAGTGAGGTGAAAGTTGCAAGAAGTGAGAGAGGCCAGAGCAGGCTCCAGCCGGGAGCTGGAATAAGTCCGTGATCTCCATACCACTCACGCCACTGACCAGTTAGGACTATGCGAAAGATCTCTCCTTTGGGATATTCTGGTACGTATGAGTGGTAGAGCCTGAGAATACTAACGTGAAGCTCCACAAAGTCGACTATGCTATGACCACGAACAAAAAACATGATGTAACCAGCTAGATAAGTTAGCAGACTGATATATGAGAGTTTGATGAATCTGATAATCTTCTGTCTATCTGAAACATAGAGATAGATAAGGGAAGAGATTGCTAGAACTAGAGCAACAGAGAATGACTTGGAGAGTGCGATGAGTGCCAGAATGACCATACTGAGCCTGGGCCGAGTGGAAAAAATGTAGAGATAAAGAGCGATGAGAGTAGTCTGGATGAGGTCGAGGTAGGGACGCACAAGCTGCTCCCGAACGAGTTGATCAGATACTAAGAGTAGTGGGGAAGCGAGAGACCACCACCTACTCATGAGGCGGCGAGAAGTAAGATATGTAAGAAGAAGGAGAGAGGCAAATGATAGGTACTGAACTAGCATGGGACTGCCAAACAATAGTGTGGAGAGACCAAAAAGATATTTCCCGAGTGGTTGAGTCTCTGGATTGATGCTTGTTGGGTCTGAGCCTTGGATGTATTCGTACCCGGCGAGAGTATAGAGATCGGAATCGCTAATATTCCCATCGAATATACCTTCCTGATTGCAATACGTCCGATATGTGGAAATCATCTTATCCCAGCCATGTTGAGCTCGATAGTCTGGCAGGCAATATTGAGAAAATGAATATTTCTCTTGAAGATGAGAGACGTTGAGTTTGTTTAGATAATAAGATGCGCCAAGCATGAACGTGAGAGTAAGAAAGGCGGCAAATATTACCTTGAGTTTGCTATTAGACATTGAGTTGCATCCATTGAGTTCATGTTTTGTAAAACAAATATTTTGGGGATATCAGATGATTGCTGGTAACAATTATCGAGGACTTTTGACCAATTAAAGACAGTTTTTTCAAATTGTGGAACGTCCATATCGGTAAGGAAGGTGTTGTAGATAACAATTTGCGGGGGGTTGTTAATTACCTGAGTGTAATACTCAAGCCTTTGCCATTTTGCAAGAGTGATGTTGGCGAGGAAATGCCTGGTGCAGGTCCTGCGTTGTGTGTGTACCGGAGCCTCAGCTGCCCCCCAGCCGTAAACAGAGACAATACAGTCACTACTTGTAGTGTTCTCTAAGATGAACTCCTCTTCTGGCTTGAGCTTGACTTGCCAAACTATACTTGTCGGGAATTGTGTCGGAATATAAGCAAGAGCGAGTTTTTGATTTGGCAAAACGACGATAATAAATGTAAGTAGGAAGAGTGTGCTGACAACAAACTTTGAAAAGCGACCCTTTAGGACAGAGGTTGTGAGGGATGATGCCCAGTCAGTAATTATTGCGATAGTAAGTATTAGGGGAGGTATAATCTGCACCAGGTAGTGTGAGCTAATGCTCCGTCCTGCTGCAAAACCTATAAAAGAACCAATTGAGTAAAATATAACCACAAGCTGAGGAAGATTGACGCGGTTAATGAAGGTGAGCTTGATAAGTGAGATGAGTGCGCCAAAAGATAGGAGCAAAATAATAGCAGGAGCGTAATTTAATTCTGTGATGAGCTTGGAGATAATGGTGATAGTTTCTGGGGTGTGAATAATTAACTGTCTAATATTTAGGAATCCAGATTTGTATCTAAGCACCTCTAGATATGATGGGAGAGCGCTACTTGAAAGTAGATATGCTGTAATAACTGCGAGGCTTGAGATAAATCCCATTACAAACTTAAGTGTCTGAATAATTACTGTTTTGTACTTAGCTTGTTGGAATGCAAAAAGCATAAAAGGAATGATGGCAAAAACAGTGAATCCAAAAGGGTCTTTCATTTGGCTTGCCGTGGCAAAAGCAAAACCTGACCAAAAAAGACTAGGCTTGTCCTGAATAAGCAGTTTTAAGCCAAGGAGGGAAAGTAACAAGCCAAACATCTCAGAGCCAATTAGAAGTGACTCTATCAGGGGAGAAAATAGAATTATTGAGATAATGACTGTTGATAGGAGAGAGT
>Ga0209045_1001573_pt1 | contig 19938 bp, 22 predicted proteins | sample SaaInlLV_10m_DNA_4_FD_184664 | JGI IMG/M metagenome (GOLD analysis project Ga0209045, IMG submission 184664) | Marine microbial communities from expanding oxygen minimum zones in the Saanich Inlet - Saanich Inlet SI072_LV_200m_DNA (SPAdes) (version 2) | ecosystem: Environmental > Aquatic >...
AATCTATAGTTGAATATATTTCACAAGATAGTGTAAGTCGTGCATTGTTATATGCATATTTTTTAAAAACAAAGATTGAACTATTGGCTACTTCACCATGTATGGGAGTAGAATGTAAATATAAAAATGTATATCAAGATTGTAGAGTTTATATTATTGATTCATATTTGGTATTTTATTCAGTAAAAGAAGATCATATAATCATTAGAAGAGTTTTAAATAGTGCAATAGATTATACAAGGAAGAAGATTTGAAAATACTTGTAACAGGAACAGCAGGATTTATAGGCTTTCATCTAGCTAAAAAACTTTTAGACCAAGGTCATACAGTAATAGGCTTAGATAATATAAATGACTATTATGATGTAAACCTAAAATACGCAAGATTATCTGAATTAGGAATATCAAGAGAAGATATTGAAAATAGTAATTCAAAATTAAAAATTCATAATTCAAAATTATCACCACTGCACTCATTTTATAAGGTAAATTTAGAAGATGCAGAAGCAATTAATCATATATTTGAAGTTGGACAATTCGACGCAGTGGTGAATTTGGCAGCCCAAGCAGGTGTGAGATATAGTATAGAAAATCCACATGCTTATATACAAAGTAATGTAGTGGGATTTATGAATATACTTGAAGCATGTAGAAACTACAATGTTAAAAATCTATCTTATGCATCTAGTAGTTCTGTATATGGTTTAAATAAATCTCAACCATTTAAAACTACGGATATAACAGATACTCCTATATCTCTTTATGCAGCGACTAAAAAATCAAATGAATTGATGGCTCATACATATAGTCATCTTTATAATATACAAACTACAGGACTAAGGTTTTTTACTGTTTATGGACCTTGGGGACGACCAGATATGGCACCTATGCTTTTTGCAGATGCTATCTCAAATGATAGACCTATAAAAGTATTTAATAATGGTGAGATGAATAGAGATTTTACTTATATAGATGATATAGTAGATGGTATCATCAAAGTGATAGATAATCCATCTGATTTTAATGTTTATAATATAGGAAATAATTCTCCAATTAGTTTAATGGAATTTATAGAAACTATAGAAAATAGTATAGGTAAAAAAGCAGAAAAAAACTTTTTGCCTATGCAAGATGGTGATGTAGTGTCTACTTATGCAGATGTAAGTGGACTGATAAATGACTTTGGTTATAAACCAGATACACAGTTGGCTGATGGGATTTGTGAGTTTGTGAAGTGGTATAAAGAATTTTATAAAAAGGATATTTGATAATGAATATTATAAACATAGCAAAAGAAGTTTTTGAAATAGAATCAAAAGAGATAGCAAATCTATCAAATCTTTTGACAGATGATTTTGAAAAAGCTATTAATGAAGTGATTAATTGTAAGGGTAAATTCATTATTTCAGGTATGGGTAAATCCGGAATCATAGGTAAAAAAATAGCAGCTACACTAGCAAGTACAGGTACACCTAGTTTCTTTTTACATCCAGGAGAAGCATATCATGGTGATCTTGGTATGATAGAAAAAGATGATATCGTTTTACTCATCTCAAATTCTGGTGAAACAGATGAAGTTCTTAAATTGATACCATTTTTAAAATCACAAGATAACATCACTATTGGTATGAGTGGAAACCCAACTTCAACTTTAGGAATGAATACTAACTATCATTTAAATATAGCTATCGAAAAAGAAGCTTGTCCTTTATCTTTAGCACCTATGTCTTCTACAACAGCAACATTAGTTATGGGAGATGCAATAGCTGCAGCACTTATGAAACTAAGAAACTTTAAAGATGAACATTTTGCTAAATTTCATCCTGGAGGTAGTTTAGGAAGAAGACTTTTAACTACAATAGAAAGTGTGATGAAAAAAGACAATCTTCCTACTTGTGGTGAAGAATTATCGATTAAAGATATTATTCATAAAATCACAGATGGAAAGTGTGGACTTATTGTCGTAACACGAGATGATATTATACAAGGTATCATAACAGATGGTGATATACGAAGAGCTATGGAAACAAATGAAGAAAACTTTTTTAGTCTACAAGCTGTAAATCTTATGAGTAAAAACCCAAAAACGATTAAATCAAATGAAAAATTAGTAGTAGCTAGTGATATGATGAGTGAAGCAAAGATAAACTCGCTTATAGTATCAGATGATAACAAACTAGTAGGTATCATTCAAATGTATGATTTAGGACTGTAGATATATGAAAACTATAGTTGTGATACCTGCAAGGCTTAATTCATCAAGATTACCAAATAAAGTTTTATTAGATTTAAAAGGTAAAACAGTAGTTCAAAGAGTATATGAAAGATGTATACAAGCTAAAAATATAGATAAAGTATATATTGCTACAGATAGTGAAGAAGTCAAAGAATCATGCAAAAGATTTACTAAAAATATCATTATGACAAAAGATACACATGAATCAGGTACAGATAGAATAGCAGAAGCAGTAGAACAAATAGAATGTGATGCAATTATAAATGTGCAAGGAGATGAACCTTTTATCGATGTAGATCTGATAGAAAAACTATCAAACTCATTTTCTGAAAACACACAAATGGTAAGTGCAATGCACAAAATAAATTTAGTAGAAGATTTGAAAAATCCAAATGTAGTAAAAGTAACGATAGATAAAAATATGAATGCTTTATATTTTTCAAGATCTATTATTCCTCATCATAGAGATGAATGGGAAAGTTTATTAAATCATCATACTAGTATACCAGAGCCTTTAAAGTTTTATAGGCATTTAGGTATTTATGGTTATACAAAAGGTTTTATAAAAACTTATTCGACTATGGAGCAAACATATTTAGAAAGAGTTGAAAAACTAGAACAATTAAGAGTTTTAGAAAATGGATATAGTATAAAAATGGTTGAGACAGAATATAACTCTATAGGTATAGATACTATTGAAGATTATCATAAAGCATTGGAAATTTTAAATGAAATTTAATACTAAAAATATAGAACAAAAAGCAAGAAATATAAAAGCAATTTTATTTGATGTAGATGGTGTATTAACTGATGGTGGTATTATCTATGATGATACAGGGTGTGAGTATAAAAGATACAATGTCAAAGATGGACAAATCATCTCACATCTTAAAAGACTTGGATTTGTAGTAGGTGCTATCACAGGTAGAGAATCAGATGTCGTAAAAAATAGATGTGTAGAGCTAAAACTTGACTTTCACAAGCATGGAGTAAAGGATAAACTTGTAGAATATACAAATTTTAAAATAGAATACAACTTATCAGATGAGCAAATAGCATATATAGGTGATGATATTATTGATTTGTCTATACTTACGAGATGTGGACTAAGTGCTACTCCAAATGATGCAAGAATTTACATGAAAGAAAATGTTGATATAGTCACTGATTCAAAAGGAGGTGAGGGTGTATTTAGAGATGTGTCTGATTATATATTAAAGTCACAAGATTTATTAAATCAATTGATTAATGAAAGTAAAAGGTAGATATAGATGAATAGTGAAGAATTATATAAAAAACTACAAGAAAATAAGTTTATCCTCGGTGGACCATGTGTGATAGAAAATGAATCTATGATAATGCACCTAGCAGAAGAGATAAAAAAGCTTACTGATGAGCTAGGGTTTACATATATTTTTAAAGCTAGCTTTGATAAAGCAAATAGAACATCACTCTCTAGCTATAGAGGTCCAGGATTAGAAGAAGGTCTTAGAATACTTGAGAAAGTAAAAAAAGAATTTAATCTTCCTCTTACTACAGATATACATGAAAGTTCACAAGCTTCTGCTTTAGCTGATGTGATAGACATCATACAGATACCTGCATTTCTTTGTAGACAAACAGATCTCTTAATAGCTACAGCTAAAACAAATAGAATTGTAAATATAAAAAAAGCACAGTTTCTTGATGGTAAAGATATGATACATCCACTGACTAAAGTAAAAGAGAGTGGAAATGACAAAATCATGCTAACAGAAAGAGGTAGTATGTTCGGACTAGGAAACTTAGTAGTTGACTTTAGACAAATCATCGATATGAAAGAGTTCGGATACCCTGTCATCATGGATGTGACACACTCTACACAAAAACCATCATCTTTAGGTGGTACAAGTGGGGGAGATAGAAAATATGCTCCTTATATGGCAAAACTTGCTAATGCTGTTGGAGTAAATGGATTTTTCTTTGAAGTACATGAAAATCCAGAAAAGGCTTTGAGTGATGGACCTAACATGGTTTATTTGAAAGATTTTAGAAAAATATTGATAGATATTAGATAGATATGAAAATATTAACAACAACATTTTATGCGGACTTTGTAAGATATTTTAATTATTTAGAAGATGAATTGGAGAAATTAGTTCAAGATATAGAATTCTATAATATCTCATTATACCCAACTGCTCATTATCAATGGAAGCAATATAATAGACATTCTATATTACTACCAAATGCTGTATTAAATTATAAAAATAAAATATCTATAATTCCGGATGAATATAAAGGGATTAATTTATCTAAAATTATAAATTTTAGCTATAAAACACAAATTATGTTTAATAAAGACAATACAAATGAATTAAAAATACAAGCTATTAGATATATAGATTTTTTTGAAGAGTTATTTAATGATAAGTTTGATTTGTATATATCTTCTGGTGATAGTCGAATGTTAATACAAATTGCAGATATATTTGCAAAAAGAAATAATGTTAAAACATATTATTTCGAACAAGGTCCATTTGGTACAACAATTTTGGATGAAAAAGGTGTTAATTATAATATTTCATTTAGAGATAGAAAAAATTTAAATGAAAATATAGTTAAAGAAAAAGTACAAATATTTATAGATAATTATTATACAAATAAACCAAGAAATTATTGGGCAAGCCGAAAGAAAACATTCACTAGAAGAGTTGTAAATTTACATAACACCTTATGGATGTATCCACCTACCTTATTATCTAATTTTTTTCCTGTAGATACACAGGTTGGTATTTCTTTTTGGAATCACATCAAAAAGGTCTTTTCAAATAGATTAGATAAAAGTAATTTAGATAGTAGTTTACCAAAAAAATATATTGCATTCATTATGCAAATGCCTACAGATGCACAGTTAATAGAAAATTCACCTTTATATGCAAACTTTGATAGTATGATTTCGGATATTTACCAGTCTTTGCCAAATGGATATAGTCTTGTAGTTAGAGAACATCCCGGATTTAAAGGAAAATATAGTAGTTTTTTATATGAATTTATTAATAAGAATGAGAATATTTATTTAAAAAATAGTGCATCACTTTTGGACACAATTAAAAATGCACAACTGCTAATTCTAAATAATTCTACTGTTGGTATTGAAGCATTATTTTATCACAAGACAGTTATTACTTTGGGTAATGCTTATTATAATAAAGAAGGTGTAATTTATAGTTTAAAAAGTAGGAGTGAATTAAAGGGACTGGTGCAATATGCATTAAATAATCCAATTAAAGAGGATATTATTGATGTATTTCTATATAACTTTATTTTTGATTATTTGTATATGGGTCATTTTAGAGATGAAAATTTACAAAGTGGTGATCTAATTGCAAAAGAATTGTTAGAAAGTATTAGTAAGTGAATCAAACAATTTACTTAACTTTCCAAAGTACTATACGAAAAGTATTAGCTATGTTTTTTTTTGTAATACTTGCTAGATATTTAACCGTTGAAGACTTTGGTAAGTATCAGCAGTTAATGATGGTGGTTGGTATTTTTGGTGGAATTTTTAGTATGGGAATTCCTGTAGCAATTAGCTATTTTCATGGACAATCAAATAGATATAAAGATAAAGTTTCAGTATATAAACGTTTTTTTATTACTCAAATTTCTTTGGTTTTTGTTGGAATTTTACTTTTTTACTTTTCTAGCAGTTTTCTAGCAGAGTTTTTTAAGAATGAGTATTTTGTAATATTTACGCCAGTAGTTTCAGTTATTATGATTACAAATACATCATTAGAACTCTTTAAAAACTTAAGCACAGTAACCAATAAATTGAAATACTTTTTAATAGTAACTTCTTTGGTACAGTTATTTAGCATAGCTACGAGTATTTTGATTTTGATTTATACAGAAGATATATTTTATATATTAATTACGACAGCTATTTTTAATACACTTATATTTTTCATCTTAATAAAAAGCAATCTAAAATTTTTTTTATTTAATACTACACAAAAGTTTATCAATAGAACAGAATCTAAGTATGTACTTATGATGGGTTCAATAACTTTAATAGGAATGATTAACGGTTATACTGATCAAATTATGGTTTCTAGTATGTTAACTATTGAAGATTATTCAAACATTAGAATTGGAGCATTTCAGATACCTTTTGTAGGAATTATTACGGGTTCATTACTTACAGTAATGATACCAATTATCTCTAAGTACTACAAAAATAAAGAGTATGAAAATATTATAGAGATATGGAAGTTATCAATAGAAAAAGCTTCCATACTATTAGTACCTATAGTTGTATTTTGTCTTATTTTTGGAAATGAAATTATAATTTCTTTGTTTAGTGATAAATACGAAAGTGCAGTTATAATTTTTCAAGCATATATGTTTCAATGGCTTCGTGCAGTTATTATATTTGGTGGAGTTATGGGAGCAATCGGTTTAGAAAAAGAGCTTTTTAAAAATACTGTTATAATATCTATATTGAATATTATTCTTAATTATTTTTTAATTTTAGAGTTTGGAGTTATTGGTGCTGCTATTGCTACTACATTTTTAAACTATGTTGGTGTTATTCCTTTAATTTTAAAAATAAATAAAAAGTTGGGTTCAAATTTTTTTACATATTTCCCTTATAAAATTTATTTTACTTCTCTGTTTTTATCTTTGTCTATAGGATATTTCCTTTTCTTCTTCTTAAAAGAGTATTTGGACTCCTTTATAAGTATTACACTTGTTTCCATAGTATTTTATGTAGTTGTCATTGCATTGCAATTAAGAATATTTTATAAAGAAGTATCATATAAAAAGTTAAGAGAATTATTATGAAAAATTTATTTAGTAGATATCAAAAAATAAAAAAAACTTTTAAATTTTCACCAAAAATTATATTTATCTCTTTTATTCTTATATTTACAAAAAATATAAAACAATCTTTTAAAGATAAAATCTTTTTATGCCGTTCTATGACTTATATTTTAAATATCATTGATGATTTAGAAAAAAACAGGCTATCTTCAAATTTAGAAATTTTTTGTTCATTCTTCAATAGTCATAAGGATGAAGATATTTTAGATTATTATTCTCAGAAACATTACATGAAGTCATTTACTTTATAACATGGTATCTATTTATAATGAATAACTATACTCAAACAATAAAATATAGATTAGAATTTAGAACAAATAAATATAAGGAATTTTTAGATGTTATATAAAATTAAAAACTTCAACAATCTATTTCTACTTAAAAAATTAAGTTTTTTTGATGAGATTCAAGTATGACTATAACAAATGTACTAATATTTTTATTTATACTAAAATCTGGAGCAATTTTAGGTTTAGCTTATTCAGGTTATATCACGGGGGTAATAATACTACTAACTGGTTTATTAATAAAAGAAGTATACAGTAAAATATTTTTAAAGCTTATGTTTTCAATTACATTTATTTATATATTATTTATGATTAATCATCCTGTTAGTGATTACACGTATAAAATGTATATTGTATTTTTCTACACATCCATATGTGCTGCCTACTTTATAGGCAAAAAAGTTCTTTTTGTAAATGCTCTTGAAAAAGTTCTTTTTTTTATAGTAATACATAGTTTTATCAATCAAATTATAGTTTTATTTCATCTGTATGTTTTCTCTCTTCCTTTTGCATCCATGAATTTTGAATTGGGAGTAAGTCCAGGTGTTATGAGTTTGTATAATATATTTGGCTATTATCAACCAGAATCTGCTTTTAATGGAGTTTTTGGTTTACCAAGAAATAGTGGATTGTTTTGGGAACCTGGAGTTTTACAGATATATCTTAATCTATATTTATTTGTAAAACTATTTTTTAAAAATGGAGAACTAGACAAATATGCTATATTGGGTATCGTAGCAGTAATTATTACTCAGTCAACCACAGGTTTGATTGTTATGAGTATTATATTATTTGCAAAGTATTTTAGACTAAATAAGAAAAATTTAATATATTTATTTTTATTTTCGATATTTTTTTTAGTATTGGTATATCCAAGTATCCATGATAAGTTGTTTGGTGAGGCAACAGCTTCTGGACTTGTAAGACTATCTCATGCATATATTGCTTTTAAAGTATTTATGGATAACTTTTTATTTGGGTATGGGTTTGAATTTTTTAAAGAAGGTACTTATACAAAATTATATGAGTTTTATATGTATGACTTATTATTAGCACTAAATATACCAGTGTCTATTGTTGAAGAGGTAATTAGAAGAGAGATAGGTTCTGCACATGATTATTTTAAAATTGGTTCAGTTTTTGGGGTTTTTATTTTCTTTATTTTTAACTATGGTTGGTATAATGTAGGTAAACAATATTCTAATAATGGATGGTTGTTTTTATTTATTATGGTTTTATTTACTTCAACATCACCAGTTGGAAAAGCACCGTTTAGTGTGTTTCTGGTAATGTATGGATTTGGTATTTTTACCAATAAATTAAAATATAGGAGAAAAAAAGATGAAAGAACAATTGAAATATCTAATTTATGATTTAGATCGTTGGGCATATGCAAAGAAGTTGCCAGTATATTTTATATGGTTAGTTATTTTTATATACCCAGCAAGATGGGCTATTGTAATTTATAGAATAGGTAGAATGATAAATTTAATTCCCTTTAAACTAATTAGAATTGTGTTTAAAATACCTTACTATATTGTTAAAAGATTATTATGTGAGTCATTTTTATCTATTGATATTTCTGATGGTGCAGATATTGGTCCAGGTTTATATATTGCACATAGTGGGGCTGTTGTTATTGGGACAGGTGTAAAAGCAGGAAGAAATTTTTCTATTAGGCAAGGTGTTACCTGTGGAGGTTCTGGTAATAATGGATTGTCTCATCCTATATTTGGTAATAATGTTATCTTATCTGCTGGGGTAAAGGTAATAGGAAAAGTACATATTGGTTCGAATGTAATTATTGGAGCTAATGCAGTTGTTATAAAGGATATACCAGATAATTCTAGAGCAGTTGGTATTCCAGCAAAACCAATTAATTTTGATGGTGTATATGGTGTAACTATTAGAAAAAAATGGAATTATTAGATGAAAATAATACAAGTATATCAAACAAATCCATTTAAAGAGGGACAAGGTGGTGGAGTAAGGTATGTTAAAAATCTTTTAGGTGGTATAAAAGGCAGTATAGATGAAGTCCTTTTTTTAGGTCTCGGTGAAAAGGAAGAGGCAAAAGACAATATTAAACTTATCCCAGTTACAAAAGATATGACAAGATATGTAAAATTTTTATTTTCTTTAATGATTAAACTACCTTTTATGGATTTATCTAAGTATGATGTTGTACATGTGCATAGATTGTATTTTGCAATTCCTTTTATACTTTTGAAGCCTAGACTTAAAATAGTATGCTCTTTACATGGAAGAACATTTTCTGTATTTGAAAGTAATAATAGTAGTTTTAAATTAAAACTTGTAAAACCATTTTTTATGATGATAGAAAAGTTTGCTATAAAACATATTGATTATTTAGTCCCTGTGAGTCAAGATGTTATAAATTCTTTTGAACTCAAATATAAAGATTTTTCTAAAAATAATAACTTAATGGTTGCTTCACCATTTATTGATAATATGGATTACCATGTAATAAATTCAAAAGAATCAAAACAATATTTTAATTTAGATAATAAAACTACTTACCTTGGGTTTTTAGGAAGATTATCTGATGTAAAAGATATAAATTTTTTAATTGAATTATTTTCCAGTAAGAAGAACTTTTTTTTAACTAATAATATAAAACTTGTTATTTTTGGTGATGGTGAACTGCGAAATGAATTAGAACAAATTGTAAAAAATGACAACTTAATGAATATAATTGTCTTTGTAGGGGAAGTAGCACCTTTTGACATTGATAAGGTAATGGGAGCAATAAAAATACTATTAATTTCTTCAAAACATGAATCTGGTCCTATTGTGATGAAAGAAGCAATGATGTGTGGTATACCTACAATAAGTAATGAAGTAGGAGAAGTTAAAGATTATATAATTAATGGTAGAAATGGATATATTGTGAATAAAGATTATGATTCATATTTTAAAGCTATTAATAGTTTACTTGACAGTCCATTATCAAAAGAAGAAGTTATTAATAATTCAGAAGAACAACTAAAAAAATGTTCTATCGAATATGTTTCTAATAAGTATTTAAAAATATATAAAGAGCTAATAAATGATTAAATCAGTTTTCATATTTATAGTATATAACAGCATACAGAAAAAATAAGTTAAGGAGAAAAAATGTTTAAAAATAAAATTTTATTAATTACAGGTGGTACTGGTTCGTTTGGAAATACAGTACTTAGACACTTTTTAGATACAGATATAAAAGAGATTAGAATCTTTTCTAGAGATGAATTAAAACAAGATGATATGAGAAAAAAATATAATAACACAAAGTTAAAATTTTATATAGGTGATGTCCGTGATGTTAATTCTATAAAAAATGCTATGAAAGATGTCGATTTTATATTTCATGCTGCTGCACTTAAACAAGTGCCATCTTGTGAATTTTATCCTATTCAAGCTGTTCAAACAAATGTACTTGGTACTGAAAATGTTTTAAATGTAGCAATAGAGTATAAAGTAAAAAAAGTAATAGTTTTAAGTACAGATAAAGCAGTTTATCCTATAAATGCAATGGGAACAAGTAAAGCAATGATGGAGAAAGTTGCTGTTGCTAAATCAAGAAATTTGAATGATGATGAAACAGTAATATGTTGTACAAGATATGGAAATGTAATGGCATCTCGGGGTTCTGTTATACCTTTATTTATTAATCAAATAAGAGAAGAAAAGGAGATTAGTATTACAGACCCAAATATGACTAGGTTTATGATGAGTTTAGATCAGGCTGTTGATTTAGTACTTTTCGCTTTTAAAAATGGTAAAAATGGAGATATCTTTGTACAAAAATCGCCAGCTGCAACAATAGAGCTTTTAGCAGAAACCTTAAAAAATATGCTAGGAAGACCTAACCATAAGATCAAAATTATAGGGACGCGACATGGTGAAAAGCTTTATGAAACACTTTTAACTAGAGAAGAGATGGTTAAGGCTAATGACTTAGAAGGTTATTATTGTGTTCATGCAGATTTGAGAGATTTGAATTATAGCAAGTATTTAGAAGATGGTGAAGCTATCGTAACTACATCGCACGATTATCATTCACACAATACTCATAGGTTAAATGAAGAAGAATTAAAAGATATGCTTATGAATTTAAGAGAGATTCAAAGTGATTTAGTAGAATTTGGAATTAAATAGATGAAAAATATTTTAGTTACTGGAAGTGAAGGTTTTATTGGTAAAAATTTAATAGAGTACTTATCTCGCGATGAGGATATAAATATCATCAAATTTGCAAAAACTGACTCTTTACTAGATTTAAGAAATAAAATTCTTGAAATTGATTTTATTTTTCATTTAGCAGGTATCAATAGACCTAAAAATAATGAAGAATTTTATTTAGGTAACACTATTTTTACTCAAGATTTAGTTGATATCATAATCGAATCTGACAAGAAAATTCCTATTTTGTTGTCATCTTCTTCACAATCTGTACTTGATAATGATTATGGGAAAAGTAAATTAGAAGCAGAAAATATCTTAAAGAAATATGCAAAGTCTAATGATGTGCCTATTTATATATATAGACTGCCAGGAGTATTTGGAAAATGGAGTAAACCAAATTATAATTCGGTAATATCGACATGGTGTTATAATATTGCAAATAATTTGGATATTAAAATAAATGATAAAGATGTTTCTTTGGATTTAGTATATATCGATGATGTCGTAGAAAGTTTTATATCTAATTTAAATAAAAATACCTCAAATTGTAACTCCTCAGTACATACAGTATATAATAAAAGTTTAGACTATATCTCTAAATTACTTTATAGTTTTAAAGATAGTAGAGACACATTAGTTATTCCAAATGTTGGAAGTGATTTTGAAAGAGCATTATATGCTACTTATTTAAGTTATTTACCAAGTGATAAGTTTTCTTATGAACTTAAAGGTCATACTGATGAAAGAGGAACCTTTTATGAAATATTAAAAACTTTAGATTGTGGGCAATTTTCGATTTCTACTACTAAACCAGGCGATATACTAAGAGGAAATCACTATCATAATACAAAAAATGAAAAATTTTTAGTAGTAAAAGGTCAAGCTATAATAGAACTTAGGGATATTAATAGTTCTGAGATTGTAGAATATAAGGTATCTGATAAAAAAATGGAAATAGTGGAAATGATACCAGGATATACTCATAATATAAAAAATACTTCAAATGAAGAGATGATTTTATTTATATGGGCAAATGAAACTTATAACCATGAAAAACCTGACACTTATTATTTAAAGGTTTAGCTTGGATAATTTAAAAAATAAAAAACTTTTATTTATATCATCTGATTTTTTTGAGCTTAGAAGTGCCATGCAAAAAGAATTTGAAAATGCTGGAGCTGATGTAACTTTTATTGTAAATAAACCATCATATTTTGGTTCTTTATTCAATAAAGTATTTAAAAAATATATGAGTGTTTTGTATGCTTTTTATTATTATATTAAATTATATAAAAAACAAAACTATGACTATATTTTTATTATAAATGGTGAATTTATTCCATATAATCAATGTCAAAGTTTAATTAAAAACAATCCAAATGCTAAATCAATATTATACTGTTGGGATGCATTTAGTTCTTCTAAAAATTCACAAAATATTTATCATTTATTTGATGTTAGTTATTCATTTTCAAGATTAGATTGTCGTAATCATGACTTACAATATAAACCACTTTTTTATATTTATCAAGAAAAAGAAAAAATTAAAAAAGAATATGATTTTTCTACAGTTGCATCATACAGTGAAAGTAGATATAAAATGTTGTTAAATATTAAAAAAATTTTAATCCAGAATGATTTTAATTATTTGTTTCATTTGTTTATTAGAGAAATAGGTCTTTATAGGGAATCAAAAAGGTTAAAGCATAAACTAGACAAAGATATTTGTAAAACTATGAAATTATCAAATATGAAAACATCAGAAATTATAGCAAAATCCAAATGTGTATTAGATTTGATTGATTCAACTCATGAAGGACAATCTTTACGAATATTTGAATGTATTGCAAATGATACAAAAATACTCACTACCAATGATTCTATAAAAAGTGAAGAGTTTTATGATGGTAAAATGATTAAAATTTTAGATGAAGATTTTACTATAGATAGTGAATGGCTAAATTATGAAGGTTGTTATGCAAATAAAGATCAGTACCATGTTTCGAACTGGGTAAAAAGCTTTTTTGATAATTAAAATGATTATAATAATAAACTTAATATTAGAAAGAATTTACTAATATTTTAATAAAGGAACTAATAAAATGAAATCAGCATATATTGTATCTATAGGTAAAGGACTAGAGTCTTTTATTTACAGAGAAGTAGAAGAGATGAAAAAAAGAGATGTAGATATAACTCTTTATGCAACAAAATATAATCCAAATGATATCTTTTCACCTAAAAAAGAGTGGAAAGTAGAAGTGATAAGTTATCTTCAAATAATCATAGCATTTCTAAGAAATTTAATTTCAAGACCATTTAAAACAATTAAGTTATTAAAAACAGCAATATCATCAAAGACAATTATTGAACTTCTTATCGCTTTTGATTATTCACATAGAATGAAAAAAAATAATACAAGTCATATTCATTGTCATTTTGGTGATAGAAAGTATTTTATAGGATACTATTGTAAAGAATTACTAGGGTTACCTTTGTCCTTAACTGTTCATGCTCATGAACTTTATGCAAATCCAAATGAAATATTTTTTAGAGATAGTGTACATAAAGCAGATAAAATCATAGCAATTTCACAAAAAAATAAAGAGATACTTATAAATGATTTTAAAGTTGATGCTCATAAAATTGAAGTTATAAGACTTTCTATAGACTTAACAAACTTTAAAAAAGAAGATAAGATAAAAATTTTGACAGTCGCTAGATACACTGAAAGAAAAGGTTTTAAAGAACTTTTTGAAGCTATAAAATTATTAGATAGAGATGATATAGAATTTGTTACAGTTGGTTTCGGGGATATAGATTTAAATGAAATGGCTAAGACTTTAGCTATAGAAGATAAAGTAACCGTTTTTAATAAGATGGATGCAAAACAACTTAGATATTTTTATAATAGTTGTGATATTTTTTGCTTACCATCAAAATCTACTGAGCTTGAAGGAGCAGAAGGGATACCTGTAGTTCTGATGGAAGCAATGGCAAGTGAGATGATAATAGTAACCACACCAAATGGTTCTATAGGAGAATTAGTAGATGATATACTTGTAAATGAAGGAGATTCAAAAGATTTAGTAAAAGGTATACAAAAAGCTATAAAATTAATAGATAGAAAAAAAGAAGTTGGATTATTAAACAGGACTAAAGTTTTAGATGAATATAGTGAAAAAAATATAGATGATCTTAAAAAGTATTTGTATGAATAAAATATACATAGTTATTAAAGAGTATGATGATTCTTTGTCAAAGCGTCAACCTTGGTATAGTGTAAAGAAGTTAATTATTGATTTAAATCAAAAAGGTTTTGAAACAGTGGTTTTATCTTCTATTGATTTAGTTCCAGTTGATTTTACTGGTAATGTTTTTAAGATATTTGGTATAAAAGATTTATTTTTAAAACATAAAAAAGATTATAAATTAATCTATTTTATGACTTTTCCGATATATGGTAATAACAAATTTTTTTCAATACCTATTCAAACAACAACAGAAAATTGGAAAAATTTAAAAAGGATATTTGCAGTCTCTATGATTCCAAAGTTTATATTAAAATATGTACTTAATAAAGCTGATGAAGTTGTAGTAATATCTGATAGATCAGAAGAGTACTTGTCAAGTATGGTTAATGTAAGAAAATACATCCCTTTCATTTCTGATAATTGGGCTGGTGTAATGAAAAAAAGTACTATAAGCAGAGATTCAAAAACTATAGGGTATTTTGGGCCACCATTTACGACAAGATCTTTCGATGATATAATTAACTTTTTTGAGTGGTTAAATAAACATAATCATATCTATAAAAAGAAAATAATCACTAGAATTGAGAGAGACGAACTAAAAGATATAGAGAATAAATATTTATCTAAAATTACTAAAGATAAAAATTTGAAAGTAGTAAGTGGCTTTTTGGATAGGGAATCTTTAGTTCAAGAACTTTTGGAAATAGATATATTAATCTTGCCTTTTAAAATTGTGATGTCGGAGCTACCCATAGTAGTTTTAGAAGCTTTAGAATTGGGTATTCCTATTGTTACTACAGAAGATAGTGGTATAAAATATATTACTAAAAATCAAAAAAATGTTTTAGTATTGAAGAATTTTAAAAAAAATCAGTTTGAAAATGCATTAAATTTTATCAAACAAGAAAAAAGTGATGACTTTAATAAAGTCAAAAGAACTATTGAAAATATCAATAATAATACACTGGAGTATTTATGCCGAAAATAAAATATAAAAATAAAAGTTTCTTATCCTATGTACTAAGTTTAAGAGTAGTTGTTTTGCTATCAAACATTATATTTCAGGGAATAAGATATATGAGTTTAGGAGAAAAGATCTACAAGCTTTCTATGACGCTAGCTTTTGCTCTAATTGTATATGTTTTTTTAGATAATATTTTATCATCAATTATAATAGGGCATTTACTAAATTATATTTTAAATGGTCAATTTTATGTAGTCTTTAGATATCTTAGTAGTAAACAAACAATGTCAAAAGAAGATTTAGATGAATATATAGGTTTAATTGAAAAGTATATAAAAATATATAAACCTTTGGATGTATTAGTTATAGGTAGTTTTTGCAGAGGTAAAATGAGTAAAACTAGTGATCTTGATATAAGGCTTTATCACAAGAATGACTTCCAATCTTCTTTAAAAGCTTATTTAATGGCTACAACTTTGAGATTTATAGGTCTCTGGATTAAATTTCCAATAGATATTTTTTGTTTTAGTGATATAAGTTTTTTAGATAAAATTAGTAAAGATGAAATACCCGTTAATTTTTTAAGAAACGATAATATATTAGAGAAGTATACTTCCTCAGTAAATTATAAAGAACAAATAGATAAGTTAGAACTATGATAAATAATATAATGCTTTCAGGTCCAGATGGAACAGGTAAATCAACTATAATTGATGCAATTAAAAAAGAACTGGCAAATCAAAATATTGACATAAGTATAGTCTGGTTGAGATTTCATCATTACTCAGCTAAAATTGTAAATATTATAGGAAGAATATTTGGTAAGAGCTATAAGGAAAAATACAAATGGGGTCAAGTTGGATATCATGATTATTCTGGTGTATTTGGAAAAGTTTATATATTTGCAGTTTATTTAGATCATAATATTTTTAAATTATTTATAAAAAATAAAAAACTTAATCATGATAAGGACTATGTGGTAGATAGATATATATTGGATATTGTAGCTGACTTAATAGTTGATACTAAAAATGAGGCTTTAGTGTTTCGTTTATTTGATAAAGATATAAGAGATGAGTTATCACAATTTGATACATTTATTTTAGAATGCGATATTGATATTGTTATATCTAGAAGAGATGACATAAAAGATGATAAAAAATATACAGAAAAAATTAATGCATATAAAATTATATCAGAAAAATATAATATAACCAGAATAAATACAGGAGAAAATAGTATAGATGAAACTGTTCAGAAAATTATTAAGTAATAATATAATAGGTATTGCATCAGGTGGAGGACATCTAAGTGAACTTCAAAGTGCTATTCCAAAATCTCTTAAAAGTGATATCACCTATATAACATTTAAAAATGGTCATACTATCAAGAGTTTGGTAGGAGCTAAATATTATTTCATTATCGATCCACATGATAGTAAGATTAAATATTTAATAAATTTTATTTATGCTTTTTTGTTGTTTGTTATTTTAAGACCAAAGATTATTATATCTACAGGAGCTGGTATTGCTATACCATTTATGATGATAGGTAAATTTTTTGGAAGTAAATTAATTTTTATAGAAACTGGAGCTAGGGTGTATACTGTATCTAAAACTGGTAATTTTATGTATAAATATGCAGATAAATTTTTTGTTCAATATGAAGTATTATTAAAAAAATATCCAAAAGCAATATTAGGGAGTTTACATTGATAGTTTGTTTAACCGGTACTAGTCCATATAGTTTTGATAGGATGATAAAAGTAGTTGATGAAATAGCTATTAATCATAAAGTATTTATACAAATAGGAAATTCAAAATATATTCCTGTTAATTGTGAGTTTATAGACTTTGAAGGAAAAAATAGATTACAATCAAGAATAAAAGATGCAGATTTAATTATTTCTCAAGGTGGATATGGAAGTATGATGGATGCAATACAATTACAAAAAAAAGTAATTGCTGTCCCGAGAGAAGAAAAATATAGAGAATTAATTGGTGATCAAAGAGAACTCGTTAAATATTTTGAGTCAAAACATTATGTTGTGGGATGCTATGATATTAGTGAAATTGAAGTTCTTATTGAAAAGTGTTTAGACAATCAATTTGAATTTAAAAAATACTCTTCAGAGTCAGAAATAAAAGTAAAAGATGTAATTGAGGAATATATAAATAATGTATAATATATCAGCTTCAATAGTTTTATACCATAATAAAATAGAACAACTACAAAAAGCTATAAAAAGTTCTTTAAACACTGATTTAAAAGTAAAATTATACTTAATAGATAATTCATCAAATGATGATTTAAAGCAGTTAGGTAATAATGATGATAGAATAAAATATATTTTCAATAATGCAAATCTAGGCTATGGATCAGCACACAATATAGCTATGAAAAAAAGTATAGAAGATGATGTGCCTTATCATATAGTGCTAAATCCTGATATATATTTTGATAATGATGTATTAGGAAAGCTCTTTAATTATATGGAATCAAACAAAGATATAGGAAATATCATCCCACAAGTAAGATATCCTGATGGGGAGATACAACATCTTTGTAAATTACTTCCTACTCCTGTGGATTTGATATTGAGAAGATTTATACCTAGTAAAAGTTGGAAAGAGAAAAGAAATCAAAAATATGAGCTAAGAGATAGTAGATATGATAAAATCATAAATGTACCAAGTCTTAGTGGATGTTTTATGTTTCTTAGAACTTCTGTACTTAAAGATATAGGTCTTTTTGATGAAAATATATTTATGTATCTTGAAGATACCGATCTAAATAGAAGAATACATAAAAAATATAAAACTATATTTTATCCAGAAGTTGCGATAGTACATGAGTATGCAAAAGAATCGTATGTAAATAAAAAGTTGCTTATGTATCATATCAAGTCTGCTATTTATTACTTCAATAAATGGGGATGGTTTTTTGATAAAGAGAGAGATGATATCAATAATAAATGTTTAAAAGAATTAAATTATAAAAAAGGAGAAAGATAAATGAAAGGTATAATACTAGCAGGAGGAAGTGGTACAAGACTGTATCCAATTACAAAAGGGGTATCTAAACAGTTAGTACCTATATACGATAAACCGATGATATACTATCCATTGTCAGTTTTGATGCTTGCAGGGATAACTGAAGTACTTATCATTTCAACACCAAAAGACTTACCTAGATTTGAAGAGCTTTTGGGTGATGGGTGTGATATAGGGATGAAGTTTTCTTATGTAGTACAGCCATCTCCAGATGGATTAGCACAGGCTTTTATCTTGGGTGAAGATTTTATCGGAGATGATGATGTATGTTTAGTACTGGGTGATAATATCTTTTATGGAGATGGATTATCAAAACTATTAGCGACATCAGTTAAAAATGCGAGTGAAGATAATAATGCTACAGTATTTGGATACTATGTAAAAGACCCAGAAAGATATGGTGTAGCAGAGTTCAATGAAGATGGAGTAGTGACTTCACTTGAAGAGAAACCAACTGAGCCTAAATCTAACTATGCAGTAGTAGGACTATATTTTTACCCAAATGATGTAATCAAAAAAGCAAAAGATGTAAAACCATCTCATAGAGGTGAATTAGAAATCACAACTTTAAATCAAGACTATCTAAATGAAAATAGACTAAAAGTTGAGCTTATGGGTAGAGGATATGCTTGGCTAGATACTGGTACTCATGAGAGTTTACTAGAAGCAAGTCAATTTATCCAAACTATTGAAAATAGACAAAGTTTAAAAGTAGCATGTCTGGAAGAGATAGCTTACGAGATGGGATATATCTCAAAAGAAAAACTTCTTGAACTCGCTCAACCTTTAAAGAAAAATCAATATGGACAATACCTTATAAATAGAGCTAAATTAGGAAGAGATTTAAAATAATGAACTTTACAAGGACTAAAATATCAGATGTAATAATCATCGAACCAAAAGTACATGGTGATGATAGAGGATATTTTGTAGAAACTTTTAGAGCAGATAAGCTTGAAGAATTTTTAGGATATAAGATAAACTTTTGTCAAGATAATGAATCAAAAAGTTCTAAAGGTGTTTTACGAGGTCTTCACTATCAGTTATCACCTGCAGCACAAACTAAACTAGTAAGAGTAATACAAGGA
>Ga0209045_1001575_pt1 | contig 19924 bp, 12 predicted proteins | sample SaaInlLV_10m_DNA_4_FD_184664 | JGI IMG/M metagenome (GOLD analysis project Ga0209045, IMG submission 184664) | Marine microbial communities from expanding oxygen minimum zones in the Saanich Inlet - Saanich Inlet SI072_LV_200m_DNA (SPAdes) (version 2) | ecosystem: Environmental > Aquatic >...
AAAGAAGCCGTTACAAACCTCGACGTTCGACGTTCAGAGTTCGATGTTGGACGTTCAAGTTAGCGCTTATGGGGCCCCGCCCCATAAGCGCTAGCTTGTCTTGAACATCGAACAATCGAACATCGGAACGTCGAACATCGAATGCCCAACGTGGCAGCGACCACTACTCAGCGAGGCTTCCCGGCAGTCCGGATGCTGGCCACGAAGATGCGGATCAGTTCATCACATTCACCGATGATCTCGGCAATTCGGTCCGGTGATTCAAGCAGGGGCACTCGCTGGACAAGTTTGAGCCAGCGATGCGATTCGCGCAGTTCCTTGAGGGCCACGCGCAATTTGTGAACGAAGTCCTTCGGGGACTCAGCAGCCTGTGCTTCCCCATGGTTCGGGTACGGCGAGGTACCCGAACGCAGAAGCTGGCCCGCAACGTGGTTTCCTGCCCGCGTGTTCGGCAGCGCCTCGGTCAGCTGGATGATCTCCACGGCGAACTCGAGCAGCCGTTCCTCCAAGTCGTATTGACGTTGAGCCATGGGTTGATTGGTCCCCCATTCGATGTTGGGCGTTCGATGTTCAGTGTTCGATGTTCTTGATGTCTGAACAAATACGTCACAAGTTAGCGCCTATGGGGCCCCGACTCCGTCATTTTTGCGTCGCCTCCGCGGCATGCAGGCGCGCCTTCAACCACGCGTAGATGCTGGCGCCCACCTGCTTGTAGCCGACGGTGTTGGGATGCACACCGTTGTTCACAGGGTAACCGTCCACAGGATCGACATTCAGCTGAGTCGGTACCAGGTACAATCCCTCTTTCTGGCGGTTCCCGAAATGCTCGAGTTCACGCTCCACGAGGCGATGCTGAATGCGCTTCCAGCCCCAACGCGGGTACTTACCTTTGTAGTTAGCCTGGAACGCGCCCTCACGCGAATTAGGTGGTGTGGTGATGCAGACACCTATCTCTGCGTCCGGCGCAGCCTTACGCAACGCGTCCAGCAATGTCTTGGCAAACCCGAACATCTTATCAACCCTGGGATCGATGGTCTCGGGACTCTCCGGCTTCGCACCGAAGCAGTCATTGATCCCCAGCAATATGGTGATGAAATCCGGCCGTTCGCCTTCGAAATTCTCGTCGAAATAGCGTGCGGGATCCAGGACGGGTTTGTCATCAGCACCAAGGAAGACGAACGGACTGCTGCGCTTCTTGTACGTACCGTCCGGGTTCGGCTCGTACTTGACCGCGAACCGGTTCCAGGTCCACCCGCCATAGCCTTCATGGATGACGCCTTCCTTCGGTCCGCGCCCTTTGTGTGTGCCGAGCATGCGCCACTTGGGGTTGCCCGGCTCCGACAGCAGTCGCGCAATCTCGTTCGGGTAGACTGTGGCGTGCGTGAGGCTGTCACCAATGATCATGAGTTTGATCTTGCGTTTCGCACCAGCCCGAGCAGGAACGATCCGCAACGTGGTTTTCGCCTGGCCCAGAGACTTCCCCGATGCGTCTGCCAGGACAACAGCGAACTCGTGGTCGCCGACGTGAGTTCGTTTCGGCGTCACCGCCCAGCGTCGATCCTCGGCCTTGCCGATGTCGCAGCTGATGGTGAAGCGGCAGTCTTGCGGAGTCTCCGTCAGGACGATGTTGTCGTAGTAGACGGCCATCTCAACGCCGGGAACAGCGTAGAATACCGGCGGCAGAGTCAGTCGCAACGGGTTCGGTGCCGCAGCGTCAGCTTGCGTCGACACGAGGGCAAGGGCAAGGACACTCAGGCCGGTGATCCAGATTCGTCGTTTCATCCAATGCGACTCCTTTTTTCTGAGGCTATGGGATAGTCTTTTCCCAGGTTCATCTCGACGCTTCACAAGATAGGTCCCAGTGCGCTCACCGCAATCGCCACTGGGCAAGAGCGGCAACCGAGACAGACGCTCAGGCAGTGCTTCGGTCGAGACTAACTGGACGCGTGTTCCCTACTCCTGAAGAAGCTCCTTGAGCATTACGTCTGGCCTGTTCAGGAAGGCGCGAGCCACCACGTAGTGCTCGGAGGAAGCCACGTCCCCTCGGTCGAGTGAGATCCCTCGCAGGTAGCGTTTTGTGTCAAGAAGACCCATTTGTCCTGTTGTTCCCCTCAACCCCATCCTCTGTTCCGTCGTCTCTGCTGCGATGCCTTGTGTTGCTCAGTTCGCCTCCCCAGCTGGCGGGTAACGGTAGTATGCCTCCAAGCACAGACAGCACAAGGCAGTGGTATACACAGGTGTGTATTCGGGCGCCTCGGCGTTCGATCCGGGGTGATCCCAGTGTCCGTCGGGTTGCTGGTGATCGATTAGTGTCTCGGCCATCGCCTTGTTCCACTTGCGCCACATCTCCCCCCCAGCCTGAAAAATGGCCTGGGTCTCGTAGTACCAGTTGTATGAAATATTGGTATGCCCACGGTACTTCCGCTCTTCGTCCCAGACTATGCGGTCATTGTCACTGATATTCCGAAGTGCAGCCGTGGCCTCGGCGCCCTTCCCGCCTCCGAGTAGTTGCAGGCAATAGGCACCGGCGCCCTGCATCGCCCAGCTACCGGATCCCGGGCTGCTGTAGCCGAACTTGCCCTTCCTGAAGGTGACATCTCTGACGAAAGACACGGCCCGGACGAGGGCATCCTCCAGCGCGGGGGCGGCCACGCCGGCCACGTGGGCCGCGTGCAGTGCCTGGATCTGCCAACCGCTGACAGAAAGATCCCACCGTTTCCCTTTGGCGTAACGATAGTCCCATCCGCCGTCGCGTTCGTGCTGTCCCCTGATGATGAATGCGAGTCCCTTCTCGGTGGCGCGGGCCGCTCTTTCACTGGAGGTCATCCAGGTGGCTTCCCCCAATGCGTACGTCACGATGCCGTTGACATAGGCGCGGCCACCGCAGCCGGCCGCGCTCTCGGTCGGCGTTTGGTCCATGCGATCGATCAGGTAGTCCATCGATCGCTTCACGTTGGGGCCAAACTCCTCGGACTGGAGCGTCTCTCCGTGGCCCAGGAAAGCGAGCAGGGCCAGCGCACCCATGGCATCCGGCTGCGACTCAGTCCACGTCCCAGCCGCGTTCTGTCGGCTACCGAGCCAGCGGAGCGCATGAAGTACCGCCGCCTCGGTGGCGTCAGAGCCGCCAAACCGAGAGAGGCGCACCTGTCGCTGAGCAGCGGATCGCACATCGCGATAGGCCGCCGCCGTGGACTTCGCGTTGCCCGCAAGCAACGGTCCTCCCGTCAAGCCCACGATGGCGACAACGAGGACAACACGAACCCCTGTGCACGTGACGAATACGTCCATTGAAGGACACAACGGCGCTACTGTTCGCATAGCACGGCCTCCTGCTTCTCCACGACAGCCGCAAGACTCCAGGGCAGCAGCCCTCCCGGAAGCATACGGCCGCGCAGGAACACCCGCAAGCACCCGCAACTGACCTACAGACCTAGTGGCGGTGGCTGCCCGAGCCCTTGCGTCGCCGCCGCCTCACTGCTATTCTCCTCCCCTTGGCTGGGGAGTGTTTCTCCACCGCAAGGACGCCGGAGCTCGACATGCTAAGACAACTCCTCGTTTGTAGCTTCAGCCGGTTTGGGCACAGACACACACCGTTGGAGGCGCCGCATCTCCGCATGCGGCCAGGCCGGTTACGGAGAACCGGCTCCTCCAAATGGCTTGATCCGGAAATCACACCCGCTGAGATGACTCGCGCTCGGGGGCGGAAAAGGCCCCCCGTCTGTAACCACGCCGGTTCCCGCGATGGCCGGGCGCTGAAGTCGCGCCTCCTGATGTGCGTGCTGGAAGAGCTGGCGAAGGCCGGCCTCGTATGCCGTTCTCACTGCTCAGCCCTCGTTATCCTGAGCTTGTTTTCCTTTGCCCTGTCCGCTCCTGCCCAGGAGGCCGAGACGATGGCCCCCGATCCCGCCCGAGTCCGGCAAATCGCCGCCATGCTGCGAGACCGCCCCGGCACGTTCGGGCGCCCTGCGTCCGACCGCACAGCCTGGGGCGCCCTCGCCCGGACCGAAACGATGCGGGACTATGTCACCTCCAAAGAAGGCGAACTCACGCGCCCCGTCGTGCCGATGACCGAAGAGGAGTTCGGTGCGGCAGTCGTCACAGGTAGTCGGCCGACGTGGCGCGCGCTCGAGGCACGCCTCGGGAACCGCCTCAAGGGGCTGGTCTTTGCGGAATGCCTGGAGAACAAGGGACGGTTCGTCGCCAAAACGGAGGAGCTTCTGGAGGCGCTTTTCCTCGAGAAGACGTGGATTGCGACAGTGCGCAAGGCCCAGGCGACGCGGAACTGGTACGGACAGTCCAACAACATCGACCTGGGGGCTGCCCGCCGATCGTGGGAGGTCGCTTTGGCCGACTATCTCCTCGGCGACAGACTGTCCCCTGCCATGCGCCTGAAGATTCGTGAGCAACTCGAGCATCGCACGTTTGGGCCCTTTCGCAGAATGGTGACCGGCGAGCAGAAGCCTGATTTCTGGCTCACGACCACGAGCAACTGGAATGCCGTCTGCCTCGCCGGCGTCACCGGTGCTGCTCTCACGATTCTCGACTCCAAGGACCAACGCGCCTACGTCCTGGCTGCCGCCGAGAAACACTCCAGGAATTTCCTTGCGGGGTTCCCTCCCGACGGATACTGCACCGAGGGCCTCGGCTACTACAACTACGGGTTCGGGCACTACCTGGCCCTCTCCGAAGCCGCCTGGCAGGTCACTGAGGGACGTCTCGATCTGTTCGGTGTGCCTCAGATGCGCAGCATCGCCCTCTTCCCTGTACGCATGGAAATCATGAACGGTGTATACCCCTCAATTGCCGATTGCCCGCCTGGCGCCCGCCCCGCGCGAATGCTGATGGACTACACAAGCCGCCGACTCGGGCTGGGGCTCAAGCACTGGGAAACGGACTCCCTTGGCGACCGGATCAGAGGCAGCATGGCGCTAAGCCTCATGCAGACGTTTCCCAACGCAGCCACGACGGAACCTGCCGCGGACATCACTCCCCAGGCCCTCGATACACGTTCGTTCTTCGACCACGCGGGTATCCTCATCTGCCGCCCGGCCGTGGGAGCAAAGACGCGCCTGGGCGTTTGCCTGAAAGGCGGGCACAATGCCGAGCACCACAACCACAACGACGTGGGCACGTTTGTCGTTGCGGTGGACACCGACACTCCGGTGTCCGACGCGGGAGCTGAAGTCTATACCCACCAGACGTTCAGCGCCCAACGTTACGAGAGCGATGCGCTCAACTCCTATGGCCATTCCGTGCCGTTTGTGGCGGGCACGATGCAGAGCAAGGGCCGTCAGGCCAAGGCGGTCGTCCTGCGAGCAGACTTCACCGATGCCGTTGACACCTTCACACTCGATCTGGCCTCCTGCTACGAGGTCCCGACCTTGCGCAAGCTGAAGCGCACCTTCCTCTATTCGCGCGGGGGAGAGGGCTCACTTGCCGTGACCGATGAGGTGGCATATTCCTCCCCCCAGGCCTTTGAGACGGCCTTGATCACCCTCGGTTCCTACAAGATTATCAGCCCCGACACCGTCCTCCTGTTCGGCAGAGAAAGTGCGGCCCTGGCCAAGGTTGCATCCGACACCGGATCGATCCGGCTACGCGGGGAAGTGCTCAAGGCCGATTTGCGCATTCCCACAAAGGCCACGCGCATCGCCATCGGCTTGAGTGAACCGGCGGAGGCCGCACGCATCACCGTATGGATCACTCCCGCTGCTCACCCCGATGGCAGATCAATCGACCGCATCCACAACGGCAGTTTCGAAGAAGGCGATGTCGGCTGGACCGTCCCAAAGGAGAACCGCATGTGCGAGGTGCTGTCCGAATGCCCGGCTTCGGGACAGAAATCCCTCAAGGTCGTGGACAATGATCCAGAAGCCGGTTCCAGTCGGCTTTCCCTGCGAATGCGCGCGGAACCAGACGGTCTCTACCGGTTGTGCGGCAAGATATTCCCCGTCTCCGGATCTGCGGACGGTTTGGGCATCTACGCCCGCTTCTACGACGGGGCTGATGAGGTCATTCGGTTGCCGCGCGAGGAACGTCTGAAAAGCATCGTCATCACCGGCGGGGAGACAAAGCAGTGGCGGCCTTTCGCCAAGACATTCCGGACCACCAGGAACACCCGCTACATGCGTATCTGGATTCACTCGATGTCGGCGACATGCATCACCGCGTATCTCGACGATCTGGAAATCGTTGAAGGGAACACGCCGGAAGATCGTGAGTAACCCGGAGAGCTAGTGCCCCCGGCCGGAAGTAGGGACATGTAATCTTGCCAGATCTCGAGTTCTCAGGCGTTTCGGGGGCTTTGGGGCACACCTCAGTACTGCTGCAGGCCGAACGACTCCCTGATTCCGGTTACAGTTTGTACTGCGGAATTTTCATCAGTTCGCCGTCCCGCAACGCCGACTGGTGGGCCACAATCCCGGCCACGGTCATGTTGAGCGCTTGTGCGACGTCCACCCACGGCTTGCGGTCCCGCAGGATAGCGTCCACGAAATCGCTCGTGAGGTAGCCGTGCGAACCGCCGTGACCGCCTCCACTGACGCCGGGAGGCAGGGGCGGTCGTTCGATGTCTACCTTGCCCTTCTCATCTTTCTGGCCGTAGACCCGCCCCCGTTCGCCCCCGTGCGTCGGGATGTCCCACGTGACCGCCATGCGCGACATGCCGCCTTCACTGGTTCGGAACAGGGCGATCTCGCTCCCGAAAGGGTTCTTGTAGTCGTTGTTCTCGGGGCGCAGGTGCGGTACGATGCTGGGCATTCCCATGCAAGACACCTCGGTGAAACTCCCGCCCGTCACGCCGACGTAGTAAGCGTTCGAGTGGGTTGGATAGTATTGCGGGGGGAGTCCTTTGCGCCAGCCGTCAGTGTCGACCTTCCCCGTTTCCGGGTTGTACCCTGTGAGCGGCTTGCCGAAATAGTGAAAGTACTCGCCCTCGGAATAGACGATTCTGCCCAGCATCCCCGCCCCGTAGCGCTGATGCCAGGCGTACAGGTCCGAGTGGAAGTACGAGGTCTCGAACATCATATACGTGAGGCCACTCTTCTTCACGGCCTCGAAGAGTCGGTCCGCGTCCTCGAGCGATCCGCAGACGGCCGGCACGGCGGCGGCCACGTGTTTGCCGTGCTCAAGGGCGGCAATGGCCAGTCTGGCGTGACTGGGCGCGTCGGTGGCGATGAACACCGCCTCGATCCTGTCGTCCTTGAGCATCTCCTCGCACGACGGGTAGGTCTTCTTACAGCGACAGGCCTCTGCCAGTTGGGCGCAGCGGTCGGGGATCAGGTCGGTGACCGCGATCACCTCCACATTGGGGTGGTCCTGGAAACCAAACTGCGCGCCGAAGCGGCAGGTGCCGTAACCGGCGATGCCAACGCGGATTTTCCGATCAGAAAACGGTTGCCAACCTTTTCCGCTCGCAGCCAGACCGGTGTTTTCGAAGCCGGAGATGACCTTGCCGGCAGCGTCCTTCGGCGCCTCAGCCGCCACAGCAGTCCCCGCCAGCCCGGCCACGCCCAGGAATGCCCCCGCGCCGCCGACCCCCTGCAGGAGGCCCCGGCGGGATAGGCAGAATCCGAGTTCATTCGCAGTCATCTGTGATTCCATTGCTTGCTCCAAGCTGAGTCTATTTCAAGAAGTCAAAACCTTGTCTCGAACGTCGTCTCACCCCAAAATCCAAAACAGGGCTGAGCACAGGACCGGACTAGGTTCGAGACAAAGTGCATGGCTTTCCGAAAATCGGTGCCCTTTGGAGTGGACTCCAGGTTCATTGTCTAACCGCTTCGTCTCTATCTACGGGCGGCGGCCCGTTGTCTTTCATCCACTGGGCGTATCCAGACGGGGGAAACAACTCCAACTGTCCAGCGCGGTTGTAGCCGCCCATCCGGCCTCCCCTGCCGCACCGGTATTCACATCGGTACGACCCAGATATTCCGGAAGCGCACACGGCCCCGGCTGCTGTGGTTTTCCAGCACGATCGGTCCCGGCGACGGGCCTTCCGGTTCCTTCAAGGTCGGGCATCGACTTCTGAGCTCCACGTCATCATGAATCCTGACGCCATTCAGCAACACGGTGATCCGGGCGTTCTCGGTCTTCCTGCCCCCGTGGTCGAACCGGGCGTTTCTGAACGTGATGTCGAGCGTCTGCCAGGTGCGCGCCGGTTTACTCGCGTCCCCATCCGGCGCCTTCAGTCCGTAGATGGCGCCAAGCCGGTACTTCTCGCTCTTTTCGCCCCGGCCCCGTATTTCGTTGCAGTAACGGAAATGAGCCCATATGCCGCTGTTGATGCCCTCTTCTCCCGGCAACCACACCTCCACGTGGAGCCTGAAATCACTAAAGTGTTGCCTGGTAACCAGGTGGCCTGGATCGCTAACCTCCAGAGCACCGTCGATCAACTTGTAGTGGCACGGTGGGGCTCTCCTTATTTCCTCGTCGGTGGGAATCCGCATGCTCCCATGCTGCATCCACGCCGACGTATCCGTGCCGTCGAAGAGGATGATGGCATTCGCCGGGGCCGTTGCGTGCAAGGTGTCGATGACTTGAAAGGACTTGACCAGATCACTCGCGTTCTTCTTCAGCTTTTCATTGGCTGTCTCCGCTATGATCTTCTCGAGGGCGGGCGTGACCGCCTGTGCCTGGCTTTTGCCCAGCGCGGCGGAGATCGTGTAGACCGCCAGCATGGCTTCTTCTTTCACATCTTGGTCGTCAAAGTGGTCCAGGGCTGTTTTGAGGGCATCAGGATGCGCCTGCCCGCCCAGGCCGCTCAGCAACCCGCTCTTCTCCGGGCGGGCAACGGCGAGATCGAGGCCTCTGCGGTATCGCTGCACCATCTCCCGTGTGGCATCCTGAGCGGCCATCCGCCCCTTGCTGACCGAGTCGCTGCGTTTCTCGGCCAGACGCTTCAGTTGCTCCGTGTATGCCCGCAGAGCCAGAACGCCGCCGAGCGGGTCAGACCCTTTGCCGGCGGTGCGAAGCAGGACATCCAACACCACATCAGGATCCGGCCATTCCTGCAGGGCCCGGGTCGCAGCGCGCCTGATGTCCTTGGCTTCAGATACAAGTGCTTGATTAAGGATCTTCAGCTCAGACTCCTGGGAAGAGGCGGAGGTCACTCTGGGCAGCATGGCAATCAATTCCGCACGCCCTGGGCAATCGCCCTTCATCAACCGTCCGGTAACGAGCCTGGACCGCTCCGCAGGAGTCACGCCGGTGTCGCCCAATCTGGAGAGGGCGGCCGTGGCTTTGGTGCGCACTTTCCGGTCCGGTTCGCCGGCCAGGAACTCAACGACGGGGGCATAGCTGGAAGGTTCGCCTGCCTTTGCCAGCATACCCAATGCTTCGGCACGGACCTGGCGGTCGGCATCCCGCAAAGTCGCCAGCAATAGAGGTACACACTCGGCTTTCGGACAGTTGCCGAGCAACCGAACAAGCGACACGCGTACAGAAGCCGAGCCGGCGGGCAGGGCTTTCTTTACGTTCTCAGTTATCTTGCTTCTGCGGGGGCTTCTTCCTATGGACTGCACGGCAATGTCCAGGTCGCGTTCGGATACCGCCGCGGCGATAAGGGCATCGGTGGCCCGCTCATCATCAAAATTGCCCAATGCGCCCAATGCGGCTCTACGAACGAGATGGTTCTCATCATCGGCCGCGTTCAGGACCGTGGGCAGAGTGGCCGGATCCGCATAGGAACCCAGCACACCCAGCAAATCCGCTTTGAGATTCACGTTTGTCGCCGCGGTATCTGCGTAGACTCTCTCGACAACCCGTCTTCCAGAGGGATCACGAGAAAAGAGGCGGCTGATAACAGTCGGGTTTCGCTCGTTTGTGTCCTTCAATACTTCCAGGATGAAATCACGCTCCTTTGCTCCGCCAACGAGCGCCAGGCCCATGAGCGCGTGCCCTTTCTGGTACCCGCCCAGCTCAATCAGTTCCCTATATATGGCGATCGCCTCACGTTTCTTCCCCATCTCCGCCAACCGGTCGGCATGGGCCAGGTAGGCATTGATCGCATCCATCTTCGCGGCCTTCGGACCTTGCTTGATGCCGACCTGGAACAGTGCATTCCGCGGCTCGTCACTCATCAGGGCAATCGCGTGCAGCGCCAGGTTCCGAACCTGCGTGTCCTTGCTTCCCGCGAGCTTGACAACCTGTGGCAGGCATGCGGAATCACGACGCTCGGAAAGCGCGTGGATCAACCGGGCCTGACGTTCAGGAATCGAAGCGTCGGCGAGAGCTTTGCGGAGCGCAACCGCAGCGCTTTCAGACGGGTTCTTCTGCAGCCCAAGAACGGCACGCGTATGAAACACCGGGTCTTCGTGGCTCAACAGAGCTGAGAGATAATCAACGCTCTCCGCTCCGCCAAAGCGCACAATGAGCGTCAGCAGCTCGGCCTTGAGTGTGATGGGCAGGGCCTCGCTCTCGCTGTGATCCATCATCGTCGTGCACAACTGCGCCCGTTCATCGTCCATTCCGTCACGTACGGCTTCTTCAAGAGCCTGGGCCAGCCCGTTGAGGCCCCCCGCGCCAGCCAGTGCATCGACGCGTGTGCGCCAGGCGGTCAGCGCGGCTTCTGCCTTCGTGAACGCCTCAGGAGGATACATGGCCCTGATCTCCTCGCCCTCCAGGGCCCTGCCGTAGATACGAAAATCATCCAAGGCACCGGTGAAAGGGGTGCCGTACCGGCCGAGGAACGGAACGCCGACCGCTGCCTTGACCCCCTTGAAGTCAAATGCGCTCTGGACCGTGTTGCCTTTCTTGCCGTTGAGGTAACCAGTGGCCGTGCCGGCTTCCTTGAAGACAAGCGCTGCGTGTTGCCAGACGTCCTTGTCGCTCAGGCCGTTCACCACAGCAGCCCAAGTTGTCCCACTCCAGACTTGCAGGTCCCCGCCGGTCAGGCGCAGGCAGCCGGACTGGGTCGTCGGGCCTCCGAGCTGAGAGAGAATCCGCGCGTCGGCTTGTGGGCCCTCTGGCTGAAGCCAGAAACTCAGCGTCGCCGGCGCCTGGAGCCCGAGGTCGTTGAGTTCGACCCCTCTGTTCCCTGCTTGGAACGACAGAGCCCTGCCGATCACGCCATCACACAGTTCCTGCGCGGAGAGCCGGGCGTGGACTTCGTGTGACGAAGAGTCCGGTGTGGCGGCGCCGTTCTCGGTGAGCGTGTCGAACGTGTAGTGCCGGTAGACCGGTTCCTCTGCATTCGCAGATCTCAGCGACCATGCGCAGACGATGGATATCAGACCCGATAACAGTGTCTTGTTCATCTGAGCGCTTCCCCTAGATATGCCACGGCCCACGGTATGGTTTGTCCATCAGCCGGTTCGCCTCTGCGTCGTCACTGAACGCTTCCGTTTTCGCATCCCACTTCAATGGACGCCGGAGTCTCTGGGCAATCTCGCTGCTGTGGCACAGGAACTCGCTCTGGTAAGCAGCATCTTCATTGCATATCGGCTTCTCACGTGTCCGGATACAGTTGTGCCACTCCTTGTAATGGCCGGCATTGTGGGGCATCTCGAATGCCCCAAGGCCCTGAGCCAGTTCCGGCGGGTCCGTCCAGATGAATCCCCTTGCCGTGGACTTAAAGAACAGCTTCCCTTCAGTGCCGATGATCGCAAAAGGACCGCAATAGGGCGCTCTCATGCTTTTCAGGTGATCCGGGATCGGCAGCCCTTCAAACCCAACTTGCAGAAAGGTGCCATCCGCGTATGTCCAGGTTGTGACGCTCTTGTAGTCCTTGCCGTCCGCCGGATGGATGGTCACCGGACTTTCTGTTTCATACCCCAGAACGTGCCGAACCGCATCGTTCGGATGGATCGCCCCGCCATTTACCATGTTGCGACCGAAATCAATATGCGTGTGCCACGCGAGCACACCGCGCATCACAAAGTTGTTGTACGGCCGGTACGGCGCCGGCCCTAACCACATATCCCAGTCGAGCATATGAGGGTCCATCGGTTGCGCAGGGTAATGAATCTGGCCGGCCAGTTGATTATGCCAGCAATCACCAACGCCCGCGGCGATGATCTTCCCCAATCGGCCCTGTTCTACCAGGTGGCGCGCATACTGAACGATCTTGCTGGATGTTCGCTGAGTGCCGTGCTGGAAAATGCGCCCGTAACGCTTGACTGCATCGCGGATGGCGGCTGCCTCACGGATGGTCGAACTCATGGGCTTTTCACCAAACACATCCTTGCCGGCTTTGAGCGCCGCGATGATCTGAATCGCATGCCACTGCTCTGTTGAGCCCACGGCGACGGCATCAATATCGTCACGAGCCAAGACCTCCCGAAAATCCAGGTACAGGCCCTTCTTCGGATCCGGGTCGCCCCCCAACTTGTCACGACGCACATCGCATTTCGCCAACACGACATCGCACCGGACGCCCCGGGCCGGACCACCCAGACCGATGTTCGCACTGGTTATTCTCTCGCTTGGCGGAAGCGCTCCCTTCCCCAGCACGTGCCGCGGCACGATACTAATCGTGGCCATCGCCGCCACATGGGTCATGAAGCTCCGACGCGAGAATGCCGACCTTGTTTCCATCACAGTTTCCTCTCACTGATCACCGTGGTTCCCTCCGCGCCCGCCCGGGAGACGGCGCGAAGTCCGCACTCACTGCCAGCCGCCAGGTGTCGCCGTGGTCGTGGGAGACGAGGATGGACGGCTCGGAAGGCTTGGGCGAGTAGAACTGGTACTTGCGCTCTTTGGTGTTGACGGCGCCGATGGGGAGGACGGCGTCTTTGACGCTGAGAAAGTCGATTTCCCGGTCGGGCCGGACGTAGGCGTAGGCGCGGAACTCGTCGCGGAACAGGCAGATGCTGGCGCTCTGCGACCAGTAGCACAGGAACAGCCGTTCCGTCACCGGGTCCATCACGAGCTTGTGGTAGTAGACTTCGTAGTAGGGGTTGTGCGGGACGACCAGGTTCTTCGGCGCTTCCCAGGGCTGTCCGGCGCGCTTGCGGTGCAGCGACAAGCGAAAGTAATAGCCTGGGTCCGCATGACGCGTCACACTGTAGAGGGTGTCCTGACTGTCACATAGGAGCCCCGCGTACGTCGTGCCTTTGGCAACCGTCTCCGGCTCTGTCCATGCACCGATGTCGAGCGGGTGCACCGAACGCGTGTAGCGGAAGGGGTCGTGATGCCCGTTGACGATGACATGCAGGTGCCCGCGGCTGTCAACGGTCAGCGCCGGCCAATTGTGGTTGTCCTTCGCGTTCTTCCCGCCGAACCCGATCAGGACCGGCTCGGACAGCGTGCCGGTGGAGATGTCGTACGTCACGGCGTAGGCCGGTGCACCGTCCTCTTTGGTGTGCCCGTCGAGAACGGCCAGCCGCCCGTAGACCATGAATACGGTGTCGCCGACGGTCGCCGCCATACCGGCTTCGCCGGAGTGCGCACTCATGGGCATGGCGTCCTCGCAGATCAGGACAGGCTCAGGGATCTCGAGCGTCCCGTCGGCGCGTTTGCGCGGAATCGTGATGAAGATCTGGGTGGGCGCGAAGTAGCGCGCCATCAGGATCACCGGCGGGCGCTTGAGCCGGTCGCGGTTGTGGCCCAACGCCTTCTCTAAGCGCGCCATGTACCAAGGCAGGCGGTACACGTCCCACGTCTGCAGGTTGTCGCGCGAGTGCAGCAACACGCCGGTGCGCGTGCGCCAGTTGCCGGTCGGGTCCGACACGAAGCAGAGCTTGTACGCGTCGCCGTCGGCGTCCCAGCGGATGCTTGCGTCGTCACTGCTGCCCATGTTGTTCAGCGTGAGCTCCTTGAAGCCAAGTACGTCGCGGGCATACGGCACGAGCACATCGTCAAGCACGCTGCGCCACACCCAATCGCCGTCGCGTCCCATCGTCTGGAGCACGTGACCGGCGTAGCGCACCCAGGCCTGGCCACCGGGACTGACGCTGACAACGCCCGGCTGGAAGCGCGGGTAGTACCCGAACAGCGCACGCTCTCGCCTGAAGTACGGGAGGTATTGAATCGGCGCAGTTGCCACGGCAGGCTCGCGCAGCTCCGGCCAGCGGTGGTTCATGACCGACGGGTCGAACGCGGGCACGCAACTGGCGACCGGCAACGTCGTCGTCCCGGTGATTGGGGCTCGGCCGTCCGGCATTGATGCGGTTGCCTCCTTCGAGGACGACGAAGGACGAGAACGATTGGGAGCGCGTGGCCTTTCCGGATCGAGGAGGGGCGGCGCCGCCGACGCAATGGACTCAGGTATGAGCCGCATGCCGTCCAGATGCAGCACCGTATGGGGGTTGGGCTGGCGATCGAATATCTTTGCGAAGAAGTAGATCCCCTGCACCGTGGTCCAGCCGGCGGGTGAACCTAGCGGACCGAAGTTCGCCAACGGTATTGTCACCTCACGCCAACCGGTCCAGTCGACCACGAAGTCCGCGATCATCCAATCGTGGTAAGGCGTGGCACCGCTATCAGACGCGATACCGAGCGTGATCCGTTCACCGGTGGCGTCCTCGGCGTAGGCGTGGAAGGCGATTCCCTTGTATCCGCGCCAGTCAGACGGAACGGAGCGGCAGTGGATCGTGGGGAAGCGCGGATGATCTGCCCAGCGTCCGGAAAACGTCCCGGACTTCACGTGCTCGGCCGAAAGCACGACACCGCCGGCCAGCTCCGCAAACGGCGTATGCCGACTCGACCAAAGCTGCTCCTCGGTGAACTCTTCGAGCAGATCGGCTTCGGACGTCCAGGCGCCAGCCACCTCGAAGTCGAGAGCAGCTCGCCAGTCCCTTTGCTGCGTCGCCCCGGCCAGAGGGGTCACGATACAGAGCACAATGCTGGGAATCATGCATCGGTGGAACACGGCGGGAGCTCCTTTGGATAGCGAGAGGAATACTCATGCTCAATGTGTTTGATGGTCGTCTCTTGCGTGGTGCGTCGGTTAGCTTCAAGAATATCGTGCTGTCTCCCAGAATCCAAGAAGGTCAGGAGAGACTGGTGCCGGCCGGCGGAAGTTCCGGCCCATTCGCGGGTGGATGGTTGTTGAGCATGTGATGGCGGAAGCGTAAGGCGATATGGATATCGTCGTCGTTTTCGCCGTTGCATGATCGGCGGCCAGGCACTCGCCCGACTTGTCCTCCGTAGCCCTTGGCGAAGGGGGAAGGGTTGCCAGCTCCAGGCGATCAGCCGTCCCGACGCTCCCCGCACGTATCTCGATACGCAGGAGAAGCGCCGGAACAACTGCTCATCCAGGCCCCGGCAACGAACGGGCCGGAACTTCCGCCGGTCGGCACTAGAGTACCAGTGTCCGTGCACCTGCATTCCAGAAGAGTCGAGGACATGACCGTCTGATTCGGGTTCGGTCCCAAACCGATTGCGACCGCGATTAGGACCGAGGCCCCCGGAGATCCCCTTGGAGACAACGGCATTCTGCGGCCCCCCGACCGTCGCCCGCAGATGCCACCATTCACAGATAGAGGAACCCGCCCTCCATGTACCGTTCTCCCTCTTGCATCCATCGCGTTCTGCTCGCAGCTGGACTCCCAATTCTGCTGAGCCTGACCGCGATGCTGTCGCCTGCTGCACCTCCCACCGGCGACGTGCCTGAGGCGTCGAAGATCTACGTCGCCCCGGACGGGAGCGACACAGCCGCTGGAACGAGGGGTGCGCCGCTGGCAACCTTGACCGCCGTCCGCCAGAAGATCCGTGAACTGAAGGGCCGCGATCGCCTGCCCGCTGGCGGAGTGACGGTCGAGATGCGAGGCGGACGCTACGAGTGGACCGAGCCGCTTGAGCTGAGCGCTGAGGATGCAGGGACGGCCGCCTCGCCGATCGTCTACCGCGCTTTCCCGGGTGAGCGGGTGACGATCGTCGGCAGCCGGACTATCAACGCATGGAAGCCGGTCACCGATCCGGCGACCCTTGATCGTCTGGCCCCAGGCGCTCGGGGGAAGGTCTTCCAGGCCGACCTGAAGGCGCTCGGGGTGACCGAGTATGGAGACCTTCTGCACGACGCCGAATGGAAAACACAGTATCGCCACTGCCTGGATGACAACCAGGGAGAAGCAACGCAAGGCGACGCGGTGGCGACACGACGCCTCTTCAGGCGCACGGGCGAAAAGATCGAGTCGCGTATCGAGGTCTTCTGCGATGGCTACCCCATGCAGCTCGCACGCTGGCCCAACAACGGCTTCACCCATATCGACAAGGCGCTTGGGGAGACGAAATTCGATGTCCGTGGACTGCCCGGCAGTAGGGAAGGCATCTTTAGCTGCGTCGACGACCGGCCAAGCCGCTGGACAGACGAGAAAGACGCGATGGTCCGGGGCTACTGGTTTCGCGACTGGGTCGTTCAGACCCAGAAGATCGAGTCGATCATCCCCGAAAAACGCATCATCAAACTCGCCAAGCCATATCATACCTACGGCGGCTATCGGGACGGGATGTGGTTCTTCGGCTTCAACCTGCTCTGCGAGCTGGACATGCCCGGCGAGTGGTACATCGATCGCGAGGCGGACGTGCTCTACTTCTGGCCGCCACGGCAGATGGAGAGTGCCCTGACGGAGATCTCGGTTTCCGACGGGCTCTTCCGGATGGTCGACACGGCCCATATCACGCTGCGTGGGCTGCGCCTCGAAGCGGCGCGTGGCACGGCAGTACGGATCAAGGATAGCCGAAGCTGCCAAGTCGTTGGCTGCTCGATCCGGAATGTGACGAACTACGGCATCATCATCGTTGATGGCGCAAACTGCGCGGTCATCGGATGCGACATCACGCGGACGGGTGGCGGCGGAGTCTTCATGGTCGGTGGCGATCGCAAAAAGCTCATCCCCGGTGGTCACTACGTCGAGAACTGCCACATCCACCGCTTCGCACGCTGGGACCGGACCTATCGCCCCGGTATCCTGATGACCGGAGCCGGCTTGCGTGCTTCGCACAACCTGATCCACCATGCACCGCATTCCGCGATCGTCTACGGCGGACCGCTGCATCGGTTCGAGTACAACGAAATCCACAACGTCTGCCAGGAATCGCACGACTGCGGAGCCATCTACGGCGGCCGAAGCTGGTGTATGCGGGGAGACCTCTTCCTGCACAACTACCTGCACCACCTCTCCGGCAAGGACGGCGGGGCGTGCAACGGGATCTATCTCGACGATGCCAACTCCGGGACAACCGTCCGTGGAAACGTCTTCCACCAAGTCAGGCGCCCCGTCTTCATCGGCGGCGGCCGCGACACACTGGTCGAGCACAACCTGTTCGTCGACTGCCCCCAGGCCTTCCACCTCGACGCCCGATACGCCCCCGGCAACTGGGCCGCGCGGTATGGGGACCCTCGAATCGAGAAAGCAAAGAAGACCGGTGTGCTGCCTCCCGCGGTTCGCTTCCAAGAGCCGCCCTACAGCACACGCTTCCCCAAACTGGCCAAGATTCTCGACGACGAGCCCACCTGGCCAAAAGGAAACATCCTGCGCGAGAATATCTTCTGGCGAGGAAGCGGCGAGAACCTGCGACGCACGGGCTGGGACACCCCGCCGCCAAGTGGTTCCTACCGAAATGCATGGTGGCACCACATCCAGGAAAGTGCCTACAAGCTGCTCACAATCGAGAACAACATGGTCGACGTTGACCCAAAACTGGTGGACGAAGAACAGGGGAACTTCCTCCTGCGCGACGATTCGCCCGCTTTTGCCCGAATCGGCTTCAAACCCATTCCGTTCGGGAAAATCGGCCTCTACAAGGACGAGAATCGGGCCAGTTGGCCGGTGAAGCACGAGATCACGCCCCTGCCGTCGCCTCCAAAGAAGCGTGCAAAGAAGCCCAAGGCCGTGAAGAAGACGCTGCGCAAGGGACCCGCCCCTGTGTTCACCGTTGTCCGGGCCGTTGCACCTGTCACCGTTGACGGGAACTTGCTTTCAGCGGAATGGGCAGGCTGCGATGCGGAGAAAGGGATCCAGATCGACAAGAGCCTGTACCATGAGCCCGTGAAGCTCGCGAGCCTTGCCTGGGCGACCTACGATGGTAAGAACCTGTATGTCGGCGTCCGCAATGACGTGGTCCCGGACAAGCCGCTGGTGACGGGCAAGAAATGGGCCCGCAACGACGCGGTGGAGATCGCCTTGCGGAATCCGCAGGCAGGAAAGGACTCCCCCATTTTCGTCCTCCGCGGCTATCCCGACGGCACGTTCCAGAGCTCGGGGGAAGCCAAAGCCCCCGCAGACGTCGTCGAGGCGGCAGGCAAGGCAGTCACATTCGCCGCCAAGGTTGTGGACAAGGGACAGTGGACCGCGGAGTACCGCATCCCGCTCAGCCTGTTCGGCGCAGATCAGGGCTCCGGCCTGGTGCTCGAATGCAACATCTCTGTGCGCAAAATCGCTGACCTCAGCTGGAGCATGTGGCAGGGAACCGGTGGACTAACCTGGGAGACCGGCAAGGCCGGCATCCTCAAGCTGGCCGAGTAGCCACACTCTGGTTTGTACGGCGGGCGGCCCCCAATCGCCATTCCCTCGTTGCCGCCTCGGGGCGCGGCTTCGTGTACGGCGGGCGGCCCCCGACCACCATTCCCTCGTTGCCGCCTGGGGGCGCGGCTTCTTGTACGCGGGGCGGCTCTCCGACCACCATTCCCGGCTGCCGGGGGGCGGGCGACCTACTGGCGGACCCTATGCTTCGAACTCCTCGAGCAGCGCGTCCAGGCGTTCGAGAAAGGGCGTGCACCGTTCGGGATCGCGGAGGACGCGGTTCATTCGTGTCCGCGAGGCCCGGACGTGCTGCTGCTCCGCATCGTCGGTCTCACCGTTGAGTGCCTTCAAGGCCGCCTGGATCGTGACCTGCCCCGCATGCATCTGCTCGAACAACTCCGGGGCCTCGCGCTGGATGCGTGCCGCTATCATCGGATGCGCTACTATGGCTTCTGGGCCCGCTCAAATCTCTCACTTCTTCGCACTCTCAAGCTGCAACTCGGACTTGGTCTTCCAGGCGCTCTACAAGACCTGATTCGCACCGCCGAGCACCGGAAAGCCACGCGCGACTGCTGTCCGCTCTGCGGTTCTCCGCAACTCACCGTGCGCACAGCCTGGCGACGCGAAGCCCTCTTCCCCGGCATTCGGGCACCTCCGGCAATCTCTCTCCTTCTCCCCGCATAGTCCCCAGCAATTCATCCGGGCGTCAGAAACTCCGCCACCCGGGCACGTTTCTCCCTTCCCAAATCCCTCTCTACCGCCCCAAAAACACTCGATTTCCTTGCCCCCAGGATCTCTCCGTCCTACTGTAAACTCAAGATGAAGAAGAGAGATTCCCGGAATGCGCAAGCCCAACCCCGAATGGCCAAGTTCAACAGGGACTATGTGCCGGCTGCGCGACACATAATCTCTAGAACGTTAGCCCCTATCAATACCTGCCATGTGGTTTTCTGCCCGTACAATCAGCCCGTTGTGGGAACGCGAGGATCTGACGCATGAACACGATCAAGCTGGCAATCACATTCCTCTGCGTTCTGTCCGCCACCCAGTGCTCTGGCGCCGCCGACCACTTTGTTGCGGTAGATGGCAGACCCGATTACGCTGGATCCAGGGCTGCCCCTTGGGACTTGACCTCGACTCTGGCCGGGTCCCGCCAAGTCGCTCCCGGAGATACGGTTTGGGTACAAGCAGGAACCTACAAGTACCCAGATCGCCAGTCCGGTAAGAACGGCTACCCCGTCAGGCTTGCCGGTGCACAGGGCAAGCCGATCCACGTTCGTGCCGTGCCTGGCGAGCGTGTTACCGTTGACGGTGGCCTTCGGATCGAGCCCCCGAGCAAGTTCCTCTGGATTTGGGACCTCGAGATCATCGTGTCCGAGAACCTCAAGGGATCACGCGTCGCGCAAGAGCGTGGCTCCCATCCCAAAGACCTTGACCGTCCATGGGGCCTTTGAGCGCAGAATTCGGTTGGATCAAGCGGTGTTCTTGAGGATGTGCAGCGCGATCTCGATTGGAGCCGGTCT
>Ga0209045_1001577_pt1 | contig 19907 bp, 16 predicted proteins | sample SaaInlLV_10m_DNA_4_FD_184664 | JGI IMG/M metagenome (GOLD analysis project Ga0209045, IMG submission 184664) | Marine microbial communities from expanding oxygen minimum zones in the Saanich Inlet - Saanich Inlet SI072_LV_200m_DNA (SPAdes) (version 2) | ecosystem: Environmental > Aquatic >...
TCGTGTACCTGTCATCTATATTGTGGAAAACTCAGAAATTGAATAAAATTACTTGCTATGTTTGTCCCTGATTAGTTACTTTATATTATGGTTTTCGATATAGTTATGCTAAAAATAAATTTTTAATATTTAATAAGCTTACAGATGAGAATTAAATACACATTGTTACTTTGCTTAACTACTTTCTTTTTATTTGCTCAAAATGATGAATTCCTTACACATTATGAAAAATCAGCGTTTAAAGAAACTTCCCGATACGATGAAACAATTGCATTTTGCAAACAGCTCGACAAAGCTTCGGAATTGGTTCATTACACCACTTTTGGTAAAAGTTTGCAGGGACGAGATTTGCCCTTGATTATTGTTGACAAGGACGGAATGCAACAAGCCAGAGAAGTGCAGCAAACTGAAAAAGCAATTGTACTTATTCAAGCTGGAATTCATGCAGGAGAAATCAATGGTAAAGATGCGGGCATGATGTTAATCAGAGATATTGTTATTCATAAAAAACACAGCGAATTACTAAATAAGGTGACCATTGTATTTATTCCCATATTAAATGTTGATGGTCACGAAAACTTCAGCTCCTACGGTCGAATCAATCAGAATGGTCCAAAAGAAATGGGATTCAGGACGAATGCGATCAATTTAAATCTGAATAGAGATTACTTGAAAGCCGATGCCTTGGAAACTCAAGCCTGGCATAAACTCTTCCTTGAATGGCTTCCTGATTTTTTTATTGACATTCATAGCACCGATGGAGCAGATTATCAATACGTACTTACTTATGGCATGGAAATCTATGGAAATATGTCAGAAAAACTTACGAACTGGCAAACAGATGTATTCATCAAATATGTTGAGAAAAAGATGGAAAAGGCTAATTATCCGATATTCCCTTATGTGGCATTCCGAAACTGGCATGATCCACGAAGTGGACTGAAGAGTTATCCGGGTAATCCGATGCTATCACAGGCATATAGCGCTATTCAAAACCGACCTGGATTATTGATTGAAAGTCATATGCTTAAAGACTATAAAACACGGGTTTCAAGTACTTATGAAATGCTGGTACACAGTCTGACTATTTTAAATAAGGAATATTACCATCTTCAAAACCTGATTGATGAATCTGAGCGTTTTGTGTCGAGCGAAAGCTTTAGAGCAAAAAAATATACGCTAACATACAAAGCAAGTTCGGATAGTAGTATGGTGAAATTCAGGGGAGTAGAATATGAAACGACCACCAGTGATTTAACAGGTGGCAATTGGTTTAAATATTCAACTAAACCAGCAACTTTTGAAATTCCTTTCTTCGACAAGCATGTTCCTGAAAAGCAAGTTTTTCTACCAGAAGCTTATATTATTCCTCCTGAATGGACAGAAGTAATCAGCCGCCTAAAAAATCATGGAATTGAAACCTATACTATAGCCGAAGCTGTTAGTTTGCGTGTAAATAGTTATCATTTTGCCAATCCTGCTTGGCGATCGAATTCTTTTGAGGGAAGACAAATATTAGAGAAATTTGATTTATCTGAAGTAGAAAATGAGCGTGAATATCCACAAGGATCTGTTATTGTTGGCTTAAACCAACCTACAGCTAAAGTTATTGCTTGCATTTTGGAACCGGAAGCTATTGGTTCATTTGCATATTGGGGTTTTTTCAATTCGATTTTCGAGCAGAAAGAATATGGCGAGAGCTATGTTATGGAAAAAATCGCCAGAAACATGTTAGAGTCGGATCCTGAATTAAAAGCAGAATTCGAAGAAAAACTAAAAAATGATCCTGACTTTGCCAATAATCAATGGACTATGTTGAATTGGTTTTACAGCAAAACAGCTTATTGGGATAGCAGAATAAACTCATATCCTGTAGGTAGGATTATGATTAAATCTGAATTGAATAAAATACGTTATGCAGATTAATTATTGTTGTAAAGCACGGTTACTTCTCCTTGTTTACATATACTAATGCAATAACAATTCGGTGACTCTTTTAGTTAAAATGAGCAATATACTTTTGGCAATTGATACTGTAAAAGCGAAGCGATTCCGACTGAGCATATAAATTTTGTATTTTACTTTGAACAAAATTTATATTTTTCATAGGAGAAACATTTTAGTTATTGGAATATATATAAATCTGCTAAAAACCCTATATTTGTTAGACATATCAATAAATTATCGCTTATAAAAATTGAAATATGAAAATCTTTCTATACACTTTATCGATTATATCTGGTCTTTTTCTTTCTTCAAATATTCTGTCTGCACAAAACTATTGCGAACCGGTTAGCAATTGCATGATAGCACCTATAGTCGATTTTTCAACTACTGGAGCAAATGTAAATATCTCGAATTATAGTTCGGGTTGTGTCGGTACTTCTGGATATCATTTTTACTATAATAAGCCCTTAAAATCTTCAGTAAGTGATACCATTATTATTAATATAGTACCCGGTGTTCCAACCCATAGTATTGGATATGCTATATGGATAGATTGGAATTATGATGGTGATTTTGACGATACTGGAGAAGAAGTGTGGAATTCTGGCACCTATGTTCAGGGAACTGTTTCAGATACTATCTTTTTACCATCAAATGTTAGTGTAGGTTTAAAACGTATGAGATTACGAAGTAATTATTTTGCTGTACCGATTAGTCCATGTGGCAATACTTCTTGGGGAGAGACGGAAGATTATCCTTTACTTATTACTTTGGGCTCAGGAACAGATATGAGTATGGAAAAGCTTTTGAGTCCGAATGTTTTTACCATAGGAAATAATACAATTAAAGTACAAGTGAGAAATAATGGAGCTACTACCATTAATTCTTTCGATTTAGGTTTTCAGTTGAATAATGGAACGCCAGTTATTGCTAATAACATCAGTCAAACTATAAACTCAGGATCTGCCTTCTCGTATCAATTTGCAAATCCGATGGTTGCGGGTTCAGGTAGTCATCAATTAAAAGTCTGGGTTACGGATGCAAATAATATTGTGCCTGACAGTATTCCCTCCAACGATACAATGCTTGTGAGTTTTTGTACAGGTATGAGTGGTACATATTCAATAGGATCAACAGGTGATTATGCTAGCTTTAATAGTGCCATCTCAGCTATGAGTAATTGTGGAGTTTCTGGAGTAACTGTATTCACTATTTTACCCGGCACATATGCCGAACAGCTTGTGATACCTGAAATCAATGGGATTTCAGCAAGTGCAACTGTTACATTTAATGGTTTGGACAATACAAAAGTTCATCTCACAAAATCAATCTCTGGAAGCACAGATGGATTAATTGTACTTGATGAAGCAGACTATTTTACTTTTAAAAATATCAAGATTACAAATAGTTCTCTTTTTGGAAATGCAGTTCTACTAAAAGGTAGTGCAGATTATAACACCTTTGATAGTTGTGTGATTTCATCTACTTATTATGGAATTTCTTCAAGTGAATCTAATTATACAACAGTTTCAAATAGCAAATTTACAGGAGGAAAAACAGCCATTTATTTTAATGGTCCGGCAAGCCGTTGTAATTTCAATAAAGCCATCAATAACTCCATCAGCGGACAGTCTGATTATGGTATCAATTTCTCTAATCAAAGATTTGCTCAAGCTTTATCCAATAAAATTACAAGTCAAGCCAATAATGCTTATGCTGGTATATATGCTAATTATAGCAGTGGAACTCAAATTGAAGCAAATATTATTGAACCCTTTGAGGTAGGAATTAAGGTATTTCGTGAAAATTATATTACGCAAGATAGTGCCTTGTTCGTGAATAATATCATTGGAAATTTTGGATCAACAAACAAGCAAACGGGTATGGATATGAATTATGCTTGGAATCTTAGGATATTGCATAACACCATCGCTTTGAATTCAACAGGATATACAGATACCAGCCATGTTGGTTTATTTTTATATTATGCCCTGGGATCAAAAATTAAAAATAACATATTTTATAACACAGGCAAAAATATATTACTTACCATTAAGGGTACAGGTTATTCAGGTTATGTTCCATATGAAATTGATAATAATTTATATTACTCGACTTATAATGGTGCAAAGTTTTATAATAACGGTGTTTATTACTCTGATCTAGCCAGCTTTAAAAAATCAACTAATTTTTTATTATCACCCCATAACGAAAATTCCTTTTTTCAAGATAATCCAAATTTTGTTTCGACCACTGATTTTCATTTATTATCTCAATATGCTCCATACAATGGCACTAATCTAGGTGTATTATACGATGTTGATGGCGATAGCAGGTGTATTTATGCGCATACAATTGGAGCTGATGAAAGTAGTTTTAATGTAAACAAACCTGTAGCAGGATTTTCTGTTGATGATACTGTTTGTTTAAATTCTCCAATCACATTTATTAACGATGCATCTTCAAATTCTGCATTGGGACACGAATGGTATTTGAATGGTTATTATCAAACAAATTCAACAAACTTTACCTATACTTTTCCAAATTATGCAGCACACGATACCGTTTTACTTATAACAAAAAGTTGTGGTGGTATCGATTCGTTTTCAAAGCTGGTTTATATCGATAGTCCCAACGTAAAACCTATATCTGGTTTTCTTGCAAATAAAAACATTGTCAATCCTTTTGATGAGGTGCAATTGTATAGTTTGTCTGCCAATTGCCCCTCTAATTGGGAATGGCGAATTACACCAGAATATGTCTATGATCCGCAATTAGGACAGCAGCAAGCCTATTATTATATGAATTTTACAAATAAAAACTCTCAAAATCCCAAACTAAAATTCGAATATCCTGGAAAATACAATGTTTGTTTGGTTTCATCAAATGCTATTGGTAGCGATACGCTATGTTTTTACGAGTATATTTATGTAATTCCAGTTCAATACATGTGTATTTACGCACTTCCAGAAACTCAAAATTCTATAACTGGCCTTTTATATGATGATGGAGGCCCTTCATCCGATTATGCGAATGGAACAGGTTCTATTTGTGATTTTAAATTAACCCCATGTGCAGATACACTTTATTTTACATTCTCGGAATTTGAAGTAAACCCAGGTGATTATCTCAGGATTTATGATGGAATAAGCAATCTGGGGACACCTCTTTGGGATGTTTCTGTATATGGAGCAAATGGATTAACTGGCTCTATGGCAGCTTCTGGTTTTGATACTACTGTTATTTCATATTCAGGGAATATGTATTTTGAATGGAGTGCTAATAATGTTGGCACAAATAAAGGATTTATTGGAGAGTGGCTAGGCTCATCAACTGTTGAACCTCCTCCGGTTGCTAGTTTCACTTGTCCTGATACCGTTTGTTTGAATGTCCCTGTTTCCTTCCAAAATACTTCGTCAGGTGGAAACTTACGCTATGCATGGAGTTTTGACAACAGTGGATTTACACATGCAATTTCCGAAAATCCAACATACACTTTCACTACTTCAGGTCAACATACTGTAACACTAAATGTATTGAATTGTGGGGGAGATAGCTCCTTTGCTAAAAGTATTTTTGTAATTGGAGGAACTGCTGCTCCAACAGCCGATTTTATAGCCGATAATTTGAATCCATTTAAAACCATTGATGTTGTTAATTTCACTGATTTAAGTCATGCCAATCCATTGAATCCATTGGGTTGTATTGATTATTGGAATTGGTCAATAAGTCCTTCCACCTATACAGCTGTGTCATCTTTCCCTAATGGGCAAAACCCTCGGATTACCTTTAACGATACGGGTTGTTATACCGTAACCTTAATATCAGGTTATGGAAATAGCCGAGATACACTGACAAAACAATGTTATATTGATCCAACAGATTATTGCATTCCTGTAGTTAACAATCTGAATAATGATATCGGTATCTCAAAAGTTGAAATTGCTTCAATTACCAAGTTTAGTTCCAGTGGGATGGTCGGTTATACCGATTATGCTGGATCGATTTCTACTTATATTGATGAATATGTACAGTATACAATTGATATTCATCGCATCTCAGGGAATAATGCCATTACACGTAAAGTTTGGATTGATTGGAACATCGATGGTGATTTTGACGATGCAGGGGAACTGGTCGTTCAACAAGCTAGCTCAAATTCGCTTTATTACACTGATAGTTTCACTGTACCGGTTTTGAGTAAATATGGATCGACCAGAATGCGAGTTGGAGTCTGCATAGCTGGTTATCCGAATACTCCCTGCGGACCAAACTTTTTTGGGGAGTTTGAAGATTATCGATTAATTCTAAGACCTTACTCAATTCCTCCAGAAGTAAAACTTATTGGATCGGACACATTGATGGTTATGCAATGTTTTGGCTTTAATGATCCTGGGGCAACGGCTACCAGCGTTTTGTATGGAAATTTGACTAGTCAAATAGTTACTACTCATAATGTTGATCCAAATAATGCCGGAGTATACACTGTTAACTATACAGTGAGCGATCCTAAAGGAAATACAACAATTAAGAAACGAACAATTCTGGTTATTGCTGAAGCTACTCCTCCTGTTATTACATTAATAGGTAATGCAGTTGATACAGTTAATGTAATGAGTACATACAACGATCCGGGAGTCACTTCGAGTGATAGTTGTAGCGGTATAGATAGGGTAGAGGTAAGTGGTCAGGTATTTACCAATTTCCTTGGCAAATTCACTTTAAACTATACAGCCTACGATAAAAATCAAAACACAGCATCAACAAGCCGTTTGGTTTATGTGATAGATACAGAGGCACCAGTTGTCCAATTAATAGGAAATGCAGTCGATACAGTTGAAGTATTCAATTCTTATTTCGATTCAGGAGTAGTTTATACAGATAATTATGACCAAAATCCAAAATTAGTTGTTACAGGAAATGTAAATACATCTAAAATTGGCTCGTATACATTGAAATATGAAGTTTCCGATTCAAGTGGAAATTCATCTGTATTGTATAGATATGTTCATGTTTTTGATTTAAGTGCACCACAAATCTCTAGCAATTATGCTTCAGGCGACACCATACATATCAATATATTCACTTCGGTGTATGACAAGTTAAACCTGAGTTATAGTGATAATTATAATAACACTGGCGATTTAACCATTGTTAGTAGTGGTACCTATGCTAGTTCATTTGGAACTGGATCAGCAAATAGTATTGGTTGTTATACTTTATCCCATTCTGCTACCGATGTTTCAAATAATTCATCTTCAGTTTCTTATGTCGTGTGTGTGGAAGATTTAGAAAAACCAGTTATTACTTTGTTGGGGAGTTCGGTCATCAACATTAAACAATGGGAAACTGCTGACACCAACGATATGAAAGTAAATGTAACTGATAATTACGATAACAATCCAACGATTTGGGTTAGTGGTAGTTATTATGATGATTATCTGAAGCATGATAAAGATGGATTTTACAATGTGATCTATCATGCAAAAGATCAATCAGGAAATGAGGCAGACACTGTAATCCGATATATTAACGTTCTTCCTAATATTTCTATTGATGAAAACCCGATAGATGAGCAGATTAATTTATATCCTAATCCGGCAAAGAGTATTGTTTATGTGTCAATCAACCTGAAAGAATCGGGCAATGGAATTATTTGCATCATGAATCAATTAGGACAATGTGTTTATACAGATAATGAGGTCGATCTTTCTAAACAGATTCACCCTATTTCTATTGCACATTTGGCATCTGGCATGTACCATGTTCGAATATCTACAAATGAGCAGTTGATTATTAAAAAGCTGATTCTAAGCAAGTAAGCTTAAAGTATAATGAAATAGAAGCCGTTTGTTCCAAAACAAGCGGCTTTTTTTTGGTCTCAAAACATGAAGACAGTATACGGAAGGATTTTTAATTATCCCGAGTTCAGCTTATTAGTGTATGAGGACAGGAATTATGTAAATCTTCTTTTGTGAGATTACTTTCAAAAAATAATTACCCTTAGGTGCATGGTAAATTAGGGGGATCGTATTTTGCCCTTCAATTGTAGTAAATGATTTTTCCTTTCCAATTTCTTTTCCAGAGTTATCTATTAGAACAACAGTAATTGATTCAGCTTGCTTAGTGTGATAACGCAAATAGAACTGTCCCTGATTAGGATTTGGAAAAGCTATAAAGTCGTTATCATTCCATACAAACAATTCATTAACAGAAACATAAGCGGTATCGGTTATACAATAAAATCGGTAGGTATATATCAAATTTGAATCAATAGAGTTTCTGAATTCTAATAGTGCGTTTCCCTGGTTATTCTGATCTGTTGCTGTTACAAAATGAAATATAAACTCCTGTTTTGATAAAGCCGCAATAGTTACTTTATTCACACTTAAATAGTGAGGCAGGCATAAATCGGTTGAAATATTTGAAGTCCAGTTTGCTGGGATATTGTTCTCAAGTCGAGTAATGGTTATTTCAATCGGACTTTCTGAATAATTAATCAGGTCGCCTTTAATTTCTTTTTCCGATCCGGGTTTTCCAAAAACTACCGTATCGCTATACAATTCAAGTTCAAAAACTTGCGAAAAAGACATTAGAGATAGAAATAAGCAAATGGCCGTAAGGGGAAATAACTTAATCATCTAATTTACTATTAGTTTACCTTGTGAAATTTTATTACTGTAACCGGATAACTGATAATAATAAATACCTCTATCAAGACCTTCCACATTCAATGAATAATTTGTCTGCATGTTTAATTGTGTTTGCTTAACCATTTCACCAATACTATTGAATAATTGCAATTCACCCATGAAAGCAGTTTTGAAGTTGAAATTAACTGTAGAATTGGCTGGGTTAGGATAAACAGACAAAGAGTTATTTAGTATTTGTTCAGATATTGCTGATATGCCTAATAAACTGTCAATGTCTGCTGACATATCGAAGGGGAGTTTATTAAACCATCCATGTTTGGCAAAAATAACGCCATTTGGTTCAATCAGATAGGCATTGTTTGGAGCTGGACCAAAAGTGTTCCACCATCTATTACAAGGGCCATCTATTAATACTTCATAACTAATCGACATATTGTTTAACATATCCTGAACAATGGATACACGATCGCCATAGGTCACAGGCTGACGATATAATATACCTTCATTGATGTTGCTTGATGTTGTCCATACATTTCCAGAATAGGGACTGGTATCAATATCTGGATGAGGTTCAAGCACATAAATAATGAATATCGACAATTGATTTCCGTATTTCTGCGCAATAGCATCAATATCAGGAACTTTTCCTCTGAAAACCGGACATGTATAGCTTCCTGCAACCAATAAAATAGGTTTCCCTTTTTGTAATTCAACTGCTATATCTGTTTCCTGATTATTTACATTATAAAGCTTAAAATGGTTAATGGTATCGCCTGCTTGCAAACCGGTAGTTTTGAATGACCCATCAGGATCGAGGTATAAGGGGATTTCACAAATTGAGTCGGCAGGCATAGGAAGACTGCTTAAACCGATACTTGGTTTCAGACTTTGAGCAAAAAATACAGTTTGATAAACCAGTAAAGCTGCAATTGTCAGAATAATTCGAAATGCAATTCTCATGTCATAAATTTAAATATCTATATACAAATATACTTGATTTTTTTTCGTTTGAAATTACCTATTGACAAATGAAAAAAAATCATGTAAAAGCGAAGCGATTCCGACTGAGCATATAAATTTTGTATTTTACTTTGAACAAAATTTATATTTTATTCAGGAGAAATATATCAAAAAATAAGTGATCGGGTACTTCAAATAAACACCATTTATTTCACCTGAAACATCTTTTAGTACCAATGAAAAATAAATTGTAACCTTTTCAATTCTTTGATCGTCCTACTGATGAAACAACAAAAAAATAAACTAATGAAAAAATTAACATTTATTTTAATCCTCCTTATAGGATTCAGTTTCAGCAATCAAAGTTTTGCTGACGGTAGCTTGAAAAAGACAAATAAAAAGCAAATGATTAACTCATTCAAAGTTATTGTTGAAGATATGTCTGTTCATTTTTCTTTTAATCTATTCAAGAAATCAAATTACAAAGTCGTTTTGTTCAAGGAAAACGGTGAGTATATGAAAACCATTGATGAAGGCAAGCATAAAGCTGATTTTTATTCGTATCAAATCGACAAAAGCAATCTGCCTGTTGGTGAATATATTTTTTTGATAGAATCTGATGAAACAGTAGTTACCGAGTTCTTTGAAATCAAAAACCAAGTAGCACAACTGACTTATGAGTTTAATGAGGATAATCAGATTTTAAAACTAAATTCAAATTGGATTGAAAGCGACTTTATAGTTCACATCTACAAAGAAGACGGGAGCTTTTATCAAAAGGCAAACACAACTAATATAAATACATCGGAATGGGAGAGAGGAGATTATTTTATACTCATTGAAAGTGGAGATAAACTCTATTCCGAATACATACAGCTTTAATAATATGGCTCAAAATTTAAGGTTGTTTCAATAGCTGGAAGGTCCAGCTGAGGTGAAGGCAGGTAATGAAAATTGCCTGCCTTATTTTTTTATTCTAAATCAAAAAACTTTGATTCGATTTATTACTTTCTGAAAAAGAGCAGGAATATTATTGGTAAAATCAATCCCACTGTAGCTAATATTGCTCCACGCCATTTGAGTCCATTTTTGCCTTTAAGAATAAACAATCCCGAAATAGCCAGAAAAATCAAGGCTACTGCAAAAACATCAGAAAACAATGTCCACCATAATTTAGGATCGTAATGAAGGAAATTCATCTGATTGAAAAAGGGCCGTTTGGTTGTACGTTCAATAGTTAAAAAGCCATCGTCCAAATTCACAATAACAACTCCTCCCTTGATAAAAATCTTCATTAAATCAACTCGTGGGAAATAGTGATTTTTATAACTTAAATTTCCATCAAATTGAGTTAATAATTCTAAAATATACTCTTTCGAAACATCCGATTTTTCAATTGGTTCAATAACATGATCTTCCAGTTTGATAATATAATTCGGATTCCAATCTTCTAAATGATTAATGGCTATTCCTGAAATAGAATATATGAGGATCATCCCTACAAAGAAGTAACCCAAATCACGATGTGTTACTCGATTCCATTTTCTCCACTTGAACTTCATAAGCTGTATAATAAAAAAAAAGGCCAGTAAACTGACCTTTTTCAATTTGTTCTAATAAACTATTTTACTTCTTCGAATGCTGTTACCTCGATGAAATACATTCTTAATTTTCCATCAGGACTTTCTGTAATTTGTTGTCTTAATTTAGCATATGGATCGCCTTTTTCATCAGCACATGCATGACTTTCTTCCTCTGTTGATTCTATTACTTCAGCTTCATCCAAATCAGCTTCGATTGTAACGTCAGCATCAATTTCAATATCAGCAACTTCAACTGCTTCTTCAATATTTACTTCAACACTTTCTCCATCAGTCACTTCCACGTCTAATTCTGCTTCTGCTTCAGCAAGTGCATCAGCTTCTTCTTTTTCTTTTGCATCTGCAGCTTCCCATTCTAAAATAGTTTCTGCGGTATATACTTCTTCAACTATTTTACCGGTAACTTTAACCACTAAGCCTTCAAGTTCCATTGGAAACTCGCTAACACCTTCGCCTGTAAATACAACAATTTTTTTCTCATCATCGTTGCCAATTAAGTGCATCTTTTTCCCACCGTGCTTGCAAATATGAACCACAGTACCAGTAATGCTAACATCCTGATCAACATAATTACCTGCTTCTTCTGTGAAGCTATTAATATCCAGATCAGTTACTTTACCTTCTTCATTTTTATTTCCACATGAAAATAGAAATGCGGAAGCAAGCAATACAAATAATAGATTTCTCATAACAATTTAATTTTAGTATTTGATTTTAATTGCGCAAAAATAGCAAATCCAGCTAAATATCCTATATAAATTATTAAGAAACAAAATGTTGCATGACGCATAAACAAAGACTTTTGAAGATAAATTATACGTGCTTTAATAGATATTAAGCTATTTATGATGTTTAATGAAATATTAGAAGGATTTATATAAATTTTTAATTCGAAAAATTATTAGGTTTGAAAAAAATACAAACGATGTTTAAGAACAAAATAGCTTTTATTACAGGAGCGAGTAGTGGTTTTGGAGAAGCTTGTGCTCGACTTTTTGCAGAACATGGAGCCAAGCTTATATTATGCGCCCGTAGGAATGATCGATTAGAAAAATTGGCAAAAGAGCTTTATTCCGACTTTAAAACCGAAACGCATATTGTTAAATTGGATGTTAGAGTACGTGCCGATGTTAAAAGCTGTATTGATAGTTTACCTGCAGAATGGAAGACAATTGATGTATTGATTAATAGCGCTGGTTTAGCTTCAGGATTGGGTAAAGTACATGAAGGAGACATCGATGATTGGGAAGCGATGATAGACACTAATGTTAAGGGCTTACTGTACTTAACCCGAAGTGTGGTTCCCTTGATGATTAATAATGGAGGAAATGGACATGTAATCAATATTGGATCCATTGCCGGAATTGCCGCATATCCAAATGGAGGTGTTTATTGTGGCAGCAAAGCAGCTGTTCGTCTTATTAGTGATGGTTTAAGGATTGATTTGGTCGATACTAACATTCGGGTTACAAACATTCAACCTGGTTTGGCAGAAACTGAATTTAGTATGGTACGCTTTCATGGTGATGAGGAAAAAGCAGCACAGGTATATAAAGGGATTGAAGCACTTACAGGATTGGATATTGCTGAGATTGCATTATTCTCGGCCAACAGACCAACTCATGTTCAAATCTGCGAAATAACTGTTACACCTACTTTTCAGGCATCTGCACAAGTTGTTTTTAAGAAGGAGGATGGCAAATAACACCACTACCTAAGCATATTTTTTCATCCTGATCATATAAAACAGCAAACTGACCAGGTGCTATTCCATTAATCTTAACATCAGATTTGATATAGAGTGCACCACTATCTTGAATTAAACGTCCCGAAGTAAATTCAGGACTATGTCTTATTTTGTATTTTATATCATGAATATTGAATGGAGATACATCAGGATTGATATAAGCAAAATCTTTTAGGAAAACTTCATCTCCATATTGAGCTTCAGGATCATAGCCATGTGATACATAAACAAGGTTCTCATCTGGATTTTTATCAATGACAAACCAAGGTCCCTGGCTTAATCCAAGTCCTTGACGTTGACCAATTGTATGATACCAGAAACCTTTGTGTTTACCTAATACTTTTCCGGTTTCCAGTTCTATTATTGAACCTTCTTTTTCGCCCAGAAAACGCTTTAAAAAGTCGCGATAATTGATTTTACCCAAGAAACAAATACCCTGACTATCAGGTCTGTTAGCACTTGGCAGCTTAGCATGAGAGGCTATCTCCCTCACCTTTGATTTTACTAAATCACCCAAAGGAAACATGAGCTTATTTAGCTGATAATTTGTTATTTGTCCTAAAAAATAGGTCTGATCTTTTACTTTATCACGTGCAGTTGATAGGTAAATTCCAGAACTAAGTTGGGTTGTAGAGGCATAATGGCCAGTAGATATTTTATTAAAATTCTTCCCATATTTATCATCAAACACACCAAACTTAATCAACTTATTACACATCATGTCAGGATTAGGAGTTAATCCTTTCTTAACAGAGTCCAAGTGATAGGTGATTACCTTTTCCCAATATTCCTGATGAAGAGTCACAACTTCCATTTTGAGTCCATACTGACGTGCAATTTGCATAACGATCTCAATATCTTCCTTATAGGAGCAGTCCCAGAAACCTTCCTCATCTTCCATGGTAATAATAATATAGAAAAGGGTAGGTGTATAACCCTCTTCTTTTAATAGGTGTACCATGGCCGAACTATCTACTCCTCCTGAAACCAATGCTGCAATATCCATAAAACTTAATTCTATTCTAGTGGTGCGAAATTAAGGAAATATTGAGTAAGGTTTTATTGTGATTATTATTGCGTGTCTATGCAGCCAGCAAAACTAGTTATTTCCATATTGGATATAAATGCTAAACTAATTGAAAGTCATAGTATTAAATCAAATAGTACAAACACTTCAATCGAAATTGCTTTAGACCAAAGACTTTCTCCAGGTATTTATTTTGTTAAATTGAATAATGGGAGTGTGCAAATAATTGAAAAAATCATCAACAACTAAAAATACAATTAGAATTGACTATCTAGTAATAAGCTCATCAATTAAGCTAAGCAGTGCTTTTCTAGCGATTGGTTTTGAAAGATAACCATCGCAACCTGGTTCTCGGCTTTTCTCTCTTTCGCCAGGCATGGCAAATGCTGTTTGCGCTATAATGGGTATGTTGGGATTGATTTCTTTGATTACTTGTGTGGCATCATATCCGTTCATTACAGGCAAGTGTATATCCATAAGTATCAGATCAAGGTCATTTGCTTTCTTAAACATTTCAATGGCCTGCATACCATTGTGTGCCCGGGTCAGTTTTACCCCGGTAATCTCTAATGAATACTTCAAATAGCGATAATTCGATTCTTCGTCCTCAACAACCATGATCTTTTTGTCTTGCCAGTTATAGGATGCAGAAGGCCCTTTCTTGGCTTCATTAACATCCACATAATCAGCAATTTCATATGGTATAGTTAAATAGAAAGTTGAGCCTTTACCTTGTGCTGATTCAACACTCATTTCACCTTCCAATAATTCCGCCAGACTTTTGCAAATTGCCAGTCCCAAACCAGCTCCACGTCTGCTTTGATAACCACCTGTCATCACATGATTGAATCGATTAAATACACTATCCAAGTCCTCTGCAGAAATACCAACACCTGTATCTTTTACAAAGAATTGAATTTTGTTTACATCATTCAGTATCCGATAACCGAATTCAATAACTCCTTTTTCAGTAAATTTAATGGCATTGGAAATTAAATTGAAAAGGATTTGTTTCAACCGATAAGCATCGGTTTTAATAACATTATTTTGTGAATTAGCTGGAGTAGTGAGTTTTAAATCCAGAATTTTGTCAGGATCGCGAACAACATTATCGTTGAAAGCAACCAACAATTCATTTAAGGTCACATTAACCTGGCAATCAGATTTATTAATTTCGATTTGTTGCGATTCCAGCTTTGCTGTATCCATGATGTCGTCCAGAATAGTCAACAATGATTTGCCATTATCTCTAATAATGCCAATATACTCATCCCGAATTTCCGTACTAATATCATCATCCGATAACAGTTCCGCAAAACCTAAAATAGCATTCATGGGTGTTCTGATTTCGTGCGACATGTTAGCCAGAAAAGCATCTTTCAGTTTATCCGACTCTTCAGCACGATTTTCAGCGCACTTTAACTTCTCATTTAATTTCGTTACTTCTTCGCGAAGCAATTCTAAATTCTGATCTTTATTACTATGGATATGGTTTTCCGACATAAATTGAATTGATAAGTCTTTCAATTAACAGCAATATTAAGTAAATATTTTTTTCACATTTATTTAAATTACCCCATTGATGTTGATAAGCTATTCTCTTATTTTTGCAATAGAATATAATTCCATGGCATCTTATAAAAATAATGTAAAAGCAATTATTGAGAAATATTTCAAACCCAATACATTGGCCTTTGAATTTTATTCTATTCATTGCGAAAAGGTTACTACCAAAGCCTTTGAAATTGCGGATTTCAACAAGAATTTGTCGATTCATTCAGAAACACTATATCAATCGGCTATGCTACATGATATTGGAATTTGCATGGTGAATGCTCCTGATATAGGCTGCAATGGCAATTTACCATATTTAGCACATGGTTATAAAGGTCGTGAAATACTCGAAAATGAGGGCTTGAATAATATTGCCGCTGTATGCGAACGACATGTAGGAGTGGGGATCAGTAAAAAAGAAATTATTGAATTGAATTTGGAATTACCTTATCGAGACATGATTCCTGTAACCGATATTGAAAAACTAGTGTGTTTGGCTGATAAATTTTACTCAAAATCTGCAAACTCGTTGAAGATTGAGAAATCGTATGAGGCAATTCGAATGAATTTAATGAAATATGGAAATGATCATTTAGAAAAATTTAATGATCTCTTAAAATACTTTAATATGTTTTAGTTCTTATTCTTCTTCTCCAATCGTTCTCGTTTTTTTCTTTCTTTCTTCGTTTCTTGAGCTAGCTTCTCCAATTCTTCAACTTGTTTTTTCAATTCTAAATCTTGTTTGATTATTGGAGCCTTTAGATCAACTTTTTTATCTGCATCGTAAATATCAATTACAGATTTCATTAGAATTTCACCAGGATTTACTTTGATATCGCATTGTCGAACCACTGTTCGGAGTTTTTTTACAGTCTTATCAGGCATCTCTATTTCAAAAACCTCCTGATAAGCTATTGGTCCATCAAACACAAAGGGTGATTTGTAATAGTTTGCCAAATCAACGGTTGTGATAATCTTTTCTTTACCGAATATTTTGGTTTTTATTTTTAGGTAGGCATGAGTTAGTCGAAGCTCTAGTTTATTGGTTTTGGGATTGTAAGTGACATCTAATAAGCCTGATACACGATCAGCATATTTAATTGGACCCGCCTTAACCTGAACGTCTGCTACGAACAAGGCTTTATTATTTTCTAATTTAATTCGTGCATTCTCGACCAACCAACTGTATTTGCCCTTAATCATTAACACCTGATAATCGTCTTCATCGGCAATTGAGCCAACTGCCGCAAAAACCTTATTGATCATTTGATCAGATATCGATATGGTAAGATCGCTATTTTGTGATGAGCCTTTGAAAACTTGCATAAATAAGCTGATAAATAAGAGTATGTGAAGTTTATTTTTCATTGATTACTAATTATCTAAAATATCGTCTATTTGTCTTCTTTCTTTCTTTGTAGGTCTTCCAAGTCCTTTTGCTCGATGAAAAGCCGACCGAAGTGCTATTTTTTGATTGATGAATTCTTCTTCTGCTGTTTGATCTTCCATATAATTTGAAACCAATGCAGCAGCAACTCGTTTTGATAAAAATTCCTTAACCAGATAAACCCTATTCATTCCATCTTTAAACAGCGTAATTACATCACCAATATTAAATTTGGCAGATGCTTTCGCTGATTTTCCGTTGATTTTTACTTTGCCACCTTCACAAGCCTCAGCAGCCAGTTTTCTGCTTTTATATATTCTAACTGACCAAAGCCATTTATCTAATCGAACCTTCTCTGGCGTAAGCATTTTCTAAATCAAAATTGGGAAAGTTTGGTAATCATACAATTGCTATTGTTTACAAGCCTCACAGAAATGCTCTTTAACAAAGGGATTATCGAATACCTGAAAACTGAATTTGTCACCTTTAAACAAGTCGCAATAGCGTTTAGGATTAATTTCAGAAGCCTTGCTTAATGATTTGGCAAAATTGTTCGACATTAATTTTGAGGGATTCATGGCACACAAGGAAACATAGGTGAATAGAAATTCCTCATCAATATCATCATCTTCAACAAAAGGCTCCATAAGCTTAACTGCGAATTTGTAGTCCTTGTATTTGATAAACAACTGTGCCAGCTCCAATGAATTTTGCCAGCTTGTTTCGTCCAAATGAACAATACTCTTAATTTTAGTAAATGATTTAATTACTAGGGGGCTTGGGTTATTCAAGGTATCGTTGATTTTAATTAAGCGAAACTGATAATCCAGATTGAGCATGTCCACCAATTCTTTTTCCAACTTTACATTATATAAACCATCAATCAGGTTTTGCATGTCGGCTATTTCCTTTTTATCAGTCAATTCACTACTGTGTATATCGCAATATATTTTATTATAAAGTATAAATGGATTGTCAGGAGAATATTTATGCAACTGATAAATTCGGTCGCAATAATCATCATTGAGTTTATTTCGCACAGCAATTTTCTCTAAAAATAGCTTATTGATAAGGAAAGGAGCTTTGTCGGCAGCTTCTGGTATATCCATATTTGTTCCCAGATCGCCATTGTAAATCTTTTGAACAACCTTATCGACAATGTATTTCTGGATAGAAAAGGCAAAAGGAATATCGTCTTTACTAATCTCTCTATTGAATTTATCCAAAACAAAGGCTTGTTCTTTATCTCCCTGAATATCATAGGTTACACGCATTTCAATCTCAGCATAACGGTGTTTAGCCAAAATAGGCTCGAGCTGGTTAAGCAGATTGTTCGCTACAATATATTCTTTTGCTTGAAGGCGTGACTTATTGGCTAAATGCGACCATTTTGTAGACATGATATCATTTTTGAAATTCTCCCAGGCATAGTCTGTATTAATACTTGAGATAAACTTGTCTTGCTGCCTCTTTTCCAATGCATTAACTATGCTTTCAGCACGCTTGTTTTGTAGTACTAAATTTTTCTCATCGCTTCCTTCAATAGAAGAATAGGCGGAAATAGCTAATTCTAAAATGATAAAATCAGGCTTGTTTAATGTTTTTAAAAATTCCTCAATATCCTCGGATTTGTATTCAAATTTGTTTTTCTCAAAAGGAATTGTAAAAAACAAAGTATTGGTATCTGGGCTAGGAATGTAGAATGTTTCCGTTGGAATAGTAACTGTATCAGGCACTAGTTCCAATGGATTGAAATAATCGGCATCACCTGTTTCTACATACGTCTGTGTAATTGAGCGGCAAACTTTTTTGTTTTGTATAACCAGTAAATTAAGCTCGTAATCTCTACTTATCTCATTCGGCAATTGACCCAACACCAGCAAAAAATCCTTTACTCTTTTGCCAGGAACCATGTTTCGCTTGTAAATCTTTTTCGAATACAGAGGTTTTAAAAGCACTCCCTTGTTAATAAGATCGTAATCGACAATATTATCAACCCGACATCCATATTGATCTTTTTGAACGATATCAACTGCTAAACCATCTTTTTTGTTTCTTAATATGCGTTTTAATGCCTTCGGATTAGCATTGTAATGAAAATAGATCTTTCCATCTTTTACATACAAAGCTTTCTGTAATTCTTCAATATTCTCAAATTTTGAACATTTACGACAAGCTTTTACATCATATTTTTTAAGTCCAAACTTTTTGGTAGAATAGGGATAATCCATGGAATTTCGCATTCTAGCACCCAAATTAAAGGTGTAGTGATTACCAAAGACTACTGATGTATATACTTTTTTCCCCTCATAATCTACAACAGCTCCTAATCCGGCAAATATATAATCCTGTTTTTCAAGGATAATTTTTGTTCTTTTCCTAGTAACCCATTTGTTTACTATTTCTTCAGCAACTTCAAGGTAGGTGCGGGCTTCTCTGCCATTTTTAATATTGGCTTTAAATACAATTTCCTTAGCCAAACTAGTACCTCCATAAAGAGTTACACGTTTTCCAGTGGTTTTCTTATTCCCTTTATTTTTCAGTGTTACCTCTTCTTTTGTTGCCATGAAAAAAGCCTGATCGTCAGCAGCTTTTTCAAGTACTTCATTGACAACCAATTCCTCCAAACCCTGATCGTCACGATGACGATTTAGCTCTGACAGTAATATTTCAACCATGAGTTTAGGACGGAAAGATTCAGGATCAATCTGATCGTAATAGCTGGCAGGGTAGTCCTGTGCTTTTATTTGGCTGGTAAAACTAACTAAGACAAGAATAATTGAAATGGGCAAATAGTGAATTATCTTTTTCATGATTGTAGAATCCCTAAATAATTAAATGGTTTTAAAATCAAAGTAATACCTTGAACAAGCAATCTCCATAAACTATCAAAACTATTAAAAATGCATAAATTAAAGCCAATAAATAATTGAAATAATGACAGAAAGTCATTAATGCTGTCAGGCACTCTATTATCAATTGATATTTTTGAAGATGTATCATAAATTATTGTAACTAATCAGGGATATAT
>Ga0209045_1001579_pt1 | contig 19890 bp, 18 predicted proteins | sample SaaInlLV_10m_DNA_4_FD_184664 | JGI IMG/M metagenome (GOLD analysis project Ga0209045, IMG submission 184664) | Marine microbial communities from expanding oxygen minimum zones in the Saanich Inlet - Saanich Inlet SI072_LV_200m_DNA (SPAdes) (version 2) | ecosystem: Environmental > Aquatic >...
TCATTACCTGATAGATTCAGTAGGGATTTAATTGTTTCAATGTGAGGATGCAGAGAAAGGATATCCATATAGTAATCTGTTCGTAATGTGTGGACAAGGGGATGCCAAACTGCTCCATCTGGCATCGACATCAGTAAGTCAAAGGGCTTAAAGGAGAGGTGATATCCTTTTTTCAGTTTTTGATGACGAAGTACCAGGACTTCTTCTCCGGGTTGATGAGCAACGTTGCGACGAGCAGTGATTTTGTCAGTCATGCGATATCCTCATAGGTTTAGGTAAACAAAACTATGGAAATATCAGGGAAACGTTTTTCTTGAATATGCTTTCTCCTGACCACGATATCCTTGCGGATAGAAGGGCGGATTTTGTAGTTAATGATGAATTTACATTTGAAGTTGGTGGAAAAAAGAAGGACTTTAGCCAGATAAAAGATATCAGCAACTCATTTTTAGTTTTGGATGATATTGAAAACGGTGCTGGAAGGAAAATTCCCCTGTGGTTGTTTGGATTATTGTATTAGTTGAGGAAAGCTAAATATAGGGATAAAATGGTGGCAAAGCTTTCCAATTGAATGAAGTCGGGTCAACATATCGATAAACTTCTTACCGCAATGACCTAAATCTTTGGCGCCGGCGTTTCAGCTTGGGTCCCAGACTGAAGAGCCTTATCAATGCCACCGAACTTCTCAACCAAAAGTGCTTGTGCCCTTCTGGCCTGCAGGTCAACTTCCCCGGGGTCGATCAGATCCCGCAGGTGTCCCTCAAATTCCTTAATGATATCGCGATAGCCTTCTTCAAAGGCAAGATTCGTCAGTTCCTGCGGATCGATTTCCAAATCGAACAACTCCGGTTCATAGCCGACGTAGTGGATGTACTTGAACGATCCTTTTCGCAGCATGAACGCTGCTGAAGGAGCGCCGTACGCATGGTATTCCGAGAACACAATGCGCTCAGAGTCGTAATCGCCGTCCATGATGTCATAAAGTGATTGACCGGGAAGAGACGTGCTTTTTTGAGAAACAGAAGAACAGGCCACACTTCCCAGGATGGTCGGATAGAGGTCGACCAGCGATACAGGTGTTCGGCAGACCTGGTTTTCTGGAATATCCATCCCGGTCATGATAAGTGGGATGCCTGGGCTGTCTTCGTAAAGGAGTGACTTCCCCCACTGCCCCCTTGAGCCGATCATGTCCCCATGATCTGATGTGTACTCTCCTTTATCTGGTAACCAGTTAGCGAAACGTCGGTGTTCCGAACTATTGAACCGGTTCGAAGTAATTCATGTTTGTGGGCATTCGCCAAATATTTCAAAACATATCACCGATTCTCGAAATCTTGATGGACAATCTGAAGTTAATTTAAACCAGGTCAATGAAAAATGACTGCAACACCTTTTTCTTTTGACACGATAGTGAGAAAAATAAAAGTGCAAACTTCAGTATGAAAACCCTTGGGCAACCGTCAAAGGCTAGTGCGAACTAGAAAAATAAAAAAATGAAAAAAAGGTTGACAGCTTCTTTTTTTAAAAATATATATCTTTTTAACAAACATATATATTTTGCGCAAACATTATAACTTTAAGGGAAGATCCAAAAAAATATGGCGTCACAATCACAATCGCTGAGTAAAAAGATCACCGAAGAGTTTAGAAAATATATTCTAAATGGAAACTGGCCGGTCAATGAGATGATCCAGACTGAACAGGAGCTATGTCAGGCGTATTCTGTCAGTCGGTTGACGATCCGCAATGTTTTAGCTCAGCTGGTTCATGAAGGGTTACTGGAACGTAAATCCGGTAAAGGCACCTGGGTCAGGGATTTTCAGAAGAGCAAAGGGATATGGAACACCGAGGAGCGTTCTCAGTATTATGCATATCCGGAGCATATCAATACGGAGATCATCGGGGTTGAGGAACTGCTTGCGCAATCTTCAAGCGTAACGACCAACCTGTTTGAAGAGGATGAGGTCATCACCAGAGTAAAGCTGATTCGTATTTTCAGGCAAACCCCTGTTACTTTTAATCATTTTTATTTCAGGGAAGCGCTTGCGAAATTGGTTTTAGAGAAATACGATCCGGAAACGGACATTTTCTTTTACCAGGTGGTGGAGAAACTCACCGGTCGCATGGTCGTGGAAATTCGGGAACGGATGAAAGCGACCATTGCATTTGGGGAGGTCGCATCCAGATTGAACGTGGTACAAGGTCAGCCGCTGCTGGAAATTCGACGGGATCTTTACGACCAGGAAGGGAAAATCATGCAGGCCAATCATACCTACTTGAATTCCGACCTCCAGGAGATTCAAACCATTCGAAACAAGATGTTAAATGGTTTTGATTAAATGATATAACTTTTAACAAGGAGAGTAATATGGGATGGTCACCGTTCAGGAAAACGGGCCTGACGTACCGCGACGATCGATCATGCGGAGGGTACACTTTAATTACGCCCATTGGCGGGGATGCAACTTATCTTCTGAATGAGAGCGGGCAGATCGTTCATCGCTGGCACGATCCGGATTTCAAGCCGGGCTACGGGTACCTGCTGCCTTCCGGTAACCTGCTGGTAAGGGGGCAACCGGCGGTTGGCGGTCAGGGTCAACTGAACAAATTCGGCGCCGTATCCGGAAAGGCGGACCTGCTCAAGGAATACGACTGGGAAGGCAATGAAGTCTGGAGTTGGGAGAGTGACGCTTTCCACCATGACATGTGCCGGATGCCAAACGGCAACACCCTGGTACTGGCCTGGGAGACGGTTCCGGATGAAATTGCTTCCAGGGTGACCGGCAGTATGTCGCCGGAAAGGATCCAGTTTCTCCGGGAGGATCCAGAACTCCTGCAGTTTCTCCTGGGTGGTGTTGGGGTGGGCGGACGCCCCTCTGTCAACAAAATGATGGTCGACGCCATCTGGGAGATCGACCCATCAGGCGAGCCGGTTCATATCTGGCGCGCACTCGACCATCTGGATCCGGAAGTGGATACTTTGTGTCCCCTGGAAGGCGATATGGAGTGGTCTCATGCAAATGCTCTGGAATACGTAGGGGACGGTAAGGTGCTGATCAGCTTTCGCGAGCTGAGCGAAGTGTGGTTGCTGGATTGGCCAAGTGGAAAGGTCCTCTGGAAGCTACCCAGGTATACTGTCAGCCACCAGCATTCACCAACGATGACACCGGAGGGGAACATCCTCATATTTGACAACGGCACCCACCATATCATCCAGGGCCGGACCCGGGTGATCGAGTATGACTGGAAAAATAATAAACAGGTCTGGCAGTACGTACCGTCGCCCGTGTTTTCGCTGTTGAGTGGACATATCGGTGGCTGTGAGCGGCTGGCCAATGGCAATACCTTCATCTGTGAAGGAGAGAGTGGCCGCATCTTTGAGATTACGCCGGAGGGAGAATTCTGCTGGGAATGGGTCAGCCCCTTTATTCATGACTTCAAAGGTGTGAAAAACGTCCAGCTTTTCCGAGCCCATCGATACGCAGCTGACGGACCCGAGTTGAAAGGTTGTTCTTTGGATCAGGAACCCTATCAGGAACTGAATCAAAAATGGGGACTGTAAAAAGCTGTTTGCAGCCACCATGAAAATTTACAGTCTCTGACAGATTTCTACAATGAATTGGGAATCGAAAAATGGGGCATTCAACATCGCATCGGAAGATTTCGAATAAAAATTGGAATTCAGTCAAAAAACAGAAATTACCGATCTCTCAAAATATCCCATTTGCTCGCTATTTTATATGCTAATACACTTATATGTTCAATAAATACATTATCTTAAAAAATATTTGACAAACCGATGGAGAGGCGATAGAAATATGCTCTGAAATTATATTATATAAAATATAAAATATAAAACAGAGTGAATATGCGAGATTTTCGGACCATGACCGAGATAGCGGCTCATAAGTTGCGGAGGGCTATATTGTTTGGCGAATTAACGGCTGGCACGCGATTGATACCAGCCAAGCTGGAGGTGGAAATGGACCTGAGTCGGGTATCGATCCGTGAGGCCATTCGGGAACTGGTGGGCTCCGGCCTGGTTGATTCGACGACTCACAAGGGAGCTTTCGTGGCAGAACCTCTTGACCTGAGCGAGATCAAGGAGATATTCAAAGTACGTTATGATGTCGAGGGTCGGGCGGCTTTTCTGGGTACCAAAAAAATCACCGATAGCGATATAGTTCGACTGGAAGAGATCGTAGAAACTGAATTCAAAGAGTTACCGGGTAATTACGACAGCTTTTTTCTCAATAACGAATTTCATATGATCCTGTATCGCGCATCAGGATGGCGGTATCTGATCAAAATGATCGCCCGGATTAATGATCAAACGATGGCCTACCGCGCTAGTATTTATCAACGACTAAGGGAACAAAAAGGTGAGGATTTACTTAGGTTTGCTGATTACAAGCCGTTTCATGACGATCACCTTCAGATCCTGGCAGCGATCAAGGCTGGAAACGCGGCTGATGTGAGAAAGTACACCGTGATCAACAAGAAGCGAGGCTTGGCCAATATTACAGAACTGAGCGCCGAATTGAACAACAAAAAATCAAGAAGCATCTATGGAGCAAGATAAATGAGTAATGCAGGACCATTAGCCGGGATTAAAATTCTGGATTTCACACATGTTTTGTCAGGCCCCTTTGCCACAGCTCTGTTGGGAGATTTGGGAGCGGACATCATAAAAGTTGAAAACCCTATGGGAGACAGCACCCGGTGGGCGGTACCTCCGGATCAGAATGGTGAGAGCTCCTATTTTTTCTGCGTCAATCGCAACAAACGGAGCATGATCCTGAATATGAAGAAGCCGGAATCGGTGGAAATTATAAAACGGCTGGTGAAGGATTGCGATGTGGTGATGGAGAACTTTCGGCCAGGCGTGATGGACCGTCTGGGGATCGGACAGGATGCGCTGACTGAAATAAAGCCGGATTTGATCTATGCATCGATGACCGCCTTCGGAGAGAAGGGGCCCTATAAGGATCTGCCTGGATATGAATTGATCGTCCAGGCCATGACCGGACTTATTGACATTACTTCGCCCAAGGAGGGGCCCAAGGCCAAGATCCAGGTGCAGGTGGTCGATCTTTGTACCGGTATGTTCCTGGGATTTGTCACTTTGGCTGCTCTCTATCACAAGCTGAACACTGGGAAAGGACAGCGGGTGGACACCTCCCTGCTGGAATCAACCTTGGCCATGACTGCCAATTTGTCGGCTATCTATTTCATGTCAGGAAAGGTACCGTCAGGTATGGCATCCAGAAATCCGCAGTCCACGCCTTCCCAGGTTTTCGAAACCAAAGACTCTCATTTTGCGACGGTGGGGAAGTGGGAAAAGCTGGCCACCGCTTTGGGCAAACCTGAGTGGATCACCGATGAGAAATGGGGAAATAACCGGTATCGGGTCGAACATTATGACGAATTCAGCGACATGGTAGAGGAGGTCACCAGGACCAAAACCACCGATGAGTGGCTAGCGCTGATAAAAGAGCAGGATTCACCGGCCAGTCGTATAAATACCATGGAAGAGGGGCTGGAAGATCCGGGTGTCAAGGCTACCGGAATGATCAAGACGGTGGAACATAAAAAAGCGGGCCAGATAAAAATCATGGACAAACCCTGGCAGATGTCGGATTCCCCCGGAGGATTAAGATACCCGCCCCCAGCGCATGGGGAGCATTCCAGCGAAATTCTGAAAGAATTCGGTTATTCTCCGGAGGAGATACAGCAATTTAAGGACAAAGAGGCGCTTTACGGCGATTAGATATGGGTCGGCTAGAATGTGAAGTTACATTCTAACGATCCCGAATTTTTTACCCATGGGATTCTTTGATCCCGCTTTTGAACCATTCTCACTTGAGGAGGAAAAATGAAAAGTGTTCGATTTGGCTTGCAACGATGTGTTTTAGCTGCGTTGCTTTTGGTTCTGACCGCTGGTTTGTCATTTGGAGAGTCGTTCAATTGGCGACAATTTGAAGGTACCACCATTCGTGGGGTATTCAGTAAATCTGCCTTTACTAAAATTCGCAAAATGCATATAAAGAAGTTTGAAAAACTGACCGGTATAAAAGTCAAAGATGAGCATTACCCCAGCGCTCCCCTCAGGCGTAAAATGGTCATGGAACTGGGGGCGAAGAATAAAAGCCTGGACGTGATCGGCGGGATGATGAAGACTGCCTACCAATATGACAATGCTGGTTGGTTGGAGCCTCTCGACAAATATGTCAACAGTTCACGTTTGACCAGCCCGGAGTACGACTTCGAGGATTTTGGGCAACGGACGCGGCCCATTATCAAGGGCCGCTTGATCGGTATTGGTGACAGTGGTAATCCTCAGTTCCTGTCCTATCGCAAGGACCTCTTCGATAAATACAATATAAAGGTCCCCACCACCTGGAAAGAACTGGAGGCGGCCGCCAAAATCCTGAAAAAAAACCTGCCTAAAGGTCAATATGCCTGGATAGCGCGGATGAACAAGGAAAATACCGCCGTGTTCGCTCCATTCTTATATTCAAACAACGGAAGTTGGCTGGATGAGAACGGCCGGCCGAATTTTAATTCCAAGGCAGCCGTTGATGCCATGAAATTTTATGGTAAAATGGCCAGGGAATATGGTCCTCCAGGCGCATCAACCCTTGGCTGGAAAGAGGTGGTTGGTGCGGTCGCACAAGGTAAGGCTGCCATGACAGTCGAGATTTCGATATTCGCCACCCTGGTCTGGGAAAATCCCAAACGCTCGAAAGTGGCAGGGAAACTGGGATATGCCTTGGCACCAGCTGGAATTCCCGGGAATAACAAAATCATGTTGCCTATTAACATGCATCATGTAAGTAAGTTTTCACAGAATAAAGAAGCAGCCTGGCTGCTGGTTCAGTTTTTAAGCATGAAAGAACAATTGTTGGATTTCAAATTAAGGGGTGCGATCACGACACGTAGTTCGAGTTGGCAGAATCCAAAGTGGAAAGCCCGGGATAAACTCCCTGAACTATCCAAATTGCAGGCTGAAGGAGTGAGGAGTGGCAGAATCGGATTTGAAATTGCCATCTCCAGATTTACCGAAGCCCGGCCAATTCTCTCTCGAATGATTTATACGGCCTATGAAGAGGGAGACGTGCAGAAAGCCGCCGATGAAGCCGTTAAACAAATCGAACGGCTTATAGACTAACGGGTGATGATGAATGAAACTTCTGTAATTCAACGGTTATTGGATTATACGGACCGGCAGATCCGCTGGATATTCTCTTTTCCAGCGGTGCTGGTGATGCTGTGTCTGTTTGCTTATCCGCTGTTCCAGCTCTTTTGGACTAGTTTTACCAACGACGTGCTTTCGGCCGATGCCAAGGTTGAATTTATCGGACTGGCCAATTATTACAGGGCTTTTACCGAAGATCCGCATTTCTGGCGATCGATCTGGATCACGCTTTATTTCGCGGCGGGATCGACGGTGGGACAGTTGATGCTGGGAATGGTACTGGCCCTGTTCTTGAATCGGGAGTTTAAAGGGGAAGCCACCTTTCGCATGCTGCTGATGTTCCCCATCATCGCCACGCCGGTAGCCATGTCGCTGGTGTGGTCGATGCTGATGAATCCCATGATGGGTCATTTGAATTATTACCTCTCCTTTTTGGGATTCCCTGGATCCTTATGGGGGGCAAGTACAACATCGGTGATGCCATCCCTGATTTTGGTCGAACTCTGGCACTGGACGCCAATGACTATGTTGGTGCTGTTGGCGGGTTTGAAGGGCCTGCCCAAGGAACCCTTTGAAGCTGCCACGGTTGATGGGGCATCCAAAATCCAGGTGTTCTTGAAAATCACACTCCCGCTATTGCAACCTTATATTTTCCTGCTGTTGTTGATGCGGCTGGTTCATGGGTTGAAGGTATTCGATAAAATCTTTGTCATATCCGGAGGCGGTCCCAATCGTGCCTCAGAGACGTTGAACATCATGATTTACGATCAGGCGTTCAGCGCCGTTAATTTTGGGTACGCCTCAGCTTTAGGTGCCTTTTTATTGTTAATTATCCTGCTGATTTCCATTGCGTTATTCCGGTTACGGCAGAGAAGCTGGAGCTACTGATATGGAAAAATTTACTGCCATACAAACCATCAACCGGATACTGTTTTATGCGGTTTTGATCTCCATTGTGACGGTGTTCTTTTTCCCCTTTATCTGGGTGGTTTTCACCTCCCTGCAGGATGCCGTAACAGCAAGCTCTGTACCACCGGATCTGACAGCGACGCCCACCCTGGATAATTTTCGACTGGTATTTGAGGAAGGAGAATTTTTGACCTGCCTTCTGAATTCCACAATAGTGGTCTTTTTTACCTTGGCGGCCAATTTGATTATATCCCTGCCGGCGGCCTATGTGATTGCTCGAAATCGACAAAACTGGATGATGTTTCTGATTCTGTTTCTGCAGATGGCACCGTGGATATGTATGTTACTACCGTGGTACATCATCTTTAAGAAAGTGGGTTTGTATGACACTTATATTGGACTGGTGTTGTCCAATTTAACGTTCATGATTCCCTTTACGATCTGGCTGATGCTGGGATTCTTTGAAGATGTACCGGTGGAAGTGGAAGAAGCGGCCTGGCTGGATGGATGCTCGCATCTGGGGACTTTTGTCCGTATTGTGATTCCTCTGGTTAAAGGCGGGATTATCACCATCAGTACGCTGGGATTTATGCTCTGTTGGAATATTTTTATTTTCCCCCTGGTCTTGTCCGGATACGAGACAAAGACACTGCCGGTTTTTGTGTTCGGGTTTATGGCGGACAACCAGCTGGATTTTGGACCACTGGCAGCCGCTTCTCTTTTAACCATGGCGCCGGTGATACTCTTTGTCTTGATTAATCAGAAGTATTTTAAGCAGGGTATCGCCTTCGGCGGCGGAAAGTAGGGGATAAAATGAAGATTTCAGATATTCAAGTGGAAATAAAGGAACATCCTCGACTGACGCAGCTGTTTGTGCGGGTGATCCAGGAGGACGGACTGTCAGGAATTGGTGAATGCTGGTGGGGCATCTCTCCTGGAGCGGCAGGTGATAAAAATTTTCAGGCAAACCATCAGGTGTTGCCGATGGTCAGTACCATCGAAAATATCCTGAAACCCTTGCTCATCGGGGAAGATGCCCGTCAGATCGAAGCCCGTTTTCAACAGATGGTGCATTATGCCTACCGGTATGGCATCGAAGGGATCCTGGGATGCGCACTGAGTGGTATCGATCTGGCGCTCTGGGACCTGGCCGGGAAGCGTTTACAGGTCCCGGTGGTTGAGCTGCTGGGAGGCCAGGCCAAAGAGGGGATCAGAGCATACGCCAGCCTGCCGCCGCTCAGGGATCCGGACCGGATTCGATTGGAAACTGAACGGGTGATGTCAGCCGGATTTCAAGGGGTCAAGCTGCATGAATACGATCCCGATATGGCCGGTCTGGTCAGAGACGTGGCGGGTCCGGAAATGGCGATTATGTTTGATGTGAACGGACATTTTGATCTCGCGGAGGCCACTGCGGTCGCCGAGGAGTTGTTGACTCACAGCGTGTTCTGGTTTGAAGAACCCACCTGGCCCATGCGTGATCATGATACGATGATTCGTCTGAAGGAGGAAACCGGTGTCACCATCGCTACGGGTGAAAATGAATTCAGCCAGGAGAGTTTTTACCGGTTGATGCAATGCGGTGCGGCGGATTATATCATGCCGGAGATAACAAAAATCGGTGGATTAACCGCCGGTAAAAAGTTGACGCCGTTGTTCGAACTGTTCAACCTGCCTCTCAGTCCGCATTCTTTTAGATCCGGCCCTGCGCTGTATGCGAATATTCACTGGGCCTTGAGCACTGAAAACAGCGACTGGCTGGAAGTGCCCTGGTTGCCGGAAGGTATTGAGTTTCCATCCAATGCTCCGATTCCAACATTGACTGACGGGCGGGTGGAACTGCCCGAAGGTGTTGGGTTAGGGTTGCCTGTAGAATAGATGATCAGCAAAAAAGCAGGATGCGAATAAATAGGGAAATGATACACCAAGTTTCATTAAAAAAATCGGGGGCACGAATAATCATGTCCCCAGTTTCATGCTGAGTTTATAAAATAGCAGAGTTCAGGAGGAGTTGTGGCGCAAGTCAAAATAGAAAATGTAAACAAAAATTTTGGTGATTTTACAGCGGTAAAGGATTTCTCACTGAAAATTGAAGATGGGGAGTTTATCGTGCTGGTCGGTCCATCCGGTTGCGGAAAAACCACCTTACTGCGCATGGTTGCCGGGCTGGAAAAGGTCACCTCTGGGGAGATATCCATTGATGAAAACCAGGTAACCCATTTGCCCCCCAAAAAACGGGACATTGCCATGGTGTTCCAGAACTATGCACTGTATCCCCATATGAATGTGGGCAAAAACCTGGCTTTTGCTTTGAAGCTTCGAAAGATGCCCAAAGCTGAAATTAATGAGATCGTCAAAAAGACGGCTGATTTGCTGGGAATCGGGGATTTTTTAGATCGTCTACCCAATCAGCTCTCTGGTGGGCAGAAACAGCGCGTGGCCCTGGGCAGGGCCATTGTTCGCAAGCCCAAGGTATTTCTTTTCGACGAACCGCTGTCCAATCTGGACGCCAAACTCCGTGTTTCCATGCGGGCGGAAATCCTCGATATTCATCAGCGGTTGAACAATACCTCGATATACGTAACCCATGACCAGTTGGAAGCCATGACCATGGGGACGCGAATTATCATTATGAAAGATGGTGTGGTTCAGCAGAACGGCACGCCGCAGGAGATTTACAAAAATCCCGCCAATAAGTTTGTGGCAGGATTTATCGGTTCCCCGGCCATGAACGTGATGTCGTGTACAATCAAAGAAGAGGCGGGAAATCTAATGGCGGTCAACAGCTGGATGAACCTGATGATCCCGGCGGAAAGCGCAGCAGGGCTGAAATCCTATATCAACCAGGATGTGTTTCTGGGATTGAGGCCGGAACACATCAGAGATTCGATTGCAGATGGCCAGGATAAGAATGGCAGCGCTTTCAAAGCGTTTGTGCGGCTGGTGGAGCCGTTGGGATCGGAACAACTGATCCATCTGGAAGCTGAAGGCCAGCGATTTATTGCCCGCATCGATCCCCGGTCCCTGATCAATTTCGGTGAGACACTCGAGTTCTACGCCCGGATGGGGTCCGCCACCTTCTTCGATGGAAAAACCGAAAAAAGAATTGTTTAGGGGAATAATGCCACTTGGTTAAGCTTCAAATCCTGTGTTTGTTATAAAACCGGTTGAATTGCGGATCCGTTTCAAGAGAAAAAGGGGTCAGACCCCTTTTTTCTTCTCAGACCCCTTTTTTAACGTAAAAGCCTTTACTCCGTGTGCTCAGTGCCTCTGGAGTCAAATAAGGGGTCAAAATAAGGGGTCAAGTCTGCTTTTGGCCTTTCTAAAAGTCAAAAGCAGACTTGACCCCTTTGTTTTTTTAGAGAATTGAGGGGACATGATTCTTCGTGTCCCCTTAATTCGGGTGCTCAACCACGCATTCTCATGCAAAAAGTTAAAAAGGCAAGGGCGTCCCCCTCTCCTATCCTACGTCCCCCTCTCCTAAAGGGCCCGGATCCGGGAATTGATTCCGGTAGGCAATTGAAAAGACAATCACAAACCTAAGACATCACTATTATCATGACACAACCCAGCCAGAGTCTGGATCAGAGAATTGCCGGATATATCAGCGACTATGATGCCCAGGGAATTCATCGCACGGGAACAGAGGTCGACTTGAAAAGTGCAGAGTGGCTCTCGGATCTGATCCGGGATATGGGATTGGAGGCAACGCTGAACCCGTTGCCACTGGAACGAATCCAGGTCCTGAAGAGTGAGATCACCGTGGAGGACCGACGGCTGGAGGGGATTCCCATGTTCGATTGCGGGGCATATACGGACAGCGGGGGGATCACCGGAAGACTAGGGGATATCAACGACAGTGAAGCTGATATCGGCGTATCGCTTGTTCCGCCCTCGCCTGTTCACGAAAATGCAGTTCGATTTACAGAAGCCAGGAAAACACGGGGATTCAAAGCCATGGTGTCTATCACCTATGGCCCTTCAGATTCGAAAGGTCTGTTTCTGATGAATGCCTTTCAGTTCAGGGAGCCCTTCGGTCCGCCGGTACTGCAGGTGTCCGGCCACGACAGCGAATGGCTGCAGGAGGCTGTCAGGGCAGGGAAAACAACCACTGTGACCGTCTCAACTGAAAGAGTAGCAACCGACGCTTTTAATGTTGAGATCCGGGTCGAAGGAACAGACAGCACGCTGGCACCGCTGGTTGTGTTTACACCTCGAAGCGGTTGGTGGCCGTGCGCGTCTGAGCGAGGAGGCGGGATCGCCGCCTGGCTTGAGCTGATTCGTGCCATGCAGCAGAGCAGACCGAAACGAGACGTGATCTTCACCGCCAACACCGGGCATGAGCTGCACCACCTGGGAATGAATCATTTTCTGGCATCAAATCCAACCCTCCTGAAAGAAGCGTTCGCCTGGATACACCTGGGCGCCAACTTTGCAGCAGCAGATAACACCGTAGCGGTGATCAGCTCTGAGGAAAGGCTGAAAGATGATTTTGTTCAGGCAGTCCCGGGAATTGACATGCATACGGCCGTGGGCAGGCCTTTTGGAGAGGGCATTCCCATCTATGAAAGCGGTGGCCGGTTTATTTCAGTCGGTGGTACCAATCCCCTCTTTCATGCACCTGAAGACCGCTGGCCGGACGCGGTCAACCTGGATCAAACCACCCGAATTGTGGCGGGATTGATAAAGTTGGTCACAACCCTGGTGAAATAAGAAAAAAAAAGGAGGCAGATAGATGACAGATTTTAACTTTACGTCTGAAGTTGAAGAAGCGGAAGACCCTATCGCATTGCAGGAACTTTTTTATGAAAGGGGTTGGACAGACGGCTTACCAGTCGTTCCGCCTACCCCGGAACGCGTCGCGGAATTCCTTCAGGCCTCGGGATACGATCCATCGGACATGATCGCCTTCATTCCCACCCGCAACCGGATTATCACCGCCGAGAAGGTGGCTATCAATTGCGTCATGGCCGGTTGCCTGCCCGGTTATATGCAGGTTGTGGTCGCTATCCTTCAGGCCATGTCGGAACCCTTCTTCATTTTCCATGCATCGATCACCTCCACGGGTGGTTCCGCTCAGTTTGTCGTGGTCAATGGACCGATCCGGCACGAGCTCGGGATGAACAGTGGAGTGAACGTGTTCGGGCCGGGTAATCGAGCCAATAGTACCATCGGTCGTGCCATTCGCCTGATCATTATTAATGTGGCCGGTGCGGTACCGGGCATCCTGGATAAGTCAACCCAGGGACATGGTGGAAAATACAGTTTCTGTATCGCTGAAGATGAAGAGAGTAGCCCGTGGGAGCCTTTGAACGTTGAATGGGGGTTGGGTGAATTCAGCACGGTCACGGTCTACGCCGCCGAGGCTCCCCACAGCATACAAAACCACGATAGCGGCAAACCCGAAGAACTCCTGACCTGTATTGCCAAAGAGATGGCGAGCGTGGGTGGGTTCAGTCACGGTCAGTCTGTCCTGGTGCTGTCCCCGGAACATGCCAACATCATTGCTAAGAGTGGTTTTACCAAGCATGAGATTAAGGAATTCCTGTACGAACGTGCCTGTCACAGCAAGGCCGATCTTAAGCGGTGGGGAAAGATCGGTGGCGAAGTTTTGCCGGAAGACGAAACGACGATGATCAGCCGAGGTACGGGGCCTGATGACATTATGCTGGTTGTGGCAGGGGGGGCCGCCGGAGGGCACAGCGCCTTTATTCCGTCCTGGAGCCGGACCAGGGCATCCCATTTTCAGATGAAGCCTATTGGGGTATGCATTGATTGCGGGCCCGTTACTGTACCTTTCAAAGAAGAAGATTCCCTCAAAGGAGATTAGAAACCATGACGATTCAATTTTTAAACCCCGTTCAGGAAGCCGAGGCAAATCCCGCCACTCTTGCTCCTCGTCTTTCCTCACTCGATGGAGCAACGCTCGGTTTTCTGTCGAACGGCAAGGAAAACGCTGGACGACTCCTCGAATTTGTGGCCGAAGAACTGAATGCAAAATTTGCTTTAAAGGGCCTGGTGAATGTGGATAAGATCCATGCCGGAATCAACTGTCCACCCAAAATGCTGGACGACCTGGTAAACCAGGTCGATGCGGTTATCTCAGCCATCGGAGATTGAGGATCTTGCAGCTCGTGCAGTCTGCACGATGGAATCGAAGTAGACGATCGCGGCATACCGGCGGCGGTTATCATATCCGAACCATTCATTTCCACAGTCCAGGCCATCGCCAAAATCCGGGATGTGCCTGAATATTCGTTCGCTGTCGTAAAGCACCCGCTCGGCAGTTTGAATGAAGAGGAGTTGAGACAGAGGGCTCGCGACGCCGCCCCCCAGATCGTCAAGATATTGTGTGGGAAGGACTAGAAAGCATAAAGGACAAAGGGGTCAAGTCGTCTTTTGACTTTTGACAAAGGAAGGCCCCTTCTTCTTGTTACCAATAACCCTAATCGCTTGTGAGAACTTTTGAGCTACTCGTAAAATGAAACCCTTGGGTTCTTTCCGTTAAAGATCCGTTACTTCCACTATAGATAAGAAAACTGCGCATACACTCTGGATCTATTGATGTGTGATAGAACTCAAGAGTTTTCAAAAGACGTTTTTGAAAGGTTGCACTAGATTTGATTTCGATGGGAACCAATAATCTCATTACTTCCGTAATTACATCTATCTCATTACCATGACTATCTCGATAAAAGTAAAGTTCAGGATTCTTTCCTTGGGCAGTTCTGAATTTAACTAATTCCATCAGAACCATATTTTCAAACAGATTTCCGTATAAAGGGTCTCTATCAACTTGCTCCGGGGATTCGATACCGAGTAAATAAGTTGCAAGTCCAATGTCGGTAAAATAGATTTTGGGCGTTTTAACTAGTCTTTTCCCGAAATTTTTGAAGTAGGGAGGTAGACGAAAAGCAATAAAGGAAGCTTCAAGAACCGAAATCCAATTCCGTATGGTCTTTGCTGTGACACCTACGTCATTTGCAAGTGAATCTAAATTTAGTAACTGACCTATTCGACCAGCAAGTAGCTTGAGAAATCTCTCAAAGACTAACTGTTCTTTCACCTGAATAAGTTGCCTTACATCTCTTTCCACATAGGTTTGGGCATAAGCTTGATAGGCCCTGGTGGGATTAAGGTCGGCACGATAAATTTCTGGCATAAATCCACGGTAGATCCAGTTGTGCGCTGCATTCTCTTTAAAAGACTCATCATGCGAAAGAACTTCCCTAAAACTCAATGGATAAAGTATGAGAATGCTTGTTCTGCCAGCAAGAGATTGAGCTATTTTTTCTCGCAAAAGAGGCTGATGGCTACCGGTTAGAATAAACTGACCTTTTTCATCAGGCTTCTCGTCCACGTGACCTTGAATATAGGACAAAAGATCTGGAACTCTTTGAACTTCATCGAGGATCGCTGGCGGGTGAAACCTCCGAAGAAAAGTTCTGGGATCATTTGTTGCCAACTCCCGCATCTCAGGTTCTTCTAAAGAAACATATTGGTGGTTTTTGAAAGTCATTTTAGCAAGAGTAGTCTTGCCGGCCTGCCTGGGGCCGAGAATGGTAACTATGCGGAAGGTCTTTGCATCCTGCTCAAGTCTTGTCTGTAACTCTCTATTTATTTCTGTCATTTACCACGCCTTGTGCTAATTAGTAGTTGATGTCCTGATTAGCACAAAGTAAGTGATGTAACGCTATTTGTCAACATGACGCTGAAAATATTTCATTATCTTTGATCTGATTCAGTTAAATTCTCCCCCACTGGGAAGCAAACATCAGAATGCGGTTGTGTGGATCAAGAACTCTGAAAATTCAGCACTCAAAGAATTCCCAGTAATTTGAAGAGTGGGTCGCAAATGATATATCCGTTTACGATTTTTCCGGCATCGAGATCACCCTGCCCACCCGACTGTTTGACGAGCGACTGGAACTGCAACTGGACGACATGCCAGGTCACCTGATCTATGTCGGTCCGGCACACACCTCCTCTGATATCAGCGATCTGAAGTTAAGTTAACAATCTCATCTCGTTTTCATCAATATTGATATCCGAAAACCGTGAAGTTAAATAGAGAGGCAGATTAAATATTGTTCTAGTCGAATCGCAGCCGAATTTATTAGCGGTTATTTTTACAGAGAATGCCGGTTGGTATTTTTGAATATATGCTTGAAGGCTTTTGGCTTTAGTGTTAATACCAGCTTTGACCTCAACCGGAATTATAAGACCGTTAACATCAAAAACAAATTCTATTTCCGACAACCTGCCGGACCATGTTGTTATATTTTGAAATCCTTGGCAGGCTAGTTCTTGAAGTACGTAGTTTTCTGCAAAAAATCCCTTGTAAGTTCCGTATTGGTATCGTTGGATATCTATTGGCCTCAAGCCGACAGCACTTCCAAGCAAACCGATATCAAAAAGAAAAAGTTTAAATGCATTTTCTTGTGTATAAGCTGACAATGGGATACGAGGTGTATCAATAAGGCTTACTTTCAATGCAAGATTCGCTTTGACCAACCAATTTATCGGATCTGCCAGCGATTCATAACTTCGATATCCTTTTGAAATGACGTCTTTGAATTTGAATTTGTGGGATTTTTGGTTCTGCGTTATAGAAAGTTGAGCCGGAATCGCTTGAAAGACACGTTCAATATGTCTTGCATTGGTACTGCCCGAATATTTGGAAAAATCCCGGGAATACTGAATCAGCAACTGTTGCTGTTCTTTTCTGGCTTGTTCAAAGGCTTTGATCGGTTTTTCCTTATATTCTAAGTAGGCGGTTATCACTCCAGGTAAACCGCCGACAACAAAATATGTTTTTAACAATTCAAACAGTCTTTTATGGTGAGCATTCAGTAAACGACGTCAAGAGAGGAGCTGTTCAGCCAAAAAAAATAATGGCTAAACAGAATCAGGAGGGGCGGTTTAATAACCTATCGATGTGGTATTCGAGGTTTTTTCCTTCCAATGGCTTGGAATCGTTTTCTGCGCATGCGGTCAGGTAATCCTCAAACCATTTTTGTGGCGCGACCTTATTGTTCTTCGCCGTAGCGATAATAGAGAGAAAAATTTGAGTATGTAAAACACTATGTCTTGAAACATTGCCCAAGTAGTTTTTCCGGCCGTTTATCCCCGTTTTCAAAAGCTGTTCGGCTCGGTTGTTGTGGATCGGTACCTCCGGGATATCAATAAAAAGAGTGTAGCCAGAAAAACGCTTTTTAAAACTCTTCAGAATGGTTTTTTGAAATTTATAGCTTACATCTTCTTCTTTTTGCTGGCGCAATTGTTCGGTGATTGAGCGCAACTCTGCAGTCAGCCGGATGAATTCTTCTTCCGAGGATGATTTAAGCCGTTTATTGTTGAGTTTGAAGACCGTTTTGATGTTGTGCAGCCAATCGTCGACCCATTTACCGATTGCCGGATTGTCTTTAAATAGTTTTTGGGATTTTAGATTGATAAAATCACGTCGCAGATGTACCCAACAATAGGCGATTTGGACGTTTATACTCTTTACCGCTTCATAAGCACTAAAGCGATCGGCGGCGAAGATTCTATCCAATCCGTTATTGATGTTGTTTATAACATTTGCCGATCTTGAGGGATCGATGACATAGAGCACAACATTTTGACTGGCAAATACCCATAACCACCAGAGGAAACTTGATTTATTCGCGATTGCCTCAAAGACTTTCCAGCGGGTTTCGTCGGCGTTCCAAATGTGACTTTTTCTGAGTTCCTCCAACAGCCTTTGATAAACAGGTTCCAAGAGGAGGCCTATTTTTTTGAATCCGTTTTCCACTGTACCGGGAGAAAGGTTGAAACCTGTGGGTTTTATGGCTTGGCAATAACGGTAAATTGGAACGGCCAGTAAATACTTCATCATGATCAGATGAACCCAGGTTTCGGTAGCCAGAATGGATTTTTTAATGACGGATTTTCTTTGAGGCGCAGTGATGAGCGTTTTACCACCAGGGCAAGTACAGTCTTTTTTGTAGGAGCATCGTGTGATGAGATGATGGACAGCTGAGATGGTCGTGCTTATTTGATGCGAGATCTTATCGAAGGTGGACACTCGTTTGTAATTTTTCCCGCATTTTTCGCAACAGGGAATTTGAGGGATATCCACTTCGACGGATTGCTTAAGGAGTTGGTCGGGAATGTTTCTCGATCTCGGCTTCCGACCGGTTTGAGCGCCCCGCTTTCTCTTTATTTTATCGGATTTATGTTCGTCAGGACCCAAAGCCTGTTCATTTTTGGGCGCAAAAACTCGTTGGATTTTATGCAGTTTGATTATTAACTCAAGGTTTTCTATTTTTAATTGCCGATTGATCTTCACTTGTTCCTGCAGATAGGAAAACAGATATTGGATAATCGACAGCAGCAGGCGGATTAAATCAGGTCCGCCCAGATTTGAGGTTGAGAGCCCGCGGGAGATGCTACAAGACTGGTTTTGCATTGCCGGCTCCATGTCACCCTCTTGAAACATGCTCCTTTTGGAGAAGCATGTCTCTGAAACGTTTATGAAGCGGGTACACATAGACTTTTTTGATGGGTGCCTTGGTATCTGTGTGTTGTCCGTTTCGGGTTCTCCCTTTGGTATCGCCCAAGTAGCTCCAGTTGGCGGCTTTATAGCAGGTCCCTTTAAAGCGGTCCTTTTGAACAAATGTCTCCAATAAGTAGACCGGATGATTGTATTTTTGTATCCAGTCCCGGCATATTCTCTGAGAAACTTGTCCCAGGAGGTAACTGGCTAAGTGAGGGACATTGATCCACGGTAAAATCAGAAATCGACTATTGCCGACAATGTAGGCAAGGTTTTTTGCTTTTACACCGCGGTCCCAGCCGATAAAATCATCGCGGGGGGTCGTTTTCCACGCGGCAGCGCCGAACAGGAAGCACGCTAGAGGTCGTTTTTGATTGTCGAATGCCAGGTACTGAATGTTTTTTCCTACAGGCCCCCGATAATCGAGATAATGATACTCCGAGAGTAAATGCCTAAAAAGCTGCGATAAATGATTACCAGGCGATACCAGTTCGATGTGAACAGGTAATATCTCTTTCAATGAACAAAAAACAGGGTTTGTTGAATGCGATATCTTTACAGATGTTTTTTTTCGTTGAGTCGGGGGTCGAAGAGGAGCCGGGAGAACGATATGTCCCTGCCTGTGGAGTTTTAACATAAAGGTTCGACAGGCCATATCTTTTAGTTGTCCAGAGCTGTCTCTCCAGTTCCAGATTTTTGCCAGTTCAATGGATAGTTTTTTTCGATGCCAGGAAGGATTTTCTCCAATGAAATGCAGAACGAATTGGATGTCTTCGTCGGTTATTTCTCGTCCCTGAATTACTTTTGATGTTTTCATGTATCCACAGATACATGAATTTTTTCAGGGAGTCCCGCAAAAAATGAGAAATTTTTGAATCGTGTTTAATTTCATATGAATACTTTTTAGTCAATTCATCATGGATACGTCGTTTACTGAATGCTCACAAAATTTAATGCAAATCAACCAACTCCTTCTGATACCGCTCCACCCAGCCGTCCGCACCGCACTCTTTGAGGATGTCGATGGCTTTGTTGATTTGCTCACGGGCCTGGGGGAGGTTGTTCTGGCATTTGAAAAATTCGGAATAAAGGTGGTAGCTTTGACCCAGCCAGAACCGGGTGCCATTTTGAGTATTTATTTCAATCGCTTTATTAAGCGACACTTCTGCTTCAGACATGTGCTGATCGTCAATGTTCAGAAAAATTTCACTGATATAAACGGATGCGAGGCTTTCAAGTATTT
>Ga0209045_1001582_pt1 | contig 19848 bp, 14 predicted proteins | sample SaaInlLV_10m_DNA_4_FD_184664 | JGI IMG/M metagenome (GOLD analysis project Ga0209045, IMG submission 184664) | Marine microbial communities from expanding oxygen minimum zones in the Saanich Inlet - Saanich Inlet SI072_LV_200m_DNA (SPAdes) (version 2) | ecosystem: Environmental > Aquatic >...
CACATAGGTGCTCGCGTGCGCGATCCGGTAGGTCTCCCGCAGGAAATCGTCTTCGAATCGCTCCCGCACGTCATAGCCCCGGAGAGTAGACAGCGTGTCGAACTCCGCGCTCTCGCAGACCATGTCGTAACAGGCGATCGCGGTCTTGGGAATCTCGCAGTGGAAGAAATTCCAGCGTCCGGCGTCCCACCCGTAAGGGGGTTGTTGATCCTTACAGAAGCGAATACCCGACATATGCCGATTGTGAAGAGCAGGATAGTGCGGGTAGACCTGAGCAAGACGATCCAGGACCAGCACAACCGGACGGGCATAGACGTCGTCCTTCGTTATCTGGTACGCCCGGGAGAGATTCACACACTGGTTCAGCAACCACGCTCTCTTGAGCTTCCACCGGAACCCGGTGAAGAAATGCCGGGCATCGCGCGCCTCGTTGGCGTAATATGGAATCCGGACCTCTTCTCCCAACAGGTTTTTGCCCACCATTTCACGATCTTCAGGAAACGCCTGGGTGGGGAAAGCGACCTTGCTGCAAAACCGGCAGGTGAGCTCCTCCGGGCGCTCGATGGTCCAGGTCAGAACGCCGTTCCCCTCGACTCCTCCGTAGCAGTGGGGACACTCGCAGAAGGAGATGAAACCGTGCGGCGGCACGAAAGAGAAGAGCTCGTCATCCGACATCGCGAGGACGCGTTGAGCGGCTTTCTCGTACGTGGCTCTGAGAGCCGGATTCACCTTGTGGCCGTAGACGGGATGTGTGATTTGGAGCGCCGTGCCTCCACCCAGCAAACGTGTCGCCATGAGAACCCCCACTGCCGCACCCCAGGCGCGTGCTCGGTATCTGTGTGCGTACATTCAAGACCCTTCCGGTTCAGGAGCCAAGCCGATGCCACTCCATGTAAGAGAGGCCCTGGTACACGGCTTGTCCACTTTCCCCCCACTCCAACTCCGAGCGGCATCCCACAACCTCGCGGTCAAGTGGACATGATAGTAGATTCCTCGCCGGACGGAGTGTGAGTGCCATGAGTACACGCAGGCAACCGAGCTGAACTGCTTAGGACAAAACAAGATGAAACAGACACCGCTGGCTCTGGGCCTTCTCGCCGTCACCTCGGCAACCTGTGGAGCAGCCCCTGAGTTGCTCTTCTCTCCCTCAGAGATCCCTGCCCTGCAGAAACGTCTCGAGGAGCCACGTCACGCGAAGGTCTGGGAGTCAATCAGGGAATCGGCCGAAGCCGAGCTTGACATTGACCCGGCGACCGTGGATGCCGCAGAAGGGAAGCCGCGCATACAAACCCTCGCTCACGCCTTTGGGCGGAGGCTCACCAACTGGGTCCAGACTCTTGGATTCGTCTACCAGATGACCGGTGAAGAACGGTTCGGACGCAAGGGAGCTGAACTGCTGGTCGCGATGGTGCGCAAGCTCCCTGCCGAGGATCCGCGCGCGGCCAAGTCCTTTGCGGGAGCACGAGGCGACCTGATGCGCGCCTTTGCCATTGGATTGGACTGGTGCGGCGACCAATTGACCGATGAGGAGCGGGATGTGGTGGAAAAGACCGGAGCCGACTACATCCGGTTCCTGCACCGCGAAGCAGGAGGCAGAAAGCCATGGTGGGCACCACACCACAATTTCATGGGCGTCGCCATGGGAGCAGCTGGAGCCCTCTCCCTCAAACTCCAGGGCCGGTTTCCTGAAGAAGCCCCAGGCTGGACAACGATCTGTGCCGATCACGTGGAGACGTGGTTTGGTGAAGGCTTCGACGCCGATGGAGCCTATTACGAGGGTGCCCTGTACGCACACTACGGCCTGACCAACGCAATTCTGTTCGCCCACGCCCTCAAGCGCCAGGGCAAACGCGATCTCCTGCAGCACCCCCATCTCCGTCAGACTCCCAAGTTCTTCGCCATGTCGATGCTTCCGGGAGAAGGCGTCTTCGATGCACGGAACGACTCGGGTTACACAGACTTAAGCGATCCCTTCATGTTACGCCTGGCGGAGGAATGGCACGACGGCCTGGCCCGTTGGGTCTGGGACCAGGCAGGCCGGAGCCTCTCCCCTCTGAGCATCATCTGGGCGAACGACATCGCGCCCACGCCTCCGGAAGAGCCGCTCGCAAAGCACTTCAAAGGTCGAGGGCTTTGCGTACTTCGCACAGGTTGGAGCGAGCAGGATGTCATGTTCTCAGTGGAATCCGGGACGTTCCGAGAGGTCACCCACAACCAAGGCGACAAGGGGTGCTTCACGCTCTACGGCCTGGGCCGTCGCTGGGCCATAGATTCGGGTTACGGTAACAACCAAAAGCCGCAAGGCCGAGACCAGACTGTGGCGCACAACGGCGTGCTGATCGATGGCAAGAGCCAAGGCCTGAGCGGAGCCGGAGCCGGAACTGACGGACAGATTCTCGCCTATGACTGGGACACCGTCCAGGGCTATGTGCTCTGCGACATGGCGGACGCCTACCGGCAGAACAGAAAAGGCCGGAAGAGCGTGCCCGTCACCCGGGCTCTGCGCCATTGTTTCTTCGTGCGCCCTCAAGACGGAGTGCCCGCCTATGCCGTGACTCTGGACGATTTTGCCGTCGACGATCAGCCGCACACCTACGACTGGCTCCTGCATACCAGCGGGGCCAATCGCATCGAGGTCAATGAGCACGGCGCGACGATCCACCCCTACAACACAACCGGGACGGGTTACGTCAGCACGCCCGGAGAAACGGAGGGCGAGGGCTCGTGCGCTATGCCGTTCGAGATCGTGAAAGCGGGAGTCTACTCGGTGTGGGGACGCGTCCGGGCCGGAGGCGAAATGAGGCCAAAATCGGATTCGTTCTTCGTGACCGTCGACAATGGCGAACGCATCACGTGGCATATGGGCTCAAAGGCGGCATGGAATTGGGCCCGTGTAGGCGAGGGTATACACTCCGAAAAGCGAGGCTTCGATCTGCCCCCGGGAAAACACGTCCTGCGCGTCGCGACGCGCGAGCGGGAAGCACAGCTCGACGCGGTGGCGATCATTCCCGGCGATGCGATGCTCCTCGATCACCCACGGACGATTCTCATTGAGCCGGAAGCCGGCGTGATCGTCCCGCCAATGGTCGTCGTGCCTGCGCCCCCGGCCGCCAAGATGCCGCGACTGGAGCTGGTGATCGCGGCATCCTCCCCGACCACGCGAACACAGGACTACTACGACGCGCACCCCCGTCTGACCGTCAGCACCAACGCCGTGTCCCCCGACTTCAGGGCAGTCCTGTTGCCACTCCCCGGTGGGATGCCGTCTCCCAGGGTCAACTTCGAAAAAACACCCAGAGGCCCCCGAACGACGATCATCCGGTGGCCCGGTCGCGAAGATCGCATCGTGTGGACACCGCGCACGGCAGAGCCCCCCGCCTTGACGCAGACGCCCAAGTAGCCTCGGAACCGGCGGACGTGCGGATTCACCGCCCCTCTCCGCGGCGAAAACGAGTTGGCGAGACACCGATAGTTCGACGAAAAACGCGAGAGAAGTGGAGTGGGTCGCGGAAGCCCACACGGGAGCTGATCTCGCTGACCCGCAGGGCAGTGCGCTGCAGCAGATCACACGCGTGCTCAATCCGCTTTGCCGTCACGAACTTCATCGGGCTCGTCCCCATCTCGCCCTGGAACACGCGACAGAGCTGGGCGACAGACAGGCTTGCCGCCCGGGCGACATCAGGGAGGGCCAGGGATGGGTCCTCGAGCCGCTCCTCTACCAGTGCGAGTACGGCTTCACACGCCGACGACCGTAGTGACATGTCACTCTCGCCTGCCACACTCTCACGGACCTCCGCCAGCAGACTCAGCAATTCTGCTTTCATGCGGTAGCGGTGTGCCCCAGCTTCCCAGGCATATTGCCGAGCGACGGCCTCATACTGAGCGGTCAATCGGGCCGGATGTCGAACGGGGGCCGTGAGCAAGAGCGGTTCCACCAACCACTCCGGATGGGGGAAGTCGACTCGCGGATCCAGTGATACGCACCAGTACGCCCAGTTCGTACGCGGCGTTCCGCGGTTGCCGAAGTGCGCATTCAGCACAACCAGCGTGTTCGGCACCGACCAGGCGCGTAACTCTCCCACTTCGATCAGCGTTTCGGAACCCGCACGATGAAAACCGAACTCCAGCAGAGAACCGGGAGCCGTGTTGACCGGCAGTCGATCCTCCTTAGCATAGCGGACGGGGGCCTCCGGAAGGAGGCTCACCCAAGACAGGACCTCCTCCGCGATAATGCGAATTCTATCCATGTTTTGGCAAACACCATCCATACGCAATCCCTTCACGTCACCCAGGTAAGCTAGTACTGTGGACTGAGACGGTCAACTGCGAAGAACGGTACAGGTTGAGTGTTGGCAGATTCCGGCCTGTGACGGCCAGCGCTCCCCACCCCAGGAGAAGTGTAGCCATGCTGAATCAGACAGAGATCGCCGACGCGTTGAGCCGTGGCAAGTTCGATCCGCCCTGGCGCTGTGAACCGCTCCTCGGCAGCACCTACGGCGAGGAGGAAGTGGATGCCGCAGTTGCCGCAATCCGCGAGGCCATGGACGTGAGCAAAGGGTTCGGGTTCTCCGCGTCCCCGATCCCCGAGTTCGAGCAGGCGTTCGCCGATCATGTCGGCTGCAAACACGCCGTCGCAATCAACAGCGCGGGTCCGGGCCTCGATATAGCGATGCGGTATCTCAATCTGCAACCCGGCGACGAAGTCATTGTGCCATCCGCCAACTACCAGGCAGCGCCTCTGGCCGTCTTCGGAGCGGGAGGGCAGGTTGTCTGGGGAGATATCGACCCCCGGACCTTCCAGCTTGACCCGGCGGACGTGCAAGCCAAGTTGACTCCCCGAACGCGGGCCATCTTCCCCGTCCACATGAACGGCCTTTCCGCCCCCATGGACGAGCTGATCAAGGTCGGGCACGATAACCCCCATCCGCAACACGGTCGGCTCCCCGTCATCAGTGACGCGGCAAGGTCCTGTGGTGGTGGCTACAAGAACGGCAAGATCGGCAAGAAGGGGCTGATGACGGTCTTCTCATTCCACACAATGAAAAATATGACCACGCTGGGCGAGGGAGGAATGATCACCACTGACGACGACGATGTCGAACGCTATTGCCGGTCGGTACGTATGTATGGCGGAGGGGTGGGAGCCTGGGGGACAAGCAATGTCATGACCAAGGTGCAGGCTGCGGTGGGACTGGTCCAGTTGAGCAAACTCGACCAGTTCATCGATGCCAGACACCGCCTGGCGGAAGAACGGCACAAAATGCTCGAGGGCCTCCCTGAAATCATACTCCCCCACGAACCGGAGGATACACGCCACTCCTTCTACCTCTACACCTGCCTGGTCTGCGAGGAATGGGCCGGCGAGAAACGGGACCGGCTCATCGCCATGATGGACGAGGAGTTCGGCATCGGCTGTGGAGTGGCCAATCGACCAGTCTACGTCTCTCGGAAAATCCTCGCCGAACACACGACGGGACAGAGAACCCCTGTGGCGGAGGCCATCGGCGAACGTCTCTTGTGCGTCTCCTTGCACCCGGCAATGACCGACCATGAAAACCGGACGATCGCCGCCGCTCTCATCCGCTGCGTTGAGCGGCTGCGCCATTGATCCCGAATGGCGTTGACGTGTGCCCCCGGCGACCTCGTGTCGTTACCGCATGAAATTCTGCTCCGACCGACTTGGGGCTGTCCTCTTCGTCACAGGTCAGCCGCAGCTGAGGCAACCCGGTATGGCCATCTGTCCGGAACTCAACACCTCCTCAGCATCCGGAGACACCCGCACGAGCTCAAGGAACGCTCGTTTCCCCTACACTCGCTCCATGTGGCTCAGGAGGCTACAGCCGGCCCCCTTGCGGCGACGTAATGTGTCCCCTTGCATCCTCGTCTCTGGATACCAATTGGCACGTTTGCGGCCATATTAGGAGGCACTCGATCCACGCCGGCCGGCGGCCCGACCGAGAAGACACCGGTGCCGAACCGGTGCGCCCGTCATGGGCTTGACATCCGATTTGCCCCCAGAAACGAAGAGGCTCCGGAATGAGCACATCGCTCCCAACACAGATACCCGTCCGGACGCATGCCCACGCTGAGTTCATTGACATCACCCCCCAGCTCTCCTCGAGCATCCCAGCCGGTTTCTCCGGCGTGCTGACCGCATTCTGCCAGCACACCACTGCAGGGCTGACCATCAACGAAAACGCCGATCCTGATGTCATCCACGATCTTCTCGGCGCCCTTGACCGGATTGCTCCCTGGCGACACGCCGACTACAGGCACGGGGAGGGAAACAGCGCCGCCCACCTAAAGGCGTCGCTTATGGGCAGCAGCGTTACAGTTCCCGTGACCAATGGCCGCCTGGTACTTGGCACATGGCAATCCGTGTTCTTCTGTGAATTCGACGGCCCCCGCTCCCGCCGAGCCGTCGTGCAGCTTCTGCCCCGGGCTGAAGCCGGAGCTTGAGTAGACCCGATCGCCGCTTCAAAGACAGGACCAATACATGATCATCGGCCTAGGCATCGACGTGATCGAGGTCGCCCGGATGCAACGGACAATCGAACGCTACGGGGAGAAATTCCTGGACCACGTGTTCAGCTCTGATGAGCAGGAAGATGCACCAAAGGGGGCAGGGAAGCCCTCGTACTACGCCGGGCGATGGGCCGCAAAGGAGGCCGTGGCCAAGGCCCTCGGAACGGGCATCGGCAAGGACTGTGGCTGGACCGATGTCCGCGTCCGACGCGATGAGCTCGGCAAGCCACGGATTGAGCTTACAGGGGCAGCCGCCAAGACGTCAGAGAGGCTTGAGGCAGAAAACATACATATCAGTATTAGCCATGAACGGCATCTCGCGTGTGCCTCAGCCGTGATCGAAGCAGCCCCTAGATCACCTTCCCCGCTACCCTGAAGCGCTCCTGTCAAGCACAATCGCTCCGCGCCGCGCAAGATTTCCGCATTATTATGCTAATACATAGTTGTATGCTATCACTTCTTTGCTATTGTAAGAGTTGATACGCCGAGAGAGCTCCACATGGGAGCGGCTGAGAGTGCGGAGAACGCAATGCAGATATGGGTCATATGTGTCGGTGACGAGATTCTCAGAGGACACACTCTGAACACGAACCTGGCCTTTATCGGTGACACGTTGGCGAGAGAGGGATACAGCATCACCCGGGAATGCACCATTCCGGACGAAGAGAACATCATTGCCGCAACCCTTACCGAGAGCCTGAATTCAGCGGATCTCGTGATCACCACCGGCGGCCTTGGGCCGACCACGGACGACATCACCCGTACGGTCGCTGCCGGTGTCCTGGAAAGGCCGCTCCAGTTCGACCCGGACATATTGGCGGGAATCAACGCCTTCCTGCGGAGCCGCAATGTCTCCGTCCCGGCTGATGCACTCCGGCGGCAGGCAATGGTCCCAACGGGTACGGACACACTCACGAACGCCAATGGGACAGCGCCTGGTCTCTGGTGCCAGCTCGACAAGCGAGCCCTCCTCATGCTTCCGGGACCGCCCCGTGAGCTCGAACCTATGTTCCGGACCCATGCGCTGCCTCGAATCAGGCAGGCGTGGCCTGCTCATCTGGCTACCAGAACGTGCGAAGTGTGTGGCCTGGCTGAGTCAGTTGTGGCCGAACGCGTTGAGCCTGTTTTGGAGGCATTTCCAGAAGTCCGCCCGGCCTATTGCGCACGACCAGGCCAGTTGACCCTCACGTTGACCGCCCACACGTCTCAACGCGAGGAACTCGAGCGGGCGTTTGCGGAGGTCCATCCTCCACTCGGAACGCACGTCCTGCCTGCAGACTGCAAGACTGTGGGTGCAGCCGTGGGCAAGCTCCTGATGGCCCGCTCCTGGAACCTCGCAACGGCTGAGTCCTGTACGGGAGGAGCCATCGCCAAGGCGATCACCGACGTCCCCGGAGCATCTGCCTTTTTCTGCGGCAGTTTTGTCACCTATGCCAACGCGTGGAAGGAAGCTTGCCTCGGGGTCCGCCCGAAGACGCTTGCAGCCCATGGCGCAGTCAGCCGGGAAACAGCGGAAGAGATGCTGGATGGACTGCTCGCCAGGGATGGCGTCGATGCGGGGATCGTCGTCACCGGTATCGCTGGTCCAACAGGAGGGACACCGGACAAGCCCGTCGGCCTCGTTTTCGTGGGTACCGGCTTCAGAACCGTTCGCCGGGTTGAACGTTGCGTCTTCCCTGGCAACCGCGAATCGGTCCGTCTGCGCACAGTTGCCGTCGCCCTCAATCAGCTGCGGCAGAGCCTTCTCGCCGTCGGGGATGAGGCCTGAACCGCGGAGGCCCTGCTTCCGAGATTACTTACATTGTTGAACGTCAGGACACGATCACCTAAGAGAAAGGGAGAAACACCATGGCAAAGGACGCCGCAAAAGCAGATCCGAGAGAAAAGAACCTCCAGATCGCCATCAGTCAGATCGAGAAGGAATTCGGCAGGGGCACAGTCATGAGGCTCGGGGAGGATGCCCTGACCGATGTCCCCACCATCAGTACCGGGGCTCTCTCACTGGATATCGGCCTCGGAATCGGCGGCGTCCCCCGAGGACGTGTCGTCGAGATCTACGGCGCTGAATCGTCCGGAAAAACAACGATCTGTCTACACATCATCGCCAACGCCCAACGGGCAGGTGGCATCTGTGCCTTCGTCGACACGGAACACGCCCTGGACCCCCAGTATGCAGGCGTGATCGGCGTCAGCACCGAAGACCTGCTCGTATCGCAACCCGATTGCGGCGAGGACGCTCTCAACATTGCCGAAACTCTCGTCCGGAGCAACTCGATCGACGTTCTGGTTCTGGACTCGGTGGCGGCATTGGTGCCACGCGCGGAGATTGAGGGGCAGATGGGGGACACGCATGTCGGGCTCCAGGCCCGCCTGATGTCACAAGCGCTGCGGAAACTTACCGGCGCCATCAACCACAGTCGGACCTGCGTGATCTTCACCAACCAGATCCGGGAGAAAATCGGGGTCATGTTCGGGAATCCTGAAACAACCCCTGGTGGTCGAGCACTCAAGTTCTATTCGTCAATCCGCTTGGAAATGAGGCGGATGGCAACGATCAAAGCCCCCGGCGGCGAAGCCCTTGGCAATCGCGTCAAAGTCAAAGTCGTGAAGAACAAGATGGCCCCGCCTTTCCGGATCGCAGAATTCGATATCATGTACAACGAGGGAATCTCCCGGGCAGGGTCGATCCTTGATGTCGCGATCGAGATGAAACTCATTGAGAAGCGAGGGTCGTGGTTCTCATTCGACGATGAGCAGATCGGGCAGGGACGCGAGCAGGCCAAGAAAGCACTGCAGGAGGAAAAAGGCCTGGAGAACCGGTTGCTCACCAAGATCAGGGAGCAACTCAGCGAGCAGAACGTGCGGCTGAACATCGGCTCCTGTGGATCCGCTGAGGACGAGCCTCCGGCGACCGATGGCCACGATGCCGAAGGCGCTGAGGAGTAGGCCCTCAAAGGGGTCTGAGTGAGGGGCAGCGGATGTGCCCCTCAAGCCCCCCGGGCGTTCAGGATGACTGGGCGCGCCGGACCACAAGCTCGACCTCGAAAGATGGCGTCGGCAGGCTGAATCGCGCGACACGGTACAGACCGAAGCGGTTCGCCCGCAAGGTGTCTTCCAGGGCGCAGTTTGTGGCCTGGGGGGCAGCTACTGCGAACTCCCACCCGTCACAGCACACGACCAGTGAAACGGGGGTGACGGTGGTCTCAGCGTTGCGTCTGCCATCCGTCACAAAACAGGGGATTTCGTAACCGGCCTGCCGACAGACGCCCTGCAATGCGACAGCCACGCGCAGCCGCTTCTGCGTGAGGAGAAATGCCTGTGTGACCGCTCCGACCGGCAAGCGTTCCTCCGAATGGAACGACCAGCGAATGGTCGCTTCGGCAGCTTCGGGTGCTCCGGCCCCATCGACGACATTGACATCCTCGATCTCCGAACGAGAAGTCTCCGCCAAACTTACCCACGCCCCATCTGCGGTCTGCCAAACCGGTCCGATGCAGGCGGCTCGCCCGGGCACACCGGCACCCGTGAGAAACGCGGGGGTACCGGGAATGCTGGCAGACAGAGCAAGTCCCGGTGGTGCGTCGGTATGCTGAAGCCGCCCCAGGCCGGTTGCGTCGTAGTTCGACTGAGCTCGGGTGTCGATCTCCATATGTGTGCCCCCGCAGTTGATGAAGACCTTGTGGAACTCGGGCCAGAGACTGAGAACTCCGGGTGGCGGAGTGCCTTTCGAGGGAGAGAGAGGGGCGGAGAGTACCCGCGGTGCCATTAAGGCCGTTCGGGCGAAGAGGGAAGCAGCGAGAAGACCGTAGTTGGCATACTCACCATAGGCGCCATCTTTGCCATGTCGTGACGCAGGCGGAAACCAGTTCTTGATGTAGCGCAAGGGAGTTTCCTGCAGATACGGGAGGCAGGCGCGGACTGCGGCAGCGGCGGCAAGGGCAAAAGGAGTCCCGCCCGTCGCGGAGCTACTGGCCGCGGTTGCTTGTCGGCGCTGGTGTTCGCAGAGGTAACACAGCATTGCCTCATTGTGCAACAGCCCGTTGGACCGGCCCCCGTATGGGGCGTAACCACAGGGCGAGAGCATGTGCAATGTGGCGCCCCCGGATCGACGCAGGAGCTCGCGGATACGTTCAGCATGCGTGCCATCATACCCCCACTCCATGAGTTCCGATAAGTTCTGGCGCACCATGAGATCGTACAGCATCGGGTCACCTGGATCGCGATACATCCCCTTGGCCGTGAAAAGAGGCATCTCCCAACCAAGGACGCACTCGACCCAGTCCGGGTCCCCCGAGAGTCCGAACCGGTGCCGCAGCCATTCACCCACTGCTGCAGAAACGCCGTAGTTGTGCAGGGCAGTTCCGGCCCGAAGGCGATCCTCCACAACAAACACCGCCGAAGCACGAAGGGCCGCCAGAGCGTCTCCCCAGCGGCGGTGGACAGGTTCGGACGTGTGCGGCGTCATCAGATGCCACGCGACCGCCATCTCCTTGATGGTCAGATCCAGGACGCCAGGGGGGAAAGGCCCGCCGTCCGCAGCATGCTTCAGTATGCCCGTGGACAGTTGGTCGAAGCATCGTGAGACGACTGGGACGAGGTCCGTTCGGCCCGACTCAGCGATGAGGACAGACGCGGGACAGACGAAGCGAGCCGACGTCCCGCCTTGCCAACGGTCATCGCTCCCTTCGACGGGGTCGATCACGAACCCTCGATCGTCGACCCATGCCACCGCCTGGTCAATGATCTCCCGGGCTGCCCTGAGGTAGACATCGCGCGGCGTCTCCGCAAGGGTGCCCTCTTCACCCGCAAACGGACGAGAGGAAGCGGCTGGAGCGACTGCGCTCGGAGGCAGGTCGGGCAGGCCGGTGATAACACCTTCAATCGACATTGGGTCCTCCAGATTGGGCAATGCTCGGAGCGAGGCTACGATACACAGGGCGGACCATTCGGCAATAGTGCCGTGCAGCCACATGCAGCTGGTGGAGATCCTGCATTCTCACGGGACGGACCGCCGATCAGATGGCAGAGCCTTCTGAACGGTCGGCGGGGAGAGAGAGCGTCATCCAACCCTACAAGACGAATCTGGTGGCGTTCGAGTAGCCCAGCACAGCACCGTTACCACTGGGACAGGCGAATGGGCAGGGGATCGATGTTCGTGTGAATCCTCTGCAGTAGGCGCCACAGCATATCCTCTCTCGTCGCCCGACAGCTGGAATCGCCATAGAGGTTCGTTTCCTCGCCGGGGTCGTCACGGAGATTGAAAAGCTGCCCATACTCCGGACCGGCCGTGGGGTAGATGTTCAACTTCCACTCATTGGTCCGCAGTGTCTGAACCGCACAGTATGGGCCATTCGGCTGGCCATGTGCCATTGGCCCGAGGTCGTGCATATCCGAGTGGATGTCGTCGCGGGCGATCGGGTGGCCGTCAACGATGCTGGCGGACCAGTCGATTCCCTGGACTCCTGGATTGACGTCCATCCCCAACAGGCCAAGCAGGGTCGGATGGACGTCGATCGACTCGACCATTCCAGGCACACGACGCCCCCCGCCGCGACCTGTGGGCAAGCGCAGGAGCAAGGGCACGCGCAGAAGCTCATCGTAGTGGATCGAAGGCTTCCGGAGAAGACCGTGGTTCCCTGCGAACTCGCCGTGGTCACTTACGAAAACGATGATCGTGTTGTCCAGTTGGTCGGTCTCCTCCAGCGCGGTCAGGAGGCGTCCTACCCCGTCATCAATGCAGCTGATCGAGGCGAGGTAGTGGAGCATAAGACGACGCAGTACGTCCGGCGCGTACCGCAGCGCCTCATCGACTGCGTTTGCAGCCGGGTCCGGGATGAAGGCGCCGTCGGTGCCGCCATGCCACTCGGGAGCCGGAATGTCAGCAAGCGAGTACCGGGCCAGCTGATCCGCAGGAGCCTCAAAAGGATGATGAGGGGCAATGAAGGAGCAGAACGTGAACCAGGGCGCCGAACGGTCCTGCTGGCGAATGAACGCCTCGGCAGTCTGGGAAATGTACGTGGACTGATGCCATTTGGTGGGGAAAGGCGAAACGAACTGGTCGGGAAGCCAGCCCGGCTCCGGCGTGCCGCGGGGCTTGTCAGCAAGCTCAGGACAACGCTCCCTGAGCCAGGCCCGGAAGTTGCCCTGGTTGGCGTCGTCACACCCAATGTGAGTGTCGAACCCGTAACTCTCCTTGACTGGGTCATCGGGAAAGGGAGGGAGAACGGCCTCCGGGGCGAAAGCCCGCCAGTCCAGGATGGGGACATCCGAGCCGAGCTGATCACGCGTGTAGCGTTCGGGCGTAAGATGGACTTTGCCGAAAGCCCCCGTGCTGTAGCCAGCGCGCCTGAGAAGCTCGGGGAAGGTCGTCTCGGCAGGAGGAAGAACACCCATGCCGCGGACGCGAACGGTAGCTGGATATCGTCCAGTGAACAGGGCCGCTCGGGAAGCCATGCAGACGGGGCTCTGACAGAACGCGTTCTCGAAGACGATGCCCTCAGCGCCGATACGGTCAAGATGGGGCGTCTGAATCACCGGGTGCCCCATACAGCCAAGGCAGTCCGCCCGATGCTGGTCGGTCATGATCCACAGTATGTTCGGTCGTTGTGTCAAGGCACGTCTCCGGTTTTGGTACGCGTTCAATGGAGAACTCAGCGTATGGACCAGACAATGTCGTCGAGATCAAGGATAGTCGCCCCGGCGACATCCGTCTTTCCCTTCCGAAGGATGAACCCGACGCGCCTGATTGCCACCCCGGGGTGGGGAGATTTGCTCGGGTAGTCCCCCTTGCGCTTCGCATCAGGGCGGAAATCGGGCCGGCTCACGGATACGGTGCACCACTTGGGGGAAGGACTCCGGGCGAAGTAGGCAGCCCAATGGCGCCCCTCGACGTCTTCCAGGAATGCCTTGCAGTAGAACCAGTCGCCCGCCTGAGTGGTCGATGTTCGGAATCGGAAACGCAGCGTCAGGTCGGGTTGAACGACGTAGGACACTAGACGCGAAACCGCGACGTAAGTTGCCGCTGTCTCTGGGGGGCGTTTCGCGTGGAGGAAGCCTCTCTCGCCTTCTTCCACAAGCTCACCGCCTGTCCAGCCGTGCATCCTGCCATCATCGAATCCGAACGCCACGGGCTGGGCCACTTTGAAGGTGCCGAAGGTCTCTTCGACCGGGGAACCGTCCTCGTCCAGCAGCAATGCCCGGTAGACGTACCCCCGCCCGGTGCGGGTCTCTTGCAGGACCAGTCGGTTGGGGCCACTCCGAACCGGCGCTTCAGCGTGGAAGAGGAATCCGCCCCCTTCCGCGAAGCCGTAATCCACGAGGAGTGTTCCCGGCTCCCGGCTTCGGCAGTGCACCGCACCATCCCCAATTCGGATGGAAGGAGACGGAGACCGTTCAGGCTCCGGAAGGTCAGCGGCGGGACGCCCCGGGGCGCTCCCTGTCCCGGCTGTGGCTATGGTCTCGCCTTCCCTATTTGTCCTGATCCACGTGAGTCCGCCGGCCGCCGCACCGCTCGACCGGCCTTCCGTCAGCGCGTGTGAACACGTGTAGGTATCAGACCACTCAGGGGAGGAAATCCGCAGGAGACTCTCCTGAGTAGAATCACCGGGAAGACGGATCATGCTAACATCCGGAGAGGCGTTGCCGCGATACGGGAAAAGCAGCGTATCAATCCTGATCGGCAGCGAAGCGCGCTGACTGATGGCGGCAAGCGTAGCTGCCTCCTTTGACGCTCTGTGGAGGCTCCAGGCAACCCACCCACGCGGAGGCGTTTCCTCGCCCTCGCGTAACGAAATGTCCATCGGACGATCGCTCAGTGGGATGACTGCCAGATTGGCATCGTCGTTGTGGGAGAAGACGGCCTTTCCTCCCCGTCCCAACTGTGCCCCCGCCGCTCCGAACTGGAACTGAACATCAACCCGGTGCGTCCCGGCGTATCCGTCCTTCCCCAGAAGGAGGTCGTGGACGATCCAGTACTCACCACGCTTGAAGAAGACCTTCCGGATGTGGATCACATCGTCAAGCCTCCCCCCGTACCCGTCCTCGTAGACACCGACCGCAAGATCAAAGAGGTCATTCGTGGCCCAGAGCGTGCTCTGAGGTCGTGTCCCAACCCACGTTTCCCGGGGCGTACGACGTCGTTCCTGCCCCAGGTTATCGACGAGGACAGTACTATGGGAATGCGTGCTGACGAAGTAGCTGCGCCACGGACTTCTGGCGTAAGTGAACCGCCCGGGATCGAGAATGTGGCTGCGTCCGAAAGCATGCACGTCAATCTGCAGTTTGTCCTCGTGCTGGTGCCCGAGCCCGTAAGGTCCGGCATCGAAGGCTAAGTAGAGAGCGTCTGGGTCCCAACCTGAACGCATGATGTACTGCCCTGCGTAGGGGAAAGCGACCGACGTCAGCTGAGGCCGTTTGCCACGGACGCCCTGGGTCGCGATGAACTGAATGTCAGGGCGGAGCCCCGTTGCGAACGGCTTCAGTCGGCCCCGGACGGAGCCATGGTCGGAGTCGTTGAACATCGGGATGCGCCCGTCGGGCTTTGAGACATAAGCGAGATAGCGAACCATCCGCATAATCCCGTCCTTCACCGCCGGGGGAACAGGGACACCGTTGTGTTCTGCGATGCGGACGGCGGCATGGAAGCTGCGCAAAGTGACGCTGTGGTAGTGCGGAGTCAGCTCGACTTGGGCGCCATCGGGGGGAACCTGCTGATCAATCTCTCGCTCAAGCCGCCCGAACGCCATCTCAAGCCACCGACCGGAGTCCGCAAACTCAGGAAAGAGGACGCCACACGTCACGAGGCCAGCCGTTTCCGTTACCAGCCAGTTCCCTCCACCATGGAAGGTCGTCAGATAATCCGCCTGTTGCCACAGGGCTGCAAGCATCGTCGCCATTGTCCGGGCAGTGAATCGAGGAGACCGAATGGATGCGAAGAAGCACCCAGGCCAGCTGCCGGACAGGCGAATCCCGCACTCAAGCGTTCGCCATGTGTAACGGGCCTGACGTGGTCCCTTTGGGCGTGGATTGTCCGTGCACCAGTCTTCGAGCTGACGGATGAAGTCATCAGCGTAAGCGGTGTTCCCAGTCTGGTTGTAGGCTCTGATCAGACGTCCCCACGTCCCATGACGATTCAGCTCGATAGGCCACTCCGGATCGCGGAGGGGGTTGGCATTCCAGTCCAGGTCCTGAGACAACGTTGCGGTCTTACCTACGAAGGTGTACTCACGACGCAGTACGGCCTCAGCAGCTGGGTCGGTCCGCCCGTCCCATTGGGGTGGAGGAAGGGGGGACGAGACATACCAGCAGGGCTCGGTGCGGCGCTGGAGGTACGCCAACAATTCGACGAGAGCTCGCTCCGTATCACCCGCTTCCTGGGCAGCACCGACGGCCACGAGACCAGGATAGCTGAGATCGAGCTTGGTGAGGAGTTCGGCAGGAGACATGGCGAGTCCCGTCAGAGCCACGCAGAGCGGGAGCGCAAAGAGAGAAATCGACGCCGTCCGTTGGAATCGATGTAGCATTCAGCGCCTCCAAGGCGAGGGATTGGGTTCGGCCAGTGCACGGCAATGGACTATAGTAGCTGGCGGAAACACCGTCGAGGGCCAATCCGCCCAAGGCGTCGCCTGCAGGTAGCCCCACTGCCAGCACGCACGGCTGTCAACACCGCAGCAATCGGCCGGAGGAACGCAGATGAGCAAGACGTACAAAGCAGCCATCCTTGGTTTCGCCCACATGCATATCAACAATGTGGCAGCACAGTTCAGCAAGCACCCGCAGATCGAATGGGTTGGCTGTGCAGATACAACGCCACTCATGCCGGAGCTCTCCGAAGCACGTTACACACGCGCTTGGAACAAGCAGAACGCACTGGCCGAGCTCGGTGTCCCGCGTGAATACGAGTGCGAATGTGAGCTTTTGGAACAGGAGCGCCCGGACATTGTGGTGATCTGCAGTGAGAACGTCTATCACCCCGACATTGTCGAAGTGTGCGCTGAAGTGGGCGCCCACGTGTGTGTTGAGAAACCGATGGCGATGTCTCTGGAGGATGGTCTGCGGATGGTGCGGGCGTGTGAAGCGGGGGGGACATCCATGCTGATCAACTGGCCAATCGCCTGGTCCCCCGCAGCCCGTGAAATGAAGCGTCTTATTGACGCTGAAATCATCGGCAAGGTGCTGCAGGTGAAGTACCGAGCGGGGCATACCGGCCCCCTTGGTCCGGGCGCAGCCCATGCGGGAGCAGCGAAATCCGAGGACGCGCTGACTGGCCCCGAGCGCGCCTCGTCCTGGTGGCATCAGAAAGAAACCGGAGGCGGAGCCCTCATTGACTTCTGCTGCTATGGAGCCATGCTTTCGCGCTGGTTCATTGGCGAGCAGGCCGAAGCTGCCACAGCCATCAAAGGAAATCTGAACAGCCCATGGGGTGAAGCGGACGACAATGGCTTCATGCTGGTTCGCTTCCCAGGCGCAGTGGGGCTTTTCGAAGGCTCTTGGTCGACGCTGCACCATGGCGTACCCACGGGCCCCATCGTCTTCGGCTCAAGCGGTACACTGGTGATGGAGAACGTTGGCGGGAAGCCCACGATCCGTCTGGAACGAGGTGCTGGACAGACGGAAGTCTTCGAGCCGGAAGCGCTGCCCCCGGGGCATGGCGACGTGGCCAGTGAGTTCGTTCACCATCTCGACACGGGGGCCCCGCTCGCCGACCTTCTGGCCCCGGGTCTGAACATCGAGGCTCTGGCCATTCTTGACGCCGGGATCCGTTCGGCCGAGAGTGGATGCCTCGAGATGGTCGGCAGTCGGGTGTGGATGTGACCGTTCGCCTCAAACCAACGGTCCACACGCGCCCTTCGATGACCCGAACGGCCTGGTGGTCTGAGCTATTGATCCGTCGACAAAATGCGTTTACTATTTCGCACGCTCCAGGTGCGACCACGACCGCAAGGCGAAGCTGACGCATCGTCGTCGGTCGCGGCCGCGGCTGGGCGTCGAAAGAGCCACGCTGCGAAGCAGTTGCGCTCTCTTGGTGCAGACGCCACCCCGTTGGGGTCGGGACGTACCTTCGGATACGCCCGCTCTCCCGGCGGGGCGCCTCTGCAGCCAAGATAGCTGCAACATTTTGCGCGAGGATTAGTAACTCAGACCACTAGAGCCTGCATGCCCATCTCCCTTCTAACACTGATGCTGATCGCCGGCTTTGCCGCATTCACACAGGGGTTCTGCGGCTTTGGCTACGGTATCGTCACGATGGCCCTGCTGTCGCTCCTGACGGCTGAGATGGAGCGCGGCTCTGTGTTCGTGATGCTCTCCATCGTGGTCCTGCTTCTCGACTTGATGCGACGCTCCAAGTCTCACGGAGGCGTCGATTGGCCAAAGGTTGGGCTCCTCTTTCTCGGGCTCATGGCAGGGCAACCCTTGGGCTACTGGTTTGTGCTGAACTACGACAAGATGGGGATCTTCCGAGTCGCCTTTGGAGTGGCGCTGATCCTGTTCGCCGTGTACGGCATCGTCCGCCCGCATGTGAAACGCCGGATCCCGACGTTCCTGGCCCCGGTCTTTGGCTTCTTCTGCGGGGTTCTCTCAGGAGCATTCGCCTCTGGAGGGCCACCGGCCGTCATCTACTTCTACAGCCAGGAAGACGATCCCAGGCGGGCGATCGGCTCATTGCAGGCGATCTTCCTGTTGGCCTGCTTCTTCCGCATTGGCGTGGTCCTGGTCGGCGGTAAGGGAATCGGCGGCCGGATCATGCTGCAATCCGCGCTGGTGGCTCCCGTTATTCTGGTCGTGACCGGCCTAGCGCACCGCCTCTCCAGGCGCGTTTCACCGAAGCTGTTCCTGATCGTCGTCTACGGACTCATCGTCGCGGCAGGCATCACCAACGTTGCGAAAGGGCTAGGGGGGTGGTGAGTCGCGACGCCGCAGGAAGGTGAAGGGCAAGGAATAGGGCTAGGGTGGAATGGCGTCAAGATCAGGGCAATCGGGGCATGGCAGCCCCTCCCACGTTGGCTGCATCTGACCTCAATGTGGGAGGCGGCGCCATCCGGCGACCTCTTCCTGAATGCACTTCCCGCCGCTTACCTTGACGCCATTCAGGGCTGGGGTGAGGAGACACTCACACCGGAGGACGTTAGGGAAACGTGCGCACGACGTGCCGCAGCCTTCGTCGGTTAGACAGTGGACCGGCCGGCCTGGCCCGAGACATGCCCGGAGCCCCAACGAGAGTAGCTCGCCGGCGGGCGGGGGGCCGGCTGAATACCAACTCGAGCTAACGCACCACCGGTGAGCTCTGCTTCAGCATCCTGAACACATTGGGACCGATAGGCACGCTGAAATCGTGAGCTGCGATAACCGAGCTGTCCTCCACGAGGACAAGCCTGCAGGTGACAAACACCATGTCCTCAGCCACGGCATAGGTGCCGACAAGAACGGCGGAGGCCTCATGGGAGGCGCTGATCGCCTGGAGTTCCCGCGAAAGGAGAAATTCTCCCGCTCGCTCCTTGATGAAGATTCCCTCCTGCCGCAGCTTCATCTCCACAACCTTGTAGCCTTGCTGGGCAAGGTTCGAAGCCACTTGCTCGGCCACAATCCGGCCGAAAGTCGAGGACTGCGTCAGATCGTCGATGTCCACAAAACTCGACACAAGAATCGGTTCGTCCGGGGGCAGCCCCTGCCGCATGGAAGTGACCATCAGCCGCCCTGCACCCCGCGTCAACTCGACCATATCCACATCAGGTCTCAGCCGACGTGCACCCACGTCATCGACCACATAGGTCACGCCTCCTTCTGACTCGTACCAAGCCGTATGGCACCCAACCAAGCCGCACGCAACCACTGCCATCGCTACCGCCAAGAACAAACGCATGTGTGTGTCTCCCAGATTCGCTATATCTTTCGCCGATCTAACTCTCACCTACTGAACACGTTAGTCCGCACCCAAGGACGTCACACAAGTCACCGGCGGCCCCTAACGACACACCTGGTAAATGTCATCCCCGAGTCTCTCACCCAGTTCATCCCATTCCACCAGGAACGGGGTGTCAATGATACCGTCTGCCCCGGCACTGACAATCACGGGCACGTACTCGCGCCCCAAGGACATCACACCAATGTTGGCCATGTAGCGGTTGCCCCACGGATCGGATCCGACCGCCGTCTGAAGGTAGGGCCCGTCCCAGCCGAAGGCACGAGACCCGCCGCCCTTGACAACGAACCCGGGCGCGTTGGTCAACAGGAAGTCATTGGGGGTCTTCCGGCAACTGCGTACGTGAATGGTTGAGTGAGTGGACAGGCCGCGCCATGTTAGTTCTTACCACAAGATCAACATGG
>Ga0209045_1001591_pt1 | contig 19733 bp, 12 predicted proteins | sample SaaInlLV_10m_DNA_4_FD_184664 | JGI IMG/M metagenome (GOLD analysis project Ga0209045, IMG submission 184664) | Marine microbial communities from expanding oxygen minimum zones in the Saanich Inlet - Saanich Inlet SI072_LV_200m_DNA (SPAdes) (version 2) | ecosystem: Environmental > Aquatic >...
CAGGTGGAGAGCTACCGGCGCTTCCGCGAACTCACAAAGGAATGGGTGGACTTGGCAATTGAGGTGTGTAAGCTGAGGGCAGGAAACGGCTCAGACGGCTGAGAACTCGGTACTCTCAAGAAAATATGAGTCATTCGGGAAATCCTCGGATGTCCTCGGGGCAGTCGAGTGGTCTGCCGCTTCCACGCGGTTGTGCGCGCGGTGCGCCTGAAGGTAAATCGTTGAGCCGGGGCAAGTCCCTTGGCGCTGAGGTGGAGGCGTTGACGTTCTGATGGAAGCCCAATCCAAGATGCTGTCGTCGCTTTTGGAGGCGGCCGTTTCCGAGCAAGCCTGGCCTGGTGCCGTCCTGGCTGTGGGACGTCGTGACTGCGATCTCTGCCTGCACGCGGTGGGGTTCCATACGTACGAACGGGCACACGTCATGCGGAACGACGATGTGTTCGATCTGGCCTCTCTGACCAAAGTGATTGCGACCACTACGGCTGTTCAACGGCTGGTTGATGAGGGAAGCTTGGGGCTCGATGAGTTGGTTGGCGATCGAGTGTCGGCCTTTGTTGAGCGAGGCCTGCCCGACCTCTCCCGGCGTCGCAGCGTCACCATCTCGCATCTCCTCACCCACACGTCAGGCCTGCCAGCATGGCTCCCCATCTACACGTGGGGCGGCGATTCTCGGTCGCGCTTACTGCGCCTCTGTGAGACTCCTTTGCTTGAAGAACCCGGGGCGCGAGTCGTGTACTCGGACCTTGGGTTCATTCTTCTTGGTATGGTCGTTGAGGCTGTCTCGGGTGAACGCCTCGATGCCTTTTTCGGAGCGAACGTCGCCCTCCCTCTCGAGCTGAGTTCCGCAACATGCTATCGTCCGGATCCCGTCCTGCTCCCCCGCATGGTGCCCACCGAACAGGTGGGGGATACTGGTGAGAGATTCGTGCATGGTCGTGTGCACGACGAGAATGCGGCGGCTCTGGGTGGGGTTGCTGGGCACGCGGGGCTCTTTTCCTGTGCCGCCGATCTGGCCACCGTCGCCCGCATGCTGCTCCACCACGGTGCCACGGCCCAAGGCAGGTTCCTGAGTCGAGACGTGGTGGACAGGTTCACCCGGGCACAGCGTTTCCCCGATGGGGGCTGCAAGTGTTTGGGATGGGACAGTCCCTCGGGGATCTCCTCCGGGGGGATCCATTTGAGTGATGTGAGTTACGGGCACACGGGCTTCACAGGGACATCGCTGTGGATTGATCCCGTGGCTGACCTGTTTGTCATCCTGCTGACGAATGCGGTGCACCCGAAGCGGGAATGCAAGACGCCGCTTTACTTCGATTGGCGCCAGCGGGTACACTCAGCCGCCTACGATCTGATTGGCGGGCGTCCACCGAATCCCCGCCTTCGTTTGCGTGAGCGTTGGGTGGGGAGTTCCTGAGGCAATGGGAACGGGGGTAACAGCTGGCTGAAATCCGGGATGGCGAATGCCTCTGCTGCCGCTATATTCGGGGCGCGATCCCCCATGAGCGCGGGCCGCTGACCGAGAGCGGCAGTCGGAGGAGGGGAGTGGCCCTGCTGGGAAGTCCGGAGACGCCGAGATGCCGGTTGCGCAACCAAAACGAGTGCTTGTCATAGACGATGAGCCGACCTTCAGCTGGTTGGTGCAGGTCCAGCTTGAGAAGCTGGGGTACGAGGTTGTTGGTCGGGCGAAAGATGGCGTTGAGGGTGTTGCCAAGACTCATGAGCTCAGGCCCGATGTCGTCCTGATGGATGCCTACATGCCTGACCCGGGGACAGGGCAGGATGAGATGTATGCGGGCCTGAAAGCGACCCGCATCATCCAGGAGGAGTGCCCCGCCGCGGTAGTTCTGCTCTCGGCGTACGAATCTCCCGAGCTGATAAAGGCTGCTGGCGAAGCAGGGGTCGGTGCGTACCTGACGAAGCCCGCCAAGGACAGCGATCTGGAGCGCGCGATCGCTGTCGCGTCAGCGCGCTTCGAGGACTTGATGGTTCTGCGCAGAGTCAACGGGGAGCTAGGGGACAGCAACCAGCGCCTGGAGTTGGAGATTGAGGAACGCCGTCGGGCCGAGGCCGAACTGAAGGAGTCTCTGACGGAGAAGGATGTCCTGTTGCGGGAGATCCATCATCGAGTGAAGAACAATCTGGGCGTGATCGACAGTCTTCTTCGGCTGCAGCTGGACCACGTGACTGACCAACAAGCGGTCGATGTGCTCCAGGAGAGCCGAAACCGGATCAAGTCGATGTGGCTGATTCACCGGGCACTTTACCAGTCTGACAAGCTGTCGAGCGTCGACTTCTCGGAGTATATCCGGCATCTGGTCGAGGAGCTTTTTGCCACCTACAACTCGTCGCCGGATCGCGTTCGTCTGGTTCTTGATCTCGAGGATGTCTCGTTGGACATTGACCGTGCGATTCCCTGTGGACTGATCGTCAACGAACTCATATCCAACGCGCTGAAGTACGCGTACCCTTCCGATGACAGCGGGGACGTTCGTCTATCCATGCGCCCCGTGGGCGACGGGCTTGAACTGGTCGTCAGTGACGACGGGGTCGGGTTGCCTGAAGACTTTGAGTTTGAGCGTGCGGCCTCGCTGGGGCTCCGTCTGGTGTCCCTGCTGACTCGTCAACTGAAAGGCGAGCTTGACGTGCGCCGTGAGGCGGGCACGCTGTTCAAGATTGTCTTCTGAGGAACTGACGTGGTCCGGACTTCCAGCCGGTGTCCGGCCCCCGTCGGCATTTTTGTTTCCATTCCATTTGCATCGAACGTTTGCCGTTACGGCCAGGATTGCCAGGAGGTAGTGTTTCACCATGGCAGGACACAAGTACAGACTCGAGCCTCTCGCCGTGCCCACAGTGGAGACGTCTTACCGACGCATCGTGACTGACTTACCCGTTCCGGAGTCGTTGCCGATTCTGGAGAAGCTTGCTCAATACGAGCCGGTGAGCATGCAGGGGCAACCGCCCGTGGTTTGGGACCGAGCTGAAGGATGTCAGGTGTTTGACCGCTGGGGCAACGCCTGGCTGGATTGGTCGAGCTGCGTGTTGGTCAGCAATGCAGGGCATGGTCGGGCCGAGATTTGTGACGCCGTGCGGGAACTGGTGGATCGTCCGTTGCTGTCGACGTACGTGTTTCCGCACGAGGGGCGGGCGATGCTGTGCGAGAAGCTCGCCGGGGTGGCCCCCGAAGGCCTGGATAAGGTCTTTCTTCTCTCGACCGGTAGCGAGGCCACGGAGAACGCTGTGAAGCTTGCGCGGACCTATGGGGTTGAGAAGCACGGTAGGCGGAAACACGTGATCGTCTCCTTTGGCGGGGCTTTCCACGGTCGTACCCTCGGGGCGCAGATGATCGGAGGGATGCCGGCACTGAAGGCGTGGATTGTTCACCTTGCTCCGGGTTTTGTTCAGGTACCGTTTCCAGATGGCTACTACAATAGCGACACGACGTTTGAGCTGTTTGAGAAGACCTTGGCCGACGCCGGAATTGCTCCCGAGGATGTTGCTGGCGTGATCTCGGAATCCTACCAAGGTGTGGGACCGAATTTTCTGCCTGACGATTACGCGCGGCGGCTTGGTTGTTGGTGTCAGGAGAATGACGTCGTCCTGATCATGGATGAGGTCCAGGCCGGCTTTGGCCGAACGGGTAAGTACTTCTGTTTCGAGCACTACGATCTTACGCCGGACTTGATCTGTTGCGGGAAGGGCATCTCATCCAGCTTGCCTATCTCGGCCGTGATTGGGCGGGAAGAGATCATGGACCTCTACCCCGCGGGGTCGATGACCAGTACGCACTCGGCCAGCCCACTGCCTGTGGCGGCTGCGATTGCCAACTTGGCGTTGCTTGAGGGCGAGAGTCTGGTTGAGCGTGCTGCTGACCTTGGCGCCCGCGTTCTGGCCCCCGGATTACAGCGAATTCAGGCTGCGTATCCAGACCGTGTGGCGGCGATCTATTGCCGTGGTCTGGTTGCAGGCGTGCTTCTGCGCTGTCCGGAGACCGGCGAGCCTGACAGTCCGTCTGCATTGGCGGTGAACGAAGCCTGCTTCCGCAAGGGGTTGCTCATGTTCTCTCCAGTCGGTGTGGCGGGGGAGTGCGTCAAGATTGCCCCGCCGCTCTCCACTCCGGAGGATGCGTTGCGGGAAGGTATTCAAGTCCTCGAAGAAGCGTTTTCGGAGGTGCTCGGATGACAGAGTCTGCATTGGCCGCGGTGGTTAGTGACGTGCTCGCGGAGACGCGTGCTTCCGGTTTTTGTGACCAGCTGACCGAGCTGTTGCTCGAGATCTGCCGGATCGACACCACTCCGAATGCGGACGTGGGGGTGATGCGGGATGCGGAGTCCGCTGTATTCAACATTCTCGAACGAGAGCTCGAACAGGTTGAGTTCCCGACTTGCCAGCGAGAACGGCGTCCGATCAATCCGGAGATTGCGGCTCATCCTGCCTATTCGCAACTGCATTTCACCAAGACAGAGGAGCGCCCGGAGGGGCTGTGTCCCGTAGCTGTCTACGGGGAACGGAGCAATTTGCTGTACTTTGTGCCCGGGGCAGGGCCGGCTGACCGACCGCACAGCGGCGTGGCGGTGAACGCTCACATCGATGTGGTGCATCCCTACTTCCCCCCCCGTCTGGAGGATGGGATTGTCTATGGCCGTGGTTCCTGTGATGACAAGGGGGGAATTGTCGGTATGCTCGTGGCGCTGCAGATTTTGTCGCGCGTTCTGGCCAAGCATGGCCTGCGCTTCCGGGACAACGTTGTGGCGATGTTCGTGGTTGAGGAGGAGACCGGCGGCAACGGATCGCTGTCTTTGGCGATCGATCGGGAGCTCAAGAAGCTGTACGATTCTGTTCTGGTGCTCGAGATCACGGACAACAAGCTGCACCCGGCCAATCGTGGGGCTGTCTGGTACCGGGCTGAGTTGGCCCTGCCGGGAGTGTCCCTGTTCGAGATGTCCGCCTTCGTGTATGAAGAACTGGAGAAGGAAGGACGCTCTATTCGGGCTGAAAGCCGCCATGCCCTGTTCCCTCAGCGCCCCGTCCAGACTTGTCACGGGATGATCGGGCCCTATGGCGAACACCCCAGCCGGATTTGCGGCGAGGTCTCCTTCGATCTCGTCCTTGGCGCCGAGCCGACGGATATGGTCGAGGACCTGGTGCGGGACTGTATCGCGTTCGCGGTTGACGAGTACATCGGCGTATATGGTGACAAGACCAAAGAGATCGATTCGGGGACGGGCCAACCCAAGGTTGACCATCACTACGATCTCAGCAGGACTGCCGACGGCTTCCGCATCGACGTGCATGGCTCAACCGGTCACATGGGTGCCATCCTGGAGAACGATGGAGCCATCACGAAGATGGCTTGTATGGTTCGGGCGTTGGCCCGGTCCCGGGCCGCGATTGAGGCGACAGGTGGGGATGAACTCTCGTTCTCCCTGGTGGGGCATGAAGACAAGTCACGCCTTGTTCTCGAGGGCGGACAGGGGTTCGTGCCCACGCACGACATAACGGCCGTTATGCCGCGCATGGAGCGCGCTGCCCAGGTCGGGGCCGAGAACTACCTCCGGATGGTTGGTCGTTCTGAGCAGGGCAGCGACGTGGTGCAGGTGACCTACGAGAAGCTGCACAATGCGGCGTTCGACGGGGATCCGAGCTCGGAACCTATGCAGAACGCGATCGCGGCAGCCACGACATGCGGGACCTGGGATGACGAGCCGATCATCGGTTGGACCGTCTCCTGTGACAGCCGCCTGTTTGCCACAGAGTATCCCGGGCTGCCTGTCGTGACGACCGGGCCGGGGCTGCTGACACACGCACACTCCGATGAAGAGCAGCTCAAGATCGACGAACTGCGCAAGACGGTCGAGTTCCTGGCCATCTATCTGGTGCGTCAGGCGGGTCTTGTTTCAGGTTGACCCGAAGGCGTTCAGCCCAGGATCTTCTTGAGGGTGAAGGCTTGCCAGGCGGACGCGTGAGCGACCGGCAGAGCAGGTAGGGATTGCAGGGCCGTCAGGGTTGGGCCTCCCTGGCGAGTCCCCCGTTGGGGATAGGCCAGTTGGTCCAGCGCCATCTGTAGCCCCAGAGGAAGACTGCCGCTTTCCGCGCCTCTCTTGCGCAGGGCCAGTTTCTGCCACTCGGTGATTGCTTCCTGGCGTCTACCTTCGGTTGCCAGCGCCCAGATTGCCCAGGCGGCGACCGGGAGCACAATCCCTCCGTTCACGCCGTCACCCGGCAGGAGCCCGAGGTCGCTGACATCCGCTGGTGGCGGCAAGGGGTAAGCGGGGGAAACTGTGCGCAGTGGGAGGGCGTCTGACGCGTTTGTCTGCATGAGGGCATCGAGGGCCGACTCTCTCTCGCTGAGCGTTCCGCATCTGGCAAGGACCGCCCACGCCTGGACCGCGGTGAAGAGTCGTCCGTCCTCAGGCCCGCCGACGGGGCGTCCGTCATCTGTAAAAGCCCGGATGAACCAACGCCCTCGGAAGGCTTCGCTCACACTCATCCTCAGCGTCCGCTTCCACTCAGCAATTTCGTCGGCAAACCGTTCCTCGCCTCGATGGCGAGCGGCTTCTTCAAGGCGCTGCGCTGCGAAGCAGGCCATCGCGGTTGAAAGCACCGACTCGCCTTGGCCTTCAGTGCCGACGCGATTCAGATGGGCGCTCCAATCGCCTCGGAGTATGCGGAGAAAGCCGTTTGGCCCTTCTCTGATCTCGTCCCGGATCCAGCCGACGGCTCGCTTCAGGTGTTCCCAGACCGGTTCCTGTTCGCCAGTGGCGTAAGTCACGGGTTCGTCGAGCGCATCCGTCAAGGCGGGGTTGGCGTTGAGGTATTCCATCCATGAGACGAGCAACCAGATTTCGCCATCGCTGCGGTCAGCCCGGGCGTCCACTGCTGCCCCCGCGGGGGAGCCGACTGATTCGCGGATCCGCCCCGTCGTTTCCTGGGCTCTCAGCGCAGCTACCAGATTTTTCCGGGCTTGTTCCGGGGCCACGCTGGTGAGGGCCAGGCCGAGCGCCAGCAGGTCTCTGGCGGCGGGGCTCGAGGGGGCTTTCTCCGGGCGGGTGTGGCGCACCGCAAATGCGCCCCCCCCGGGATGAATGACTGTTTCTTCACTGCCTGGCAACGGGGCTGCGTAGGCGAGCAGGCGGCCCGTATCCCAGACGCATTCTTCCTGCATCCAGAGCTCCGGCGCACGGGGGCGGACCGAGGCAAGTGACTCCGCCCAGGATGCTCTCACGGCTTCGGGGTCGTACGTTTCCAGTTCGTCCCGCAGCCAGTCCACGCTGCACTGTCGAGATGCTCCCACCAGGAAGCGCGCATCGACGCGTCCATTTCCGGGGATGGTCATGTCGTGCTCAAGTGCCAGGTAGCGGCCTCGGGTGAGCGGAGACCATGCTTCCGCTCCTGCGATGAACACATCGCCGACCTGTTCGTGCACATCCGCCAGGATGGCAACCCCGGGGCGTGTGAACGCGTGGGGCGTTGGCGCGAACCCATCGGAAGGGCTGGGGTTGAGCTGGAAGGAGACGCTTGCTTCGAGGGAGACTTCGTGTTCCGCTGCGTTGGTCAAGCCGAGCGACAGCACTACGAAAGGTGTGCCTCGGGGGGCTGTGACATCGAGTTCCACCGTGAGTGCGGGGCCGTCGGTCCCGAAACTCATCAGGCCTGTGTAGCGGACGTACCCTATCCCCCAGCGCATGGTCGGGGGCGGGGCGGTCTCCAGGTCGGCCGGCAGGAAGGGGATCCGGACGTCGTCTGCGCCTAAGGTCAGACGTATGCCTCCCAAGCTGCTCTCGGAGGCGGCATTCAGGCAGGTCAGGGGATTGGTCTGGGCCGTGATGAGTGGCAACGCGGCAAACTGATCGGGTAGAACCCAGCACGTCCCCGTTCCAAGCAGATGGAGAAGCGGAGGGCAGTGATGGGGAAGGCGCGAGATATCGAGGTCGTAGCAAGGCAGACTATTGTCGTCTCGCGTCCAATCGCCGTAAGCATCTCCGCCGTATTTTCGTGTAGTCATATGCGTCCCATCCCCAGCTTGGGGCCGTCTCTTGTCTCCGGAGGCCTCGGGGGCCGACCCACGTCTGCCGCACGTACCGGAACGTGCAGGGCAGAGCGGACGTTACGCCCCCCCGGTTTCAGGTTCCCCCGACATGAGTCGAGGGGACCAGGGGCCGTTCCAGGGGTCACTGAACAGCCTGACAGACTGTGATCGCGGCAACTCCGACGATGTCATCAACGCTGCAGCCTCGTGAAAGGTCGTTCACCGGTTTCGCCAGCCCCTGCAGGATGGGGCCGTAAGCCGTCGCGCCGGCCAGCCGTTCGGTGATCTTATAGCAGATGTTGCCGGACTGCAAGTCAGGGAAGATCAGGACATTCGCACTGCCTTGAACAGGGCTCTGTGGGCATTTCTTGTCGGCGATCGCCGGTACGAGTGCAGAATCAGCTTGGAGTTCGCCGTCCACGATGGCAGGGAGTCCGAGCTCAGCCACCCGTCTCTTGACGATTTCGGTGGCATCAGCGACTTTGGTAACCAGTTCGTGCTTGGCACTTCCTTTGGTCGAGAACGAGAGCAGAGCAACGCGTGTCTCACCATCCAGGAGGGCCAGCTTCGTCTGGATCGTAGCGATCGCGATGTCCGCGAGCTGCTTCGCATTGGGGTTGGGGTTGACTCCCGCGTCGGCATAGACGAGTTCGGAGTGGCCTGCAGGGGAAGGGTGTCTGAGGGCCATGACGAAGCAGCTGCTCCCAACCCGTATTCCTGGTGCCGTCCCGATGCACTGGAAGGCACTTCGGACCATGTGCGCGGTTGACGCAATGCTCCCGGCGACGAGGCCGTCTGCATGTCCCTCGCGCAGCATCATGTTACCAAAGTACAGCCGGTCTTTCATCGCTTCCCGTGCCTGATCCAGCGTCACTCCTTTGTGGGCTCGGATTTCCTGGAAGCGGGTCGCGAGCGGCTCAATCAGGTCGTCATCGAGGTAGTTGATGAAGGCGACCCCCAGCTTCTTGGCGGCTTCGAGGCCGGGCGAGGGGATCATCTCCTCCGCAGTGGCGAGTACCTTCACGTTTGCGATGCCCTGAGAGACGATCCGGTCCGCCGCCTGAATGACGCGTGGATCGTGCCCTTCCGGCAGCACCACGGTCTTGTTTGCTGCTCGAGCCTTTTCGAGAAGGCTGTCGAGGAATGCCATTGCCCAAATTCCTTCGTGTCGTGTGGTTGGCTGGTCTGCCCGGATGGCGTTTACATGCCGTCAGGTCCGCTGGTCAGCACCTTAATCGTCTCTCTCGCGATCATCAGTTCCTCGTCAGTCGGCATGACCACGGCCTTGAGCGTGCTTTCCGGCGTGCTGACCACGCCGTTGCCCCGAATTCGCTCGTTGGCCTTCGAGTCGAGAATGCACCCGAGGCCCCGGAGGCGCTCCAGAACGCGCCCGCGAATGCACACGCTGTTTTCGCCGATTCCTCCGGTCAGGACCACCGCATCTGCGCCTCCCAGGAGGGCAAAGTACGCACCGATATAGGAGACCAGCCGGTGGACGAACATGTCGATCGCCCGTTCCGCGCGTTCATTGCCTGCTTCGGCCGCCGCGACAATATCCCGCATGTCACTGCTGCCGATTCCTGCGACGGCCAGGAGTCCGCTCTGCTTGTTGAGCAGGGCGTCAACATCACCCCCGCTCATTCCGGAGTTGAGAAGATGGAAGATCACCCCGGGGTCGATGTCGCCGCACCGCGTTCCCATGACCAGGCCGGTGAGGGGGGTCATTCCCATGCTCGTGTCCAGCACTTTCCCGCCATCGATCGCGGTGATGCTGCAGCCGTTGCCCAGGTGGCAGGTGATCAGCTTCGCATTCGTGAGCGGGATTCCGAGGTAGTCTGCGGTGGCCTGCATAACGAATTTGTGGGAGGTCCCGTGGAAACCGTACTTGCGGATGCCGTGTTGATCATAGAGGTCGTAAGGGACTGCGAACAGGAAGGAGGCGGGCGACATTGTCTGGTGGAACGCGGTATCGAATACCGCCACGTTCGGGACGTGGGGGAAGGCGCGCTCGCAGGCTTCGATCGCCCCGAGGTTGGCGGGATTGTGCAGGGGAGCCAGCGGGGTGCAGTCACGGATGATTGTCTTCACGTCGGGCGTGATCCGAATCGGGTCGGTTGCCGCCTCGCCGCCATGGACCACCCTATGGCCGATTGCGTCGACTTCGTCGAGCTGGTTGAGAGGCCCCCAAACGTCATCGATCAGCGCCTGGCAGATGACCATCAGCGCTTCGTCGTGGTTTGCCACGTCCACCGGGCGTTCAAGGCTTTGTCCATCGCTCTTCTTGAAGACCAGGTTGGGCTCGTCCTGCCCGATTCGCTCGATGAGTCCCTTGGCGGCGACATGGTTGTGGGCCATGTCAAACAAAGTGAATTTGAGGGAGGAACTTCCCGCATTGACGACCAGGACATTCACGTTTCAGAGCTCCTTGGAGCGGGAGGATCGGGGGCTGAATGCGAACTGCGGTGCAGCCACGCCTGAGGCATGGCCGCCCCATTGGAAAAACGCCATTGCCAAGCCTCCGTTCATTCGGCTTTCCGGGACTCGTGACGAGGCGGCTGGAATCGGCTGTAAACGAAAGGCCATACTATATCGGGGGAGGGCCGTTCTTGCAGGTCGTTTTGCCGTGAAAACCAAGGTGGGAATACGACTATTCAGGCCGGCCCGTTTGCGGGACAGGGCATTCCTCGATGTGAATGTCGGTCCTGATCTGAGCGGCTTGGGCGTCGTCAAACGCAGCCGGAGCGGCGGTGAGGCAGGACGCGGAGGCGCAGGCCAGGGCGTGGGCGAAGGCTTCGACAACGTCGGAAGACGAAAGGGCTCCATTTGCCTGTCGACGGTGAACACAGTCCAGCAGGAGGGCTGCGGACGCGCAGTCCCCTGCACCGATGGCGCTCTGCACGCTGTCCAGCCTCGGGAGCTGAAGGCGCCAGGCGTTTTCGGGGCTGAACATATAGGCCGTTCCGGGGCCGTCAGTGACTCCAATGTAACGGACGGCGTACCGCCCGAAGCAAACCCGGGCTGCCGTTGCGATGTCTGCATCACCGGCAAGCTGGGTGAGTTCGCTCGCGTTGATTTTCAGGAGATCGATCCCTGTTTCCAGCGTCTTCTCGACTCCTTTGATGCCGTCCAACAGAACGAGTGTATCGCTTCCGGCTCCCGCAACGGTGTCGGCATAGAAGGACTCATCTACTCCAGGGGGATAGGTTCCGCAGAGGGCAATCCCGTCGTACTCGCTCAGCACTGGCCTAAGGGCGTTGCGAAGCTGGGCAACGCAGGCGGGGGCGACGGTCCCTGACGGCTCGATCAGCTCCGTGCTCTGGCCGGTGGCTTTGGAAACGACGGTCGTGCACGTGCGGGTTGGAGCATCGCACTGGACCGTGATACCAGCGATGCCAAGGGCCGTCTGCTCGCGGCGTAGCAACTCTCCCGTGTGTCCTCCGATGAACTGTGCCACGGTGACGTCCGCGCCCAGGTAGACCGCGGCGCGGGCGACATTCATGCCTTTCCCGCCTCCTGTTTCCCCCAGCCAGCTCACCCGATTAACTTCCCCGATCTGCAGGGCATCAAACAGCAACGTTTTCTGCCAGGCAGAATTGAGGCCTAGGGCCAGAATGCGGGGCGTCGTGGGCGTCGAGTTCGGGGCTTCGGTAGGCATGGTATCTTATTCAAGCTCGGATGGGGTGTTGGTGGGCGCCGGATGTGCCAGGCTCCGGCTCAAGACTGACCGGCAGCGACGACACGACACACTACCGGGGGGAGACGTATCGTTCCAGTCCACTCAGTTGGAACGAGCCGTGAACTTGCGCCAATTCGGTTGTCAGTTGTGGCCTCTCACGTGTAAGTTCGGGCAGAGGCCGTTTCCTTAACAGTTGCGGTTTCCCATTCATGAGGAGTAAGGCGATGCGGCTCTTCCTTGTCTCAGTTCTTTCACTTATCTCAGGGCTCCTCCTGCACGGTGCTCCCTCAGGCGATGATCTGGTCGTCTGTGACTTCGAGGATCGCCGACAGACGGCCCTTTTCGAGGTGAATGCCGGAACGACACGACTCGTGTCGGAAGGCGTGGTCAGGGGAGAGCGCGCTCTCGAGATCACCTTTGACTCGAAAGGGCGATATGGAGCGGCCTATATGACTACGGGGCGGATGCCGCGAGACTGGTCGTCTTTTGACGCACTTGTTCTCCACGTGACCAATCCGGGGGCGACCCCGATCCGGGCCACGCTGCTCATTGCGGACCAGGCGTGGGCTGACAGCGGACGCAGCTACTGGAACCGGCACAACTCCGGGACGATGCTCGTCCCAGGTCGGACTCGGTGGGTGATTCCCGTTCAGGGCCTATATCGTGGCGAAGCGGGGAGTCGCAACCGGGACATCAAGCGCAACATCGACGCGGACGCGATCGTGCGCCTTGATTTCGGCTTTGGTCGGCCTGGATCAACCGGTCGGGTGATTGTGGATGCGGTTGCGCTGACTCGTTCAGGGCGGCCGTCTGGGGTGCACTGCTTTGACTTTGGCCCGTCGAACCAGGCCGTGATGCCGGGATGGACGGGGATTGACCATGCCACGAAGTACACATCAGAGCGAGGTTTCGGGTGGGGACCGGCGGGAGGGACCCCCTGGCAAGGTGCGGCTCGAGACACCACATTCGGGCCACCTCTGATTCGCGACTTCTGCGAAGCCGGCGGATACCGTTTCCGGGTCGATGTGCCTCCAGGTCATTATCGCATCACCGTTTTTTACGAGAACAGCGGATACTGGGGGGGGGAGCAGGCCCAGCATGCCCATCGGTCGATCACGATTGACGGTGCGGAAGCGTGGACCGAGAGCCGTCCGGAAGCGGAAGGACACGCCCTCTATCGTTTCGAGCAGCTGGAGCCGATTGGGGTTGACATCTGGGACACTTACATGGCGACGGAGTTGGCCCGTCCGGTCACCTTTCCTGCCGAATCTTCGCGGGAGGGCCTCACCATTCGCTTCCGTGCGGACAGGACGTGGGGGAGCAAGATCTCGGGGTTGGTCGTGCAGGCCGAGGATGATGTTCGTGGGGGCGAGTGGGTCAAGGAGCAACTTGCGGACCTGGCTCGGGAATTCCGGATGACCGCCGTCTGTCTGGATCCTGAGGTTGCGGCATCAGCCATCCCACCCGCTTGGGAGGGACGCCCGCTTGCCTGGCCCATCCGGATTGACGATGAACTCACGCCTGGGACACAGCCGCCTGCCGGAATTCCGGCCCCAAGCGAATTGGTGATCAGTGCCGTCGCAGTTCGCGGTGAGCAGGAGCTCCTCTGCGCGGCCATCCGTCCTCAGCGAGATTTGGGCACCGTGCCTGTCCGCGCCACAGCCTTGGTCAATGCAAAGGGACAGCGTCTGTCATCCGAGGTGGCAGTGATCTGGTACGGAACGTCTCGAACGTTCAACACGATCGCCTATCGGACGCGGCCTCACACGCTGCGTCCTGCTCAAACGGTCGCATTGCCGGCTGATCTGACTCGGGGGATCACGGTTCGCGTGCGGGTCCCACGTCGCGCGGTGGCGGGGCGCTACCGTGGTCAACTCAAGGTTGGCAACGTGCTTGATGTGCCGCTCGAGGTCGTCGTGCTTCCGGTTTCAGTGGACCGGGAGACAAGCTTCCTCATGGGGTTCTTTGGGCTGATGCCGCCGGGACTTATTCCAGCGGAGAAAAAGTGGGACGTCCTGGAACAGACGTTGGCATTGCTGCGTGAGTACGGAATGAACGCTGTTTCCGGGGGGCCAAGCTGGCGATTAACCGGCTGGCGTGACGGACAGCCGCAGGTTGATTTCGGGGAGATGGATCGCTTCTTCTCGCTCCTCCGGAACCACGGCTTTATCCGGCCGCTCAACGGTTACGGCGGGGCGCGGTTCGGGGGGCTGCACACGCGCTATGAGAAGGGCCGAGACGGTGCGAAGGTGGAACGGGAAAGCGGCCTGGACTACGAGACGGCAGTCTTGCGAGCGTGGGCGGAAGTCGACCAACACGCACGGCAAAAGCAATGGCCCACTCTCTTCTACGCGATGTGCGACGAAACACGGGTTCGCGCCGATGCCGAGCGTGAAGTCAGCTTCATGCGTCTCATGGGGAGGGTGAGCAGGGCGTTTCCACGAACGGTCCGGACCAGTGGCAGTTACAGTGTCGATTTCGGCTCGCGTCCGGACGACCCTGACCGGATGCTGCATTGGCATCAGCGTTTCTTCGAGGTGCTTGATGTCAGCAGCCTGAATCGCCACGATGCGAGCGTCCTGCGTGAAGCCCGGGAGTTGGGGAGAGAGGTCCACATTTACAACCAGGGGCGGTCGCGCTATTCCTTCGGTCTTTATCAGTGGAGTGAGTATCGGAAAGGCGTGAGGGCTCGCTGGCAATGGCACCTGAACATTCTTCACGGGTACCAGTTTTTCGACCTTGACGGAAGAGAGCCGGATACGGCGATGATTTGTTACGGCCGGGACGGCATATACCCAACGGTGCACTTCGAACGTTGTCGCGAAGGCGCGGAAGACTTCTACTTGTACAACCGGCTTTGGAAGCTGGCGAAGAGCGAAGGGAAGGGAGCTGCAGCGGCCCGCGATGTTCTGGAGTCGCTCGTGGCGGACATCGCGCTGAACCAGCGCACGCCACCTCGGGGCTACGATCCAGAGGCCATCAAGCTGCGCGTGGCCCGAGCCATCGCTCGTCTGAAAGCCTCGACCCGCTGACGCCACGAGGGACTGCCCGGGTCTGCCCAGATGACGTGACCGGACCGCTTCCTCTGCTTGCGTGATGAAGATGGCGGCGATATGATTGCTGGCCCCCGCCCTGGACGGGCGACGGCGGCATCTCTATACAGAATAGGGGTTGAAAGGAGGAGTCGATGCTTTTTGCTTTGATGGCGAGGGTTGTGCGGGGCGTTGTTCTGCTGACCGTGATGTCTCTCGTGGTTTCTTGTGGGAAGAAGCAAGCCAAGCCGGCTCCTGTGATCCCGCTCGCGCTGGCTGGGAATCGGGCTGAGTTGAGTGGGGAGTGGAAGCTGACCTGCACGGAACGCGACATTTCCATCCCAGCGACGCTCCCTGGCGATGTCTACGGGGCCATGATTTCCGCAGGGAAGATCCCGGATCCCTACTGGCGTCGGAATGAATCGGGGGTGAAGTGGCTTGGGGAAGTCACGTGGGCATACTCCAAGTCGTTTGTGGTGCCGGAAGAGCTGTTGGCGTACGAATCGGTCTACCTCAACGCGGAGATGGTGGACACTGTGGCCACTTTTGAGCTCAATGGCACCGTTCTCGGGGCCGTCGACAACATGTTCCAGCGACACCGATTTGATGTGCGTTCACTGCTGCGGGAGGGGGAGAATACGCTGAGCATCGTTTTTGATTCTGCTGTCAAGGCCGCCGCGGAGCGGGGCAAGGCCGCCGGATATCCTGTCCCCAACATCCAGCACAATCGCTTCCGGTATATGAATTTCCTGCGCAAACCGCAGTGCCATACGGGGTGGGATTGGGGGCCGTGTCTGCCAGTTGCCGGTGTCTACGGCGATCTCAGTCTCTGCGGCGCAACCGCTGCTCGAATAGAGCATGTTTATGCGACCCAGGAACACACTGAAGGGCACTGTGATGTGACGGTTACGGCAGAACTGATCGCACGGCGGGCCACGGTTCAGGATGTGGTGTTCAAGTTTGACGGTCGGCGTCGCAAGGTGACTGCTGACCTTGTGGCGGGAGTGAACCAGGTCAAGGCAGCATTCAGCCTGCGGAATCCGCGTCTCTGGTGGCCCGTTGGCTACGGGGAACAGCCTCTTTACGAACTCATGGTTTCGAGCGGTGAGCAGAGCGTGAACAAGCGTTTGGGACTGCGCCGCATGGAGATCATCAACGTGGAAGACCCTCCGGATCCCGCGCTGAAGGAACCAAAGCCCCTGCCCGGCAAGAGTATGACGGTTCGGGTCAATGGTGCCGATGTGTTCTGTAAGGGGGCGAATTGGATACCCCCGGACGCCCTCCCAAGTCGTCAGACGCCGGAACTCTATCGGCAGCTGATCGGGGATGCAGTTGATGCGAATATGAACATGCTGCGTGTTTGGGGCGGCGGGAAGTATGAACGCGAGCTGTTCTACAGCCTGTGCGACGAGTTAGGCGTCCTTGTTTGGCAGGACATGATGTTCGCGTGCTCAATGTACCCGGCCACCGACGCGTTCATCGCGGATTGCTGTACGGAGGTCGAGTACCAGATCAAGCGCCTTCGTGATCACCCGTGCATCGCGCTCTGGTGTGGTGATAATGAGGTGATTGGGGCGCTCAAGTGGTACACGGAGACGAAACGGGAACGGGATCTCTATCTGGTGGCATACGACCGCCTCAATCGGGCGATCGGCAAGGTTGCTGCAGAGGCCGATCCGACGCGTATGTTCTGGCCCAGTTCACCATCTGACGGCCCGGGGGAATTCCGCGATGGGTGGCGCAATTTCGAGCGCGGCGACTCTCATTACTGGGATGTATGGCATGGGGGCAAGCCCTTTGAGGCCTTTACCTCGGTTCGCCCACGATTCTGCTCTGAATTTGGCTACCAGTCTTTCCCATCTCTGGAGACCGTGCAGACTTTTGCTGAAGAGGGGGACCTCAATGTCTCGTCTCCGGTCCTGGAGCACCACCAGCGGAACCCGGGGGGCAATGGCCGGATTGTGTCGATGTTCATGCGCTACTTCCGGATGCCGAGCGGCTTTGACCAGTTCCTTTACCTCAGTCAAGTCCAGCAGGCTCTAGCGATCAAGACAGCCGTCGAGTACTGGCGCTCCCTGAAGCCCTATTGCATGGGGACGCTCTATTGGCAGCTCAATGACAATTGGCCTGTGGCTTCCTGGTCAAGCATCGAGTACGGCGGGAAGTGGAAGCAACTGCATTACCAGGCGCGCCGCTTCTATGCCCCGGTGATGGCGGCTGTGATCCAACGTCCGGTTGAGAGAATGGACGGGGAGAAGAAGGTGAAGGTCATGGAAGTTCACATCCGTGCAATCAGTGACGTACCGGAGCCCTGTCGAGCTCAGATCCGGATGACGCTTTGGGACCTCAACGGCAAAGCCCTTCGTGAGGAGCGGTACAATGTATCCATCCCGGCTAACGGGGTCGCGGATGTTCTGACCATACCCGTCAAAAACCTGGCCCCAAAGGCCGACCAGGTATTCCTGACCACTGACCTGGAGGCAAAGACACCAACGGGCTACATGCGGCACCGGAACACGCACTTCTTCGTGCCATTCAAACGTTGCGAGTTGGCAGATGCCCGGGTCAGAGTCAGTGACGTTCGAGAAGGCCGAGATGGCTCCATCGATGTGCGTGTTCGCACGGATCGTCCTGCGTTTTTTGTTGTCCTTGATGTCCCCGGAATTGCCGGGACCTTCAGCGACAACAGCTTCACGATTCTGCCTGAAGACGACCTGCAGTTGACGTTTACTCCGCGCTCTTCCACTGGAGCAGACGCCGTGCGGGAGGCCATTTTGGTTACTCATCTGCGCAAGAGCTACTGACTCCTGCCTCCGTTCTTCTGTCTGTCCTGTTCGAAACTGCGGGATTGACGTGCTGCCATGAAGAGGCTATTATAAGATAGTGTTAATGGTCGAGCGTTCCACCAGAAGCAAGGGGACAGGCTGCATGGCGCACGATGGGGAGCGATGTCATCACTCGGGGGTCCATCTGATTGCCGAGCTGCCGGAGCGAGAGCGTCCGCGGGAGCGCATGATGCGACATGGTGCGGATGCGTTGAGCGATGCGGAGTTGGTTGCTCTTGTTCTCCGGAACGGTGTTCGAGGCCGGTCGGTACTTAGCCTCTCTCGGGATGTACTGGCGGCTTTCCGGGGAGATCTTGGGCGGCTGAGTAGCGCGACGATCGGAGAATTGCGGGCGATTCGTGGTATTGGGGTTGCCAAAGCCGTTGAGCTTCGGGCGGCGTTCGCCCTGGCCAAGCGACTCGCGGTCCAGGGCATCCCGGAAGCCTGCAAAGTGAGTGGCCCGGGAGATGTGATGGGGCTCTTTCGAGAGCACTTTCGCGGGGCGATGCAGGAAGAATTTCACGCGCTCCTGCTCAACACGAAACACTGTCTGATGCGCGATGAGTGCATCACCTTGGGGTTGGTGGATCGGAGTCATGTCCACGCTCGTGAAGTGTTTCGTACAGCCATCCGAGAGGGATGTTCCCGGATCGTCCTGGTTCACAATCATCCCAGCGGTGATCCCACTCCTTCCCCGCAAGACATCACGTGTACGCGGCAACTGAAGGAGGCAGGCGATATTGTCGGCATCGCCGTGATCGATCACGTCATTGTGGCTCGCCCGGGCGTTAGGGCTGGTCGGCAGTACGTGAGCTTCCGTGAGGAGGGGTTGTTGGAGGAGCGGGGGGCAGCGTTGAATCTGGAGGCAGCGGCCCTGAGCGGATGACACGCTTCGTCCCCCTGAACTTGAAACTGTCTTGGGGCGAGTCTATATGACCTTTCTGATATGTTGATCGTTCTCATGGCGCGTTCCGGCCACGGCCGCAGTTCGTCTGTGGCTGATGCCCGGCAGCCTGGGTGGCGGGTGCCAAATCTACCGAGACCGGGACACTGCTTGGAGCCGGCCTCATCTACAACGGTGGTCTATGCGTTCACTTCCGAAGCAATTCCCAACTCGAGACCTGTTCGCGTGGGCGGGGATGCTGGCTTTCCTCATCGCGAGTGCGGGTTGCGGCTTCGTGCCCATTGCTCCAGAGAGCCATGTCGAGCGGAACCTGGAGATTCTCGACAAAGCCATGTCGGACGGAGATTGGCGCAAAGCGGCGTCGTTGCTTTACAGCAAGATGAGCTACGAGACGGCCACTCAGACTCTCAAGGGGAAGGCTGCCGCCAGGGCGTTTCTGAAGTCCATCAAGGACATCCAGGGAATGAACGAAATTCATACGCACATCAAGAAGATGAAGAAGCTGGATGAGAAGCGTGTTGCGGCGGCGGTCACGATGCAGGCGCACATTACGCTCTCGTCGATGTCTCTGAAGTTCAGCAACAGCACGTGGCAGGCGAAGATGCTCTGGGTGAAGGTTGGGTCTAAGACCTGGAAGCTTGCCTCGGTGAAGGAGACGAGTACTCGGGCTCACGCTCGAACAAGTCGAGGGGGCATCTGACGCAGGGCATCCGCAATCCGGCGCGAATGCTCCTCGCCAGAGACAAGCGTGAGCCGCGTTGTTGACGTCCTGCCCTCCTCGGGTTCCTTGCCTGCCGAAGCCACGGAAGGTCCCATCATATGCAAGTGTTACGTTCTCTCGGCGTTGCTGCGCTTGCCTTTTCCGCAGCGACCGTTCCCGGCGGTCCGGCGCAGATGACTACCGCCGAAGAGCCTGAGGAACTGGGAAAGACCCTTGTGGGGCGCACGTACTTTCCGAAACCTGAGGGCACAGATGATATCAGTGTCCCGAATGGGAGCTTCGAGGAGATTCGGGAGGGGCGTGTCCATGGCTGGACTGTGACGGGGGGAACGTTCGAAGAGGAAGGGGCTCCCGCGGGCGGGCACTATGTGTCTTTCCCGGCCAAGGGGCGCCGTGCGCTGGGCGTCTCAGGGCTGGACATACGGGATGGCCAGCCACATCTCTTGTCTTGTTGGTTGCGTTCCGAAGCCCCTTTCGGGGGGACAATCTCGGTGTCTCGGGCAGCGGTGCACTATGGGCGCCACGTTCCCATCTCGTTCCCCTCGACCG
>Ga0209045_1001592_pt1 | contig 19715 bp, 9 predicted proteins | sample SaaInlLV_10m_DNA_4_FD_184664 | JGI IMG/M metagenome (GOLD analysis project Ga0209045, IMG submission 184664) | Marine microbial communities from expanding oxygen minimum zones in the Saanich Inlet - Saanich Inlet SI072_LV_200m_DNA (SPAdes) (version 2) | ecosystem: Environmental > Aquatic > Marine...
AAGTCTTCACAAAGGTAGTAAACCGACTGAAGTTTAATTTTTATGAGATTGACAATGATTTAGATGTATACGTTACATTTGAAACCATGAATAACAGAGGTAAACCACTTTCAAACCTTGAATTATTGAAGAATAGATTTATTTACCTCACGACGTTAGTAGTAGATGATAAAAATAAAGATTATAATCAAGAGAGACTAAGAAAAGATATTAACGAAACATGGAAAACAATATATGAGTATCTTGGGAAAAATAAAGACCAAATCCTCCCGGATGATGAATTTTTGAGAAACCATTGGATTACGTACTATAAATATGATAGAAAAGAAGCTGATGCATTTTCAAAATTCCTACTCAACAAAAGATTCAATGCTAAGAATATATTTGACAATAAGGCAAAATATCCATTGGGATTGAAGGAGATTAAGGAATACTCAGACAGTTTAAGAGAGAGTGTTAAATATTGGTATTTCATTCATAATCCCCATGAAAGCAGGTTTAATCAAGAAATTATCGAATGGTTACAGAAATTTGAACGACTAGGGTTTAGCTCTTTTACACCGCTTTTAATGTCAGCAATGGCAAAAGGTCATATTAACGATGACTTATTGGAACTATTAAAAGCTGCTGAGAAATTTAACTTCCTGATATTTAGAATTACTGGCAGGCCATCAAATACTAAAAACAGCCACTTCTACAGATTAGCACATGACTTGTATTGGGATAACTCCACAATTAAAGAAGTTATTGATGATATAAAATTGAATATCTACGGTGATGATAAACATAGTCCGTGGTTCAGTGCTTCGGATTTCAAGAAGAATTGCCATGACAGATTTCAAAAAGAAGAAGGATTCTACTCTTGGAGTGGAATTAGGTACTTCTTATATGAATACGAGTTGCATCTACAAAATGAATCAAGAGGAATTCAAAAAGTTAATTGGTTAGATTGGGTTGTAAGGAAGAAAGATAGATCAATAGAACATATATATCCACAATCTGCAAAAAAAAGATGTTGGACTATACATTTTAAAAATTATAGCAAGAAAAATAAGGACAAGTTATTACACTCCTTAGGAAATCTTGTGCTCATATCGAGATCTAAAAATTCTGAACTCCAAAATAGATGCTTTAAGGATAAAAGAAAACATCTAGACAGATATGGAAATCCTGTAGGATTTTTTAATGGGTCATTTAGTGAAATAGAGGTTGCTGAGGTTGGAAGAGACGAAGAGTGGACGCCGCAAAAGATTCAAAAACGTGGTCGAAAAATGTTAAGATTCTTGGAGAAACGTTGGGAAGTCTCTCTTGAGGATAAAAATAGTCTACTCAATATAAATGATATACTAGGCATAGATTTTGATTTATAAATATCAAATTTAACTTCACAGAATTCATAATGAAGAATGAAATAGTCATCCACAACAAGATAAAAAAGCAATGTGCAAAGGAACACAGTTTCCTAGTGTTTCTGCAAGAATTATATCCTTCATCAAAACATATAGATAAGGAGTACCAACTGTAATACTCCAATACATCCCGGACAGTTAGGCTCTTAATTTAAGATAGATCTTAGTTTCTCATAGGGAGTATTTCCATCTATCCCAGTGTGAGGTCTATGATAATTATAGAACTCCTCCCAGGCTTCCAATTTTCTATTTAAATCTACGTCATCAGTATAGGTCAGCAGTTGATAAAACTCTTCCTGATCAGTTCGGTGTGACCTTTCTACTTTTCCATTTAACTGAGGAGATCTTGGTTTGATGTAGACATGACACATGCCCTTATCCTCAACATACCAATGGAACCTTGCCTGGAACTCATGACCTCGATCAGTACGAATAGTATGTATTCGAAATGGAAATTTTTCTACAATGTAATCGATAAATTCTATGGCTGCATTCTGGTTGTGCTTTAACAGTATTTTAAGTGCCCGAACCCTGGTTGCATCATCTATGGCAGTATATTGATAGCGACGCACTTTTTTACCATCTTGATCCTTTAGGTTTACAAACTTCACATCGACCTGAATATGGTGTCCTGGAACCGATTTATTGTACCTTTTAGAATGTATGGAACGGCGAGGTGCAGACTTAGATAAACGGCTTATTCCATGCTTAGCAAGAGCTCGATAAACTGTAGATTCTGATACTTTGATATCATGGAATCGTTCAAGATACATTGATATTCTTTCGGGGCCAAGCTGGTAGCCTTTTCTAATCTCGAGTATTTTTTCGATGACTTTTTCACGTGTTTTCCTAGGGTGGGATTTTGGTGTGCTTTTCTTATATCGTAAGCCATCTATCCCCTCAGCATCATATCTCTTTTTCCATTCATAGAAGGTAGATGTAGGTACATTAAACTCTCTGCAGGCATCTATTGGACCATCAAACTTCTTCGCATATCCAAGTATAAATACCTTCTTACGGAACCGTAAATATTCTCTTATCTCTTTACTTAATTCTTCTTTCACAGGATTCACCTCCTTTATACACATGTAAATTACATCTATGTGTCCGGGAGGTTATGGAGGATTACAGTTCCAATGAATAGTACCGTTGAACGAATTCTTCAAAAACATAAGGATGAAGGATTAGAATATCCATTTGAATTCACACCTGATCATGTATCCTATAAACTAGCAGACTACTACAGAATTGCTGATATAAAGGATGCAAATGTTCATGTGCTAAGAAAGACATTTGGATCTCTGCTGATTCAAAAGAAACTAGCAGACATATTCATGATATCAAAATTACTTGGACACAGCAGTGTTCGGGTAACCGAATCTCATTATGTTGAGCTACTAAAAGAAAATGTTGAGAAACCTGTTGAAGGATTGACTGATTTTATCTAACTCGAATGAAAAAAAGTAACCTGCGTGTAATGCGTGGGTTATTTTTTTCTCTTGAATGATCGACTTCCTCTATTTATAAAAATAGTATTATTTCTAGAAAATTAAGTCCAAAAATAAATCTAAAATCACAAAGGTGTAATCAATTTGTGTAAAATTAATTTTATGAGTGAAATTCAGTTCAATATTTACAATGGGTTAGAGGGGGGGGGGATCTAACAGAATATTAGGGGTCTTCCCATGAACGATTTGAAGGATTTGCGTAGAGGCAGATGAACATGCGCCACTAGGTGTGATGTCCATTATAATAAAATAAGGATGAATCGATATTCGTGCCACTTAGTTTCTGACATTGAACCAGAATTACTATTACTAAAATATTTTGAGTAAATTTTAGAAAACCTTTTTCAAAATATAAAAATATTTCTAAATTAGAGCCGTTGCGAGTTAATCCAAATTGCAGGCAACGTTAAAGAAACTGCTAAATCGGAGATAATTGGACTCCTTCTGGGGTCTTTTTTTTTGAAATAAAAAAACTGTGGAGATTTGATAGGATTGCAACCACGTAAAAGATGTGCTAAACCCTTATTTGCGATAATACCTTTATTGCAATAAATGTGTTTTGGCAATCTCCATATCTCTTCAATAATTGGAGAATACAATGTCAAAACAATATCACACTTTTCATTTTACCTCTGAGTCTGTAACAGAAGGTCATCCCGATAAAATCTGTGACAGAATCTCGGATGCGATTCTAGATGCCTACCTACAAAAAGATTCGTACTCAAGATGTGCAATTGAGTGCATAGTTACAAAAAATCAATTAGTGATAGCTGGTGAAATATCTTCCAAAATTAAAATCAATCATGAAGAAATTGCTCGTAATGTAATTCTCGAAATTGGATACATCGATCCATTATTAGGTTTTCATACTGGTTGTGATATTCTAGATCTTATACATATACAAGCTCCAGAATTAAATAAAAATGAGGGGGCAGGTGATCAGGGATTTGTATTTGGGTACGCATGCAACCAAACTAAAGAGTTAATGCCATTGCCAATTGTATTAGCTCATAAGCTTACCCACCGATTAACTGAAGTAAGAAAAGAAAATATTATTGAAGGTCTATATCCAGATGGCAAATCACAGGTAACAGTGAGATATGAAAACAATATGCCTGTTTCTATTGATAATATTATAGTTTCAGCCCATCATAGTAATCGTTATAAAGATGAGAATCAATTTGAAATCCTTAAATCAAAAATAATAAATCATGTTGTTTCTCATGCAATACCTAAAGAGTTAATACCTGACAAAGCATTTATTACAATTAATCCCAATGGCCAGTGGTATAAATCTGGTGGACCAGCTGCAGATACTGGCGTAACTGGAAGAAAAATAATTGCTGATACATATGGTGGATTTGCTAGACATGGCGGTGGTGCATTCTCCGGCAAAGATGCTACGAAAGTTGACAGGAGTGGTGCATATATGGCCAGAAAACTTGCGAAGTCTATAGTCCGGAAAAGATATGCAAATGAATGTGAAATTCAGCTTGGTTTCGCAATCGGCAAAACGAAACCCATCTCAAGAGCGGTTAAAACTTTTGGAACAGAGAACGTCAGCATTGAGAAAATTCAGCAATATTTGTTTGAAAATTCTGATATAACATTAGGTCAGATGATAGAGAATCTTAACCTCAGAGAACCCCGATTTCAAGAGCTTACAAATTATGGTCATTTTGGTCGTGATGAATTCATTTGGTCATAGGAGATGAAATGAAAGAACATAATCAAGTTACACATTTAGATTCTGATAATATTAACACAAGCAATTCTGACAATAAAGCTGTCCAAAATCAAGAAATGGTCAGATATCTAGCATTTATTAAAACATCTCATTATAGACGTTCTGTCGAATTTTTTGAACTAGATAACACTTCTAACTCACTAGATTCTCTCAAAAATCCATACTCACGTAAAGATTTATCTTTGTTTAACGGAGAGGAAATTGCATTACAAATAGATACTGAATTGGTAAATATATTTTCGGTATTAGATATGGCGCCAAAACTAATTAAAAAATATGATATTGACTTTTTAAGAATACAAGATAAAGAGAAATTTATTGACATAGATAACAATTATTTTGGATGCTTAGGAGCAACAATGATTATCAATAGGAGCACTGTAATAGAGAAATATAAAGGTGCATTGCAGAATTTTATTGAGGACTTTCATTTTCAGGAAACACCAAAGTATATATACTTCACAAGTGATCCACAAGGATCTCCAGGAATGGATGGATTTGTAAGTAAATACCTAAGTTGGAAAGTTGCAATGAATATTGGAAAATACATCGAATGTGAAAGTTGGAGTTATCACAGCGATGAGGTAATAATTCCTAATTGGATTGCAGGTGTCCACGATTATAAAGATGGGAGATTTATTATATGGTAATTACTAATCCCGAGACACTATATAAGAGTGAGTTAATTATAGATGAAATTTTGATATTGTTACTAAAACCAAAATTGAAATTTGATAAACATAAAAAGAAAGGCATGGCAATTATGAATTCAACGAGGGAGAAATCATTATCAAATGAAATAATAAAACAGATTAATGAACAAACCATCAAAGACAAAGATAAATATCTAAGGGTTAATGATGGGATTTACACCACTTTAACCCGTTTTGAAAAGGGGATAGTTCATATGGAAATACACAATACTAGAAAAAAATATCCATCTTGTTATGATACAGCAATGGAAATCACTGGTAATTGGATTTCCTGGAATGAAGAACTGAAAGATGCAATCGGATTTTTTGTAACTTTTTACAAAGTAACCTCAGATGGGTTTTTGTTTAACTTTACTGAAAAAGGTGAAAACCTGGTGATAAATGAGATTCTTGAGGAGTATTTTGTTGATGATAAAAAGGAATTTGACACTATATACTCAGGTATGATAAGTGAATATAAGCATGAATTTCAACTTCAAGACTATCGTTATAATCACAAGAAGGACCGTATCTCTTCCGAGACGGAAAGTCAAATAGTGGAAATTCTGGCGAATAATTTTGAGTCTTATAATTACCAAAAAGAAGTTGTCAATGTAATTGGGGAAAGTGAGCCAAGTATAACAGCACATGTTGAATCCAATGATATTCTCAGAGTGTTATGTGTCATAACACAAATTATCAGAAAATATGATTTCAATTTTATCAAATGGAAAAGGAATGGTAAAGGAATCGATATCACAGACAATTTTATATGCTGCTTTGGTGCCACAATGATTGTTAGTAAGAATAGTATTAATGAAAAGTATGAAGGAGCAACTGACGATTTTATAAAGGAATTTCGTTTCAGCGAAACGTCCAAATATATTTACTTCACAGGCAATCCATTGTGTGCACCAGTTATGGATGGTCTTGCTTATAAATATCTTGGTACGAAAGTGATGATGAATATGTCGAAATATTTTGAGTGCAATAACTGGAGTTATTATGGTGGAGATTTTGATTTTCCAGATTGGATGGAAGCCTCACATGATTTTGGGAATGGCAAATTTGTAATTTGGTAAATGAGTATAAAGGACAAACATCATCAAAATTTTGAAAATTAAATTATAGGAGATATCATCATGCCTCATAAAACATACATTCTCAATTGTACATGCAATACTAGCAATGGAAATGTTGAGTATTGTCCGGATTGCAATTTAAAAGGGGAATATAATGGATTAGGTTTAAGTATGACTGAAAATATGTGCGTATACGTGTTGAAAACCGGTTTTCAACCTATTGGCCGACACAGACATTTGCTAGATAGAATATTTTTTGAATATTGGAAATATTGTGAGAACTGTAATGGTATCGGTATTATTGAAGATGGGAATGATGGCGGATATCAGTATTGTCAATGCTGTGGAAGAAAAGGTGGATTTTACATTGGAGATAAAGAAGAATGGGATAGAATGATTTACGAGGTTTTATCTGCTTATCCAGACAGTGCCGGTGGAAACTACAAAGCAAAGTATCAGGATATATATGACAAATATAAACGTGAGTTGGATCACCCAACACCTGTATTTACTAATGAGGATATTGTTCGGTCTCATAAATTGAATGGTGGCGGTATTTTCGATGTAAAATAATCAAAAAATGATCAACTCTCTGTCACTCAGCAAGATATTTGTCTAAACTTCAGTTTAGCGTAATTTAAGAGAGTGTTCAAGATAAGAATTTAGAAGTTATCAGGATATTAATATTTTGAAAGAATGATATCTCAAAATTATTAAATTTTCCAAATCGACTTTTCTATAAACTTATCTATAAAACAAAATTAAATTCTGATTTTTAATATGTTTATAATATAAGATACTTGCAAAAGTGTTTGATATTAATGAATATAAAAATAAATTAAATTAAATAAAATGACAATTATTAGGTCAATAATCTTTCAGGACTAAAAGATGAGTTTTTTCCACTCGTTAGTACAGACAAATGGTTTAGAAATATATAAATACCAACCGCTATGGAAATATATGTTAAATGTGGAAGATTTTAATAACCTGTTGTTGGAATTTAAATTTTCGCATTTCGATGATATAGATCCTCGTGATGCTACTCTTTATTATGCTGAGTGGTGGAAAAGGACTTATAATGGTGGAAACCCTAGTAAGGAATTAATATTTAACTCTTTACAAGGAGATATAATAAATACATCCAGCCCTGATAAATTTTTTGAAATTGCAAAAGAAGGAGCTCGAAGACTTAGGATAAAGTGGATTAGAAAACAAAATACACTTTACTTCAAGACTTTGCTTCAGCAGGGTGGTTTACCAATATCACATATCTCTGAAAATCATGGTGTTTATCAAAAATTCCTGCTAGCTGTCTTAGATGAACAACCTGAATCAATTGAAGATTTTTCATACCAACCGCAAATTGTCAACATATTACCTAAAACAAGTCAAAATGAAATAATTTTTGAAAACTGTTTTGAAATCGTAAAATCGATTTTAAACAATGATCAGATATATGATGATTTATTTACTTCAGATGATGCATTAAAAAATATTACTGATAAATTAAAAGTAAGAAGCAAAAATCTTATTAGAAAATTCCGGTTTAATAAGCCAAAGAATTATTGGATTATCAATATTGAAAAAAACAATATCCACCTAAATATAGGTCTAGCTAATAAATATGATGCTGAGTCTTTAAAAAATATTCTAGGGTTTGATGCAGTAGAGAGAGAATATCAATTCTACTTGGATGATGAGTTAATTTGTACATTTAGAAAAATGATAAACGGTAGTTATAAAACGGATTGGTTATACAGGCGAAAATATGATTGGAATGAAGAGATAAATATACCTTATACGTACGTAATTGTTGATGGTAAGAAGCATGAAGTGAAAGATTTTATTCAAGCCATACCTAACTTGGACGAACCAAGTCTATGGGTTAAAAACTATGAAAAAGAATGGCAGATGATAAAAGGAAATGGAACTTCTCATAAATATGCTGCAGTCCTATTTCCAAATACATGGTGTTCTGAGCTGGCTCCAAAGAGAATTACAATTTACGGTAAAAATTTATCCTTGCTTATTTTTGAAGGAGAAGCAAAAGTATCATTTGAAGAAGAGACAAGAAAGTATCAAAGTGAAGTAAAGTCCTTTGATTGGACTATTGTAAATCAAAAACCATACTATATGTTAAAAGCAAACATGTCAGTTGTAAAAAACAAACCCAATATTATAGTTTATGATGAAAACAACAAAATACTTAGAGATGACAATTATACAGTCCAAATTAAGAGGCATAGATCACTTGATTTATGGCAAAAACTCGAGGAGGTTAAGTTTTTACCGTTAGGTTGCATTGATCTCAAAATAGAAAGAAATGGATTAATAGCTTATGATAAGTTTTACAATATAGGGAATCTTCAAGTAAATTATTTAAATAAATCTATTAATTATGCTGAGGTGACATTAAATAATAAAAATAATTTTGAATTTGGACTTGACGATTCACCAATAATGGATATTGAAAAACAGACAAATTCCTTTGCATTAAAGGTTGATATTAAATATTTAAAAATACCTACTAGCATAAAAGGATATGTTGGTCTCTGGCATCAAAAGAAACTTTATTTCGATTTAATTTCACCATTTGAAGGGATGTCAATTATAGATAAAAATGGTAGGATTATCCCTGCAGATGAGCCTCTCTCCTTATCGAATTTATATGGACTTAGAATATTAAGTACACCTAACAAAGATACATTTCTTAAAATTGAGAATAGTATAAAATCGGATGTAGTTATCACAAAAAAGATAAAAGAATCGTCTCAACCAATTATCTCATACAAAGACGAAATTACTAGATTATTTTTATTAGCGGATGCAATGGCTCATGAGAATCGAGTATATTTAGAATTAAATGAACAAATGAATGTAAAAACATATAAAGTAGCTGGATTCAGTCACACTTTAGATATAAATGAACAATTTAAAAATAAAGTTTGTTTATCTAGTTCGGATTCCAAATTAGATTTATTTGCAGTCCCTCTTAATTGTTCTTCTGAAAATATAACTGTTATAGCCTTAGATGAGGAAGATGGGATATATAAACTACCTGAGACGGAGATAACGGATCAATTCATTATCATATCTTCAATAGAAAATAATTATCAATTAATGCCTCGATTTGTTAAGACAAAGGAAGATACTGGAGAGTGGGATAAAGTCGCGAGAATAGAATGTTATCATAGTGAATTATTAGAAACAACCTTTGAAGAGGAAACATGGAAACGACTTCTTTCTTACTTTTCTATTTGTACAGAATTTAATATCCCATTTTCAACATTTGATCAAATAAGAGCTATCTCTAGAAGTTCTGAAATAGCTGCAAAAGCATTTTTCTTTTTGGGAGTAAATCAATTTGAACAGGGTAACTACATAATTGATATCATTCCTGAATTAGAAAAAGATTTAGGGTTTTGTTTTCATTGGATAAATAAAAATGATTGGAATTCTGCCTTAAATGAAATCAATCTGCTATTTAAAGAAAAATATTTCAAAGAATTAATTGAATTAATTTCAAATTATATGAATGAAAATGAAATGCCTGAGCTATTTAGATATATTACTGAAAATCGAGTTAAAGTTGATAGGATAAATAATTTTGAAATCAACTCATTAAGAGCAACACTTGGGGATCGTGTACTTAGAGAACTTCCAAGCCATATACCAAATATTACCAATAACTATAATATTCAAATTGGAAAACACAAACGAGTAATGTTGCTATTGCATTCTCCAATTGCGGTTGCGGAATCAATTAATAATATTCAAAAAAATAAATCTATTTGGGCAGGCGATGAATCTAGAAACATTGTAAGAAGATGCATACAATATAGTCAATACATAGCTCCAGAATTCTATAAAAAAACCTTATTACATGCATTAATAAATAATTAAATCCATGAAATTTCAAGAATTCTACCAAAGGGCTGAAAACAGATTAACAGATGCCATTTTATCACTTTGGGCTACAGGCGACAAGGAAATACAAGATTATTTTAAATTTCTCTTAAGTGAAGAGCCAATCATTGCAGAAGCAGTTTTTCAGAACACATTTCCATGGGAAAAAGGGAACTTAACTTTTAGTGAAACTACAGAAATATTCCACCAAGAGTTTATAAAGAGCTTAGATGAAATTAAAGATGAAAATTTTAGATTCCCTGAGGATCGAAAACCATACAAACATCAATTGGCAAGTTGGCAAGCGCTTCTTAATGATAACAAATCTATTGCGGTTACATCTGGTACAGGTTCGGGTAAAACAGAATGTTTCATGCTACCGGTATTACATGATATCTATATCAATTCCCGTGACCAACATGGTATTAATGCAATATTTTTATATCCTCTGAATGCTTTAATCGCTAGCCAAAGAAAACGAATGCACTCTTGGTGTTCAGCTCTAGAAGATATTCACTATGCACTTTTAACTGGGGATACGCCAAATACCGCGAATAAAAATGATCAAAAAATTGCTTTACCGCAACTTATATCGAGAGCTCAAATAAGAGAAATACCACCACAAATTTTATTTACTAATCCAACAATGTTGGAATATATGTTAGTACGAAATTCAGATGTACCGATTCTTGAGAAATCAAAAGGTGCATTAAGATGGATACTATTAGACGAAGCACACACGCTTACAGGTTCAAAGGCTACAGAAATGGCATTGTTAATTCGGAGAGTGGTGAGTGCTTTTGATGTCAAAATCGAGAATGTAAGATTTGCTATTACTTCAGCTACAGTTGGGAATAGTAAAACTGACATCCTTAAAAAATTTATGGCAAATCTTTGTGGTATTTCAGAAGGCCAAGTCAAAGTCATTCCTGGAAAAAGAGTAAAAGATGATATTGCCGATTATGAGATCCCTTCTTTAACAGAAAAATTATCAAAAGACAAAATTAAAATATTAAGAAATAGGTTGTTAAACTCTACATGTCTAAGTCAAATGGAGATAGGAAAATATTTAGATATAGAGGGTAAATCTGAACAATTACATGCAATTGATAGATTAGCTGATCAACAAGTACATAAACAAAATTTATTACCCATTAGGGGACATTTTTTTACAAGAGGTATTGGTGGCGTATATGTTTGTACTAATCCCAGATGTGACATCCACAAAGGTTATAAACCTGATAAGGCACTGGGTACAATGTTTACTATTGCAAGTATTAAATGTAAATGCCAGTACCCTCTTTTGGAACTAATAGCTTGTAGAAGCTGTGGAAGTATGATGTTAGAAGGTGAAATTGTAAAAGAGAAAAACAATGTGCGTAAAGTGATTCAAAAAGCAAGTACTGGCTACGAGGCTTTCCATATTGAAGATGATGAAATCGAAGACGACCATGGATTTACAGATACTAAAATTGTACGGTTTATAAAGAACGTTGAAAATCAATTATTAAAAAATCAAGACCTTATAGCTTGTAAAATATCACGAAACAACGAAGTATTGTCTGGTGAAGATTTACTAATTACAGATAAAAATAAATGCCCTTATTGTGGAAACCTGAATCCATACCCAATCCATTTCAGAATATCATCTGCATTTTCCAACAGGGTTTTATCTGACATTGTTTTGAACCAAACTCAAAAGGATGACAATTTAAAAACAAAAATGCTATTTGAAGGTAGAAAATATATTTCCTTTACAGATAGTAGGCAGGGTACTGCAAAAATTGCAGCCTTAATTAATATTGATAGTGAAAGAGATTGGATTAGGTATCAGGTGTATCATTACCTGCTAAAAAAACTAAAGGATAACCAAGAAGAACTAAGTACAGCAGAGCGTCATAAAAGGAGATCATATTGGGTAGGTAGGTTAGAGAATGCACCACCTTTTGCAAAGAAAAGTGTTCAAATTGAAATTGAAAAAATTGATAAATCCCTAAGAGCCGAAAATGATTTATTTAATGATAGTAGGTCTTCTTGGAAGGAAATATTGGATAATATATTACCAAAAGAAGGTTTCAAAACCCTGTTTAAAAAAGGTGCGAGAGGAGATAATATTGTCACTCAAAGTGAAACTTATGCCAAAGCATTGTTGTACGACCAATTTGCTCGAAGATTACCTAGGGAAAGATCACTTGAAAATCTTGGTTTGGTTAATTTGGTTTATCCAGCTTTGGATAGTATATCATTGCCCAGCATTGCAGGAATTTTGGGAGTCTCATTAGAAGGATGGAAAAGCTTGCTTAAGATATCAATTGATTATATAATTCGTAATAAATTTCATTTTTCTTTTGAGAATAATATTCGATTGTTTTCAACAAAATTTTATCGACCTACATTGTTGTATCCTTCAAATTCTAACGTTATAAATGCTAATAAATGGCCTTCCTATAATCCAAAATCCATATTACAATCGCGTTTGGTTTTACTTATTTGTGCAGGATTAGGCTGGCACTACAAAAATGAGATTAGTAAAGAAAAAGAAGATCAGCTTCATGAATTATTAGAACTACTGTGGAGTACTATAATATCTAAAGTTCTAACTGCAGATGGCAGAGGCTACAATTTAGATTTCTTTGAAAAAACAAAATTTGAAATTGCTGGGAAAGAATTTCTATGTCCGGTAACCAACCGTCTAATTGACCAAGTATTTATGGGATATTCACCATGGATTAAGGGTAACCTGACTAAAGAAAATATAAGTAATTATAAAATTGATGATCTGAAAAAAATCTATTTTCCAGTATTTTCTTACCCTTATCATTTGCAAGTGGGGAATGTTAGAATAACTCAAGAAGAAGTAGATTCCTGGCTAAATGAGAATAGCTCTGAAGCCAGGGATAAAGGACTTTGGAATGATTTACACGAAAGAATATTTAATTTTGAAAAGCTATATTTGGCAGGTGAACATTCTGCTCAACAAAATAAAAAAAGACTTCATGAGCTTGAAGATCAATTTGAAAAGGGAGAAATAAATATTCTCAGTTGTTCTACAACCATGGAAATGGGAGTGGATATTGGAGGTATTTCAGCGGTGGTAATGAGTAACATTCCTCCAATGCCTGCTAACTATATACAAAGAACTGGTAGAGCTGGGAGACGCGGTGAGAAAAAATCTCTGGCATTAACATTCTGTGCCCCTAATCCAATTGGTTTGCGTACAATGAATAACCCTAAATGGGCGCTTGAACATAACATAGCCCCCCCTCTATTGACCTTTGACAGTAAAAACATTGTTGAAAGACATATAAATTCATTTTTGTTTGGCGTTTTCATAAGGCAACAAGACAATGAAATTAAGGGATTAAACATAAAGGAAAATATTGATAAATTTTTCTTTGAAGGTACCCATACTACTGCAGAACGATTTATTAAATGGCTTGAAGAAAACAAACCCATTGAATATAAATTGGATTTAGAATACCTTATTAAAAAAACGCCTTTACAAAATTATAGACCTGAACAACTCGTCTCAAGAGTCGCTGAAGAATTTAGGAGAATAATAAATAGAATAAGAAATCAAAAGGAAAGTTATGAGAAAAAGCTAAAGGAACTATCCAATGAATTTGGGAATAATAGCCCAGCTTATAAGGCAGTTAATTACAGAAAGGGGCAATTTTATCAAAAATTCATCTTGAGTTATCTCGCTAAAGAGGGCTTTTTACCAAATGCAGGTTTACCAACAGGTATAGTTGATTTTGAAAAAACGACATTATCTGATCTTAATAAAAATAATAGTGGTAGGTTTAAACAGAATCCAAGTTATCCTATTGCAAGAGGCCTTACTGAATTTGCACCAGGGAATAACATAATAATTGATGGTCTAAATTACAAATCTGCAGGAATTGTAATGAAAAATACTTATGGCCAAGAAGGAACACGCCATGTTGTTCAAATTTGTAGGAGTTGTGGGTATCAAAGAATATTGAGTCTCGAAGAAAACATAAGAGATAACTGTCCAAAATGTGATATGAAGAAGCCTATGCGAGGAATTGAACTCGGAGAGCATAGCAGTTATTTTACTGAACTTGTAGAGCCTATAGGATTTTCTGTCGATTTATTTAAGCCCCCCTCCAGAGTAATATCGGAAAAATCAAGGCCCCAATATTTAGAACCCCTTTTACTTAATATAAATCCTTATAATCGCAACCAAAATAGTTATTTAGATTTTCGTTCTAGCGAAAATGAGCAAGATGCTCAAATTCTTTTTTACAATTTAGGTGACGGTGAGGGATATAGTTTATGTTTAGATTGTGGAAGAGTAGAAACTTCTCACGAAATATTAAATGGGCATAAGAGGCTAAGAGGTGGTAAGAATACGGATGGAGAGTCAGTATGTTCAGCCAGACATGTTCATGATCATATTATTCTGGGTAGTAGATTTCTAACAGATTTTACAGAAATTCGCTTTAAAAATGTTGATGGATCATTCGTGAATAACAAAAAGCTTGCCTATTCATTAGGTGTCATATTTACAAAATCTTTAGCAGAATATTTAGCAATTGAGGAATCAGAATTAGGTTTTGGCATTAAAAAATATAAGGGTTATCAAACTATCTTTATATATGATACCGCTAAAGGAGGAGCAGGGTATGCTTCTCGATTAACTATCTATATAACGGATGTACTGAAGCATAGCCTAGAAATTTTAGATAATTGTAGCTGCGAAACAGCTTGTACAAGGTGTTTAATAGATAGGAGTACGCAATGGCATTTAGAAAATTTAGATAGATATTTAGCAATTGATTGGCTAAAGTCTGCAACAGAAAATCAACTCCCAACCGAGCTTTCCACGAACCCAATTAAGTTTAATTCTATTTTTGGTTCACTAATTGATGAGATTAAAAGTCAAGAATACAATTATGGTATAAATGAAATAAATATTCATATAAACAATAGGATTTCAAAATGGGACATCGATAATTTGAATTGGTTGGACAGTTTTAGAAGGAATCATATTATCATTAATCTGATTATTGAAGGTGATATGGCATATGTAAACAATCAAGAGAAACTTTCAGTCCATTTATTATCACATAATTATAATTTAAAAAAAGGAAAGAATGTGCAAGTACTTGATTATCATATACAATTATCTATGGTGCTAGAAAATGGTAACAAATATAGCTACATTTCTAAAACTGAATATGCCGATCTAAATGCAATATGGTTAAAAAATGTTAAAGAAAAAATATATAAAGCAGAAAATATTGACATCAATGTATTTTCAGCACTTCCTATCCCTGATTTCAGCAATGCAAATTTATTTGAATCTCGAATAAATCTGGTTCCACGATCTTTTCAAAGTAGTGATATAGCTTCAACAGTGTTTTTAAATCTAAATAATGCAGATGAATTATTGAATAAGTTAAAAAACAAGTCTTTCAAAGTTGCATATTTCGACAAATACAACCTTTCAGAATTTTCAATGCGTTTAATGTTACAATTTGTCAATAACATACAGAATATTTGTTCTATTAAAATTGAGAGTCTAGACGTTCATTTAGCAAAAGCAATGTTCAGGAATAATAATAATCCACGTTATATTATCCACAATTATATGAATTTAGATGATTACAATTACGATTTAATTCAACTGAGTGACTCGTTCGATTTTGATGTGAAACTTGTAGAAGAAAATAGTTTACCCCATTACAGATATTTTGAATTAAGGTCTGATGAAACTTCTTTTAGTATTCGAATTGATGGAGGTATTGCTCATGGCTTTAAACCTGTTGACTATTTATTATCAGAAAGTATGGAATATGAAAACCAAATCTTTGATATCAAAAAGTATGTCAACTATGATATCATTTATAACATTGAATTAGAAAACTAATATATTATCCAAATATAATATTTTCATTAATGATTAAGCTGATTTTTGGACTTAATATATAAAACTAGATACAAAGATAAGCAACATCTCATTGATTCTCAAATTCCCATGTGTTTTATAACCCAGATATGATTGCCCTAAAAATTCTTCACCAATTATTCACCCAACCTACCAAGAACCCTCACTTCACCAGTAATTTTTGATATAGCAATATAATTTGAACCTCCCACCATATCCAGACTAAACAAGTTGAATGAAAACAGATAATTCTCATCAGGATTGAAACCATATATTGCCACAGGTGGCTTCGGGTGATATTTAATCCCGATTTGATCAGAAAGATGATTCCGCACAAGTTTCTCAGCTTCTTTTATATTCGTATAATTAATTCCTAAAAACGGTCTTTCTTCAATTATCCCGGAATGATTTTTAAAAAGAGGTCTGCCCCTGCACGATATATGAAGGATTTGCGTAGAGGCAGATGAACATGCGCCACTAGGTGTGATGTCTGTATAGATAATTTATATCTTTTGAACTTATTAATACAGTGACTTGAATTTAGATAACATATCTATATATAGATAAACTCTTTACAATTCTCTAACTATTTGTAATTTCATACTTGATCTTGAAGGAAAATTATTAAAAGACATGAAGATACATTTACATATTAAAAAATAAAACCCGCGGGATCCCTGCGGATTTTTTGTTTAACAAATGGGAAAAGAAATGAAGAAAATAATATTATCGATTCTAATTTTAATTAGTCCAACATTTTCAGACATAATTCATGTGCCTGACGATCAGCAAACCATTCAAATGGGGATTGTGTTCGCAGCAAACGGTGATACCGTTCTTGTCGCTCCCGGCACATATACTGGTACAGGTAATAAAGATATTGATTTTTACGGAAAATCTATTACCCTATTATCTGAAAACGGATGGGAAAACACGACTATAGACCTCGAAGATAATGGACGGGCTTTTTATTTCCATTTAAATGAAGATTCAACTTCAGTTATTAATGGGTTCCGAATTTATAACGGTTACGTTCCTGATGATGGTGGTGGAATTTATATTGAAAACTCATTACCAAAAATATTAAACAGTAAAATTGAAGGTTGCTATGCGGGCGATGATGCGGGTAAGGGTGGTGGGTTTTTTATTAACACTAATGGTGGATTAATTATCGAAAATACGATCATTGAGTATTGTGGGCATAACACACAAACTGATAAAGGTGGAGGTGGTTATGTTTTTGAAGGTTCATTAATAGTAAGAAACTCCATTTTTAGAAATAATTATATGGATTTTCAGGGAGGAGGACTTTATTTATCATATACATCTACCCCAACTCATATTTATGGGAGCAGTTTTCAAAATAATGGTTATTATGATCAAAGCAGTGGGGGCAATGGGATTTATACTGAGGATGCTCAGTTAATTTTAAACAATACAAGTTTTATAGATAATAACGGAAATGGCAGTGGTGGAGCAATTTTTCTAGAATCAGGGGGTTCAGGTAATTCATATATAAACAATTGCCAATTTATTTCTAATGGCCGCAATCTTTTGGGAGGTCATGGAGGAGCAATTTTTTATTCTGGAGGATCTGATTCGTTATTTATCACAAGCAGTTTGTTTAAAGATAATATAGTTAGTAATGATAACGGGTATGGTGGTGCGATTTATTCATATGGTTATATCAACTTGGTAAATTGTGAAGTCACTAATAATACGGCTTTTCGCTATCCTGGTATTTATACTAATAATATCGAGGTGAATTTCTCAACGATAACAAATAATACTAATAATGATGGGAACCTAGGAGGTCATGCTGATATCTATTTTTTTGATAGTAATTTTCAATCGATTCTCACAAATTCAATCATCGATAGCTATTCTAATTATGGTAGTTCTGCACCACTCCCATATGTAGAAAATATCTTTAATGATGGAGCAACGGCAGTAAAGTTTATTGATCAAGATCACGGAGATTACAGAATAAATATACACAGCCCATGTATTGGTATGGGAAGCCTGACAGAGATACAGTATGATCTGGCGGGTAATCCCCGAACAAATCCTCCTGGAAGTAGTCCAGATGTAGGATGTTATGAGCATGCACTAGCAAATACTATTAGCGATCCTGTAGGAATCTATATTTCACCAAATGGGAATGATACTCTATCTACAGGCATGATAAACAACCCTTTTGCGAGTTTATCCTTTGCTGTTAATAATTTAATTGATTACGATACAATTTATGTTAATCCAGGAAACTATAATGATAATAAGCTAATTCAATACAACTCCGCACATATTAGTACAATCGGTCTTGGAGATGTGAACGAAGTAACTTTTAATCTACAGACAGATGGTTTTATTTACTCAACGGGGCTAAACGAGTTTAGAAACTTAACCGTCCAAACACAAAACGATTCTTTAATGTATATTGGGTCAGGGTGCTCGTTTGAAAATCTGGTGCTTGAATCGGACATTTATGGTTTCGGAAACGCAACTTCAATCTCGATGGAAAATGTAATTCTAAATGGCACAATAAATTTAAATTATTTCGATGATAGTTATAACATTTGCCCTATAAATATAAACAATTCAGAATTTCATAATATGTATATAAACGTGGATCCAGATTACACTGGATATACTAATAATAAACGAATTATCCTAAATCTCAATAATTGTATATTCAACAATCTTGATGACTCAGGTTTTCCGAGCCATGATGGTGCTAATAATATATTATTTTTTGTCACCAATAGTAGAATTAATGGCGGGATAAATCTTAATAGCGCAGGATTTGATTCATCTAATTGGAATGTTATAAGTAATTGTGTAATTGACAATGGCAGTATTACAATCTATAAAGATGACCAAAATGGTGTTACAAGATCAGTCTACAACTTATTTAATTGTACTTTTTATAATTCAACTATATCCACAGATTGTGCTCCAAGTGGCGATTTTAAAAATATTATTTTTTTTCCAGATTTTTCAGGCATTTTTCATCCTTCTAATTCAGAACATCCAGTAATATCGTATAGCATGAATGCTCCAGATTCAGGCCCCGGGAATATTTTTGGAGATCCTCTATTAAGGGACCCAGCGAATGGAGATTTTTCCTTGTTTCCAGCATCACAATGCATAGATGCGGGGAGTCCATTTGATGAACTTGATCCTGATTCTACCCGAACTGATATGGGAGCAATATATTTTAATCAAAACGGAGAATATGAACCTCAAATAACATCTATTATTGACATACCTGATGATCAGGGCGGAGCTTTAAGGATCTATTGGAATCATTCACCTCTTGATATAGAGTTTGGAAATATTACACATTATGGTATCAGAAGATTACTTACAGATGGCAGCACTGATTTAATAACTCAAGTGCCTGCATTCCAAGACGAATCATACCAATTTGTCGCTTCAACATTGATGGATTCTG
>Ga0209045_1001593_pt1 | contig 19712 bp, 10 predicted proteins | sample SaaInlLV_10m_DNA_4_FD_184664 | JGI IMG/M metagenome (GOLD analysis project Ga0209045, IMG submission 184664) | Marine microbial communities from expanding oxygen minimum zones in the Saanich Inlet - Saanich Inlet SI072_LV_200m_DNA (SPAdes) (version 2) | ecosystem: Environmental > Aquatic >...
AGCCACTGCGAAATGCACGATTCCGTCCGCTACGCCGTCACCGTGCGCGGCAACACAGGAACGCAGTACGGGCCGCCCGTGTGGACCGACCAGCCTCAGTGTAAGGACAACCGGATCCACCACCTCCGCACCTATCGCTGCGGCCAGGATGGTGGCGACATGGGAACGCTCCACTGCGCGAACCTCAACAACCCGGACGGAGGCTGCGTCAACACCTTCGAACAGATCACCGTCGCCGACAGCCAGGCAGTATCCTCGATGAAGGACATTGGCCCCGATGGCATCTTCCTGGATTGGCCCAAAATGTCCATGGATCAGATCTTCCGGAACGTCCACATCATTCGTTCGCAGGACAAACAGATCCGCAGCAACCGGCCCGAGAATGCCGCGTCCGCACAGACAACGAACGTGAGCTGGAAGCCGGGGTTCCGCACCGACTTGATGGATTACCAGAACATCGGCGTGACCGCAACATTCCCAACCGAATTTGGGGCCGGCCGGTCTCTTCCTCGCCCACCGTCAGCCCCACAGAGCCTTCGAGCCGAGACAGCAAACCATCACACCGTTGCGCTGTCCTGGGACGCCCCCGACCATAGATTCACGAACACGCCCCGTTACACCGTATTCCGGGATGGCAAACGGATCGCAGTGCTGAACGAAACGTCATATGCCGACGCACACTTGCCCGAAAGGACCAAGTACCGATATGAGGTCGCTGCTCAGGATGGAGACTTCTGCCACAATGGGCCCAGATCCCCGGCATGTCATGTTCGCACCCCGCCGGACCTTGTACCTCCGGAGGTGGATGTAGTGACGCGAACACATGCCGGCGGCCGAGTCCGGATTGTCTTCAGCAAACCCGTTTCTCACCGCAGTGCTTTGACGAGCCGGAACTACCGGTTCACGCCGACGGCCAGTATACAGAGGGTCCGCAGACTCGCCCCCAACTGCGTCGAACTCACCGTTCAGGGCCTTCCTGCCCAAGACGAGTGCTTCCTGAGCATTGCCAACGTGACCGACACGACCCCCGCTCGGAACATGCTGCAGGAGAGCGCCCGATTGCCCGTTTTACCCACGGCCCGGGGTGCGTCCTACACCGGACAGCTGACTCACGATGGCCTGCTCCTCGACAGCCTGGGAGGAGGAGGCGATGCCACCTTGCACGGCGATGCGACGATACAACCTGGACAAGGCCCGTTCGGAGGCCCAGCCCTCGTCCTCGATGGTGACGGCGATTACGCGGAAGCGTCGCCAAACGTCAACTTGGGGGCTGGCGATTTCACCCTCATGGCCTGGATGTGGCGGGAGAAAAGCAGTTCGGTTGCCATCTCCAAGGGAAACGGCTTTGGGAGCGAAGCTGAGTGGTCTTTCGGGTGGAATGGCCAAGGCGTCAGCGATAGCGCGTCCTTCCGCCTCAACAACGTCTTCCGCTGCACGGGCGCGAGCTCCGTTCCACGAGGGAAGTGGACACACGTCGCATTCGTGAGGCGCGGAAACCAGGGCATCACCTACGCCAATGGGGAGGTCAGCGGGTCCCCCCATGACCTCTCAGAAGTAGGCGACCTGACCAACGCACATCCTCTCCGGCTTGGTCGACGCGCACACGAACCCGACCCGGCCTACTTCAGAGGCAAACTTGCCCGAGTCCTGATCCTCACGCACGCCCTCTCACCCAGGGAAATCGAGACTCATGCCCGCGGGAAGTGAAGGTTCCCGGAGAACTCCCGAGCCACTCGCCAATCCCGCTCAGTTTACCGCCTCTTCCGGTTCGGTGTTCGTTCCGCACGGGCGTCCTGAGTGATCTCGATCTTCATCTTCCCGCCTTCACCGAGGGTGACCACCAAGTCGACGGGTTGACCGCGCTCCAGGCCGGGAGGCGTCAGGGCGGCTTCCGGCTCCGAATGCCACATCCTGCCCCGACAGCGCCAGGACACTACCACGTAACTCCCGCTGTATTCGCGCGTCGGATAATCAAGGATCTGTCTGCCGTGAGCCGGGATGTAAGAACACCTCACCTTCTGGCGCGAAATCGGTATGCTCAGAACAATGCGGCTTGCCGGCACGTCTGACCTGTTCACGAGAACGAGATCCCGCACCACCACGGAAAAATCCTCCGGGACGACGGTCTTGCAGCCACTGAACAGTGCCGCCAACAAACATATGCTTCCCACCCGGAACGCCGCCCGTCGCATCTGAGTACGCCTTATTTCCACAATCATGCTCTTCCTTCCTTATTCTGCTCGCCCCACGCCCTGGGCCTTCGATTGACGACAGTTCTTGCTGCTGAGCACACTTGTCCCTCGGCTGCCGAAACAGACGCGTAGAGACGGCTTCCCACCAGGCACACGCGCGGAGAACGAAATCGAGTGTGTGCCTGGCTGCAAAGAGACGGGGACTCCTCGCCAAGCCCCCGCCTCCCATATCCTGAACACCTGACCGTCAACCCGGCAGATACCATCCACCAGGGGCGTGTTGCCGAAAAACTGAACTTGGTACACATCCTCCTTGGCAGCCTGGACGAAGACATCAACCGTCACCGTGTCTCCCTCCCGCAGACCTGCCTTGGCAAGCCATCCGCCACTCAACGCCTCAACAGCCTTTACCTCGGGCCCGTCCGCTTCCATCTGAATGCCTTTGGCCAAAGCGTCCCAGGAACACCCCAACTGCGTAAGCGGCGGGGCTTCCGCCACCGTGACGGTCTTGCGCAAACTGGCCACATGCGCACCGTCGGAATCCGTCGCGACCACCGCCAAACGAGTCGTCCCAAGCCCCAGCCTCGCCGAAGGCAAACTCAGCTCGCCCTGTTCGGCCACCACGTCCACCAACCGCACGCCGTGGTGCCACACTGCGACCCGGGCCGCGGCGGGTATTGTCCAGGTGACCATGACATCCTCGCCAATGATCGATGATGCAGGAACGGTTACCGTACACGCAGATTTCCCGGTTCCGTTCACGACCTCGAACACCCTCGAGGCACGGGCCCGACTCTCCAACTGATCTGCACCGACCACAACCGCGCTCAAGCAATGCTCTCCCGCCTTGAGCCCAGCGGGATCGAGCTCAAACGATTTGCCTGGCGCAAGAGACTCCACCAGACGACCATCGATAAAGAACTCAACGCGCTTCGCCTGTCCCTCTGCTGTGCCGGCGGCCACCTTCACCGGTGCTCGGACGATGCCCCCCTCAGGCAAGCCTTCAAGCGCGACCTCCTGAGGACGGCTCCACGGCCGACAGAGGGGGTCCCCCACAATCAGCAATTGGTATGGGCTGGCCACCGACAGGTAGAAGGCCTCTCCAAGGGTGTAACCCATCGTGTAGTACGTCTGCAGGAACGCATGGGGGAACTTCGCCTGGATTGCGAACGGCTCAACCACCGTTCCTGAAGCGCCGGCTGCCCCGGCCCTTATGAACGCAGTCAAAGGCGTTTGAGACGCTCTCTCCCGCAGGATCCCGCCACAGCTTGTCAGATGCTCACAGATTGCGCCCGGCACAATAGTCGATTTAGACGATGCCCAATTGAAGGACGCCGTGCCGACAAAAGCCCCAGCCACCGTCGTCTCTTTCGGGAGCACGCCCTGCGTTACCTCGGCCTGGACTCCGAGGCCGCGGATTTGTTCCGCCGCCGTGCGCACTGCCCATTCACGCGTCGTTGATCGGACGTTTCCATTCAGCATGAAGTAGACGGTCCCTTCAGGCCCCGTCCCATCGGCCGCCGCGGCCCGCTCGAGACAGGACACCACCTCCCGGTAGGAATTCCCACGTCCACTCGTGTACCCAAGCATGGTCGAGATGAGGTAGCGCGCGCCTTTGTAGTTCGGGACGGGATGCCCTCTGGGCGTCCAGCCAACCCGGGCAGAAAAGGCTCGGGGAGCCCTCATGGTGACGGGAGCGTCTCGCATCTCCACCGTGAGTTCCTTGAAATCCTCACGGCCTCGCAATGCGACCAGATCACTGTCTTTCCCCATGTGATGCCAGTCTCGGTAGCCGGCGGAGAACGCCTGCCGCAAACTCCGGACGGCGTCGTCAAGCTTGCCGCACATGCTCTGAGCACAGGCCAGGTTGTACTGCACGTGCGGAGCATCCGGGTGCAGTCCCCCAAGCCGCCCCATGGTCTCTTCGGCCTTCGTCCATCCCTCCCGCTCCCACACCTTGAACGCGTCCTTCTCCTCGTCTGTCGCCTCTTTGAGCCCCTTCTTCCGCTTCATACGCTCAGCGAAGAACCGTTCCACCCCGCCGTAGTCCTCCCGATCGCTTGGTTCCCAGGCCACATCGGCGCTCTCACGCGCAACGCGCCGACAGTACCAGTTCGCCCCTCGATCAGCGTAATCGAGATCCGCCGCCAGAACACTCTGATAGAGAAATGTCAGTCCGGTGATGGCCGCTCTCGTCCCGACAAATCGGGGCGCCTTTCTCCCGGAAAAGTCCTCCCTGAAATCGATCGCATACGGGAAATCTGACGAATAGACGACGGCGTCGATTTGGGAAGCGATTCCCCGGCGCCCGAGCTCGGCAAGGAACGGTCTCAGTATCTTCTTCCTGAACTCCCCGATACGCATGGAGTCGCTGGTCGGTATCCCTGGCAGAGAAATGACGTTCCCAGGCGGTATTCTCCGGAGCGAGACGTAAGCATTGGCCACGGAGTGGGACATCCAGCTGTCCGCGTTCACCAGCACGGCCACGTTCTCAGGCGCAAGCCCAGCCCCGGCGATGGAGCCTACCAAGACAGCCGGGAACAGGAAAGTGCTCAACCATCTCTTGCCAGAGAATTGACCAATCCACATGCCATCACGCTCCCTGGAATGAACCACGAATCAACGGAGGAAGATACACGTCAGGGGTCTCTGAACCTGATCACCTATCACCAATCACTCCCCGGGTGTTCAGAATGCAGACTGTGGGACATTTCCCCGCAGTCGATGTCCAGACTGCCGTCCGGTCGTCAGGCGCAAAACAGGGGTGGGGGTGGGCCTTCGATCCGCCGTGCTGCTTCCGGGCAAACACCCGGGCTTCCCCGGTGGCCACGTCGAGGATACCGACGTCGCCACCATGAACGTCGAACAGGATGCGGTCTCCCGTACGGCTTGGTCCAGTATGCCACGCATGTGGTATCTCGAACGTTCGGAGCTCACTCCCGTCGGGCCGAGTCATCCCGATCCCTTCCGGGTTCCGCACAAAGACAATCCAGAGGCCATCGCCAGTGAACGTCTCATGTGTCACCCACGGGTGGCCCGGCGTATCGAAAAGGGCGCCCGGGTGAACACCGTCACGCCTGGCCAGCCACATCCGCTGCGGAGAAGCCCCGCCGGTCTCATGGCAGTACATCACCAGGTCCGGATCCACCGTCGAACACTGAACATGACCGATCTGGAATGGCCGATCGACGATTGGCTCTGCCGCTCCACTTACAGCGTCGACCGCCCAGACTCGCCCTTCCTTGACCCCGCTCGCATGCTCCCGATTCCCCCCCGTCACGATGGATGTGCCGTCAGCACTGAAGTGGAGACAGCTCATCGGCTGGTACGCCCCCGCCGAGGGAGCTTCGGCAAAACACTCTTCATCACCCGAGAAGATGTCTACCCAGTGGATGTTGCCGCCACGCATAAAGAAAAAGCGGCGACCATCTGGAGCCAAGTCACCAACGTGCACTCGCGCCCCGGCGTCGGTCAAGCGAACAGCTGTATGCTCCACAAGATCAATACGGACCACATCGCCACGATCGGCGAAACGTCCCTCACAAATCAGGAAGCGCTGGTCTGCGGTGATGAAACGCTGGTGGAAATATGGACACACCAATCCGGACAGGCCGCTGTATTCGGTAATCGCGTCTTGCCCGAGACTGTCTGGGATCAGTCGGTGCTCAAGTTGAATGCGATCAAGCATGTCTCGCCTTACCTCATGTCTACGTGCTGCGCCACACGCGTGGTTGCACGAGAAGACAGTCACCGGTCTCCGACCGTTTGCAAGCCCACTCGCCGCATTCCCTGCTTGCAGGGCGTTGCCGCAGTGGCTACCTTGGCCTCAAGTAACACGTTCGACCACTCACCCTCTTTGGGAGATGAACGATGATGAAGCTCGTTCGAGCGCTGGCCCTGACTGCCGCCGTCTGTGTCACCGCTCAAAGTGGCCCTGCTGCCAAGCCCAGCCCCACAAAGAGAGCCCCACGAAAAAGGGTGTCCAAGATGGAAGCTTCCGGAGCCAGAGCATTTGTCTACAAGACGGTCGGCGATCGGGAGTTGAAGCTGTACGTCCTCAGCCCCGAGGGGCATGCCCCGGCCGACAAGCGCCCGGCCATCGTGTTCTACCACGGAGGCGGCTGGGTCGGCGGCGCCCCCGGTCAATTCGCCGAGCACGGCAAGTACCTGGCCAAACGGGGAATGGTGACCGTGCACGTGCAGTACCGTCTACTCGACCGCAAGAGCAAGGCCCCACCCACCGCCTGCATCAATGACGCCAAGTCCGGCATGCGTTGGGTCAGAGCACACGCCGAGGAATTGGGGATCGATCCGGACCGCATCGCCGCCGGAGGGGGATCAGCGGGAGGCCACCTGGCCGCCTGCGTTGGCTTGCTGCCGGGCGTAGACGACCCCAATGACGACCTCAGCGTCAGCGCCAAAGCCGCCGCGCTCGTCCTGTTCAACCCAGTCTACAACAATGGCCCAGGTAAAGCGGGGTGGGGACATGCCCGATGTGGCGAGGCCTACAAGACGTACTCCCCCGCCCACGCCATCACCAAAGAAGCCCCCCCAGCCCTTGTCTTTCTCGGCACAAACGACAAACTCATCCCCGTCGCCACAGCCGAAGCGTTCCGTGATGGGATGAAGACCCTCGGCTGCCGCAGCGAACTCGTCCTCTTCGAAGGCCAGGGCCACGGGTTCTTCAACTATGGCAAAGGAGGCGGGAAAGCCTACCGGAAGACGGTCCGGGCCATGGATGAATTCTTCGTTTCTCTCGGCTATCTGGCCGGGAGCCCAACCATGCCCGAAGAGCCGTAGAGCCAGCCGGAAAGGTCTCTCCGATGACATCGCGCGAACGAATGGCAACCGCCATGAGGCTCAAACAGCCGGACCGTGTGCCGGTCATGTGCCAGCCGTCAATTGGCTTTCTTCTCCGTCAGAACCCGGATGTTAGCCCGCTCGACCTGTGGTACGATCAGAGCGTCTATGCCGAGACGCTCTGCCACATCACCCAACGGTTTGGCTTCGATGGCGTCCTGACCTCAATGATTGGCAACGTGCCTCTGGATGAAGAGGCCACGGCGAACATCGACCTGGGATGGCGCGAAGGGCCACGGGTCACGTTCAAGAACGGTGATGTGACCGTTTTCTGTCAGAATGACCTGCCGCGCCATGTCTACGCCGACCATCCGCTCCCCGACATCGGAGATTTTGACGTCGACTCTATTCCCGAGTCGGTTCAGTTCCAGCCGGTCTCGAATGACTTGAACGCCTTCGTCTCAGGCGACCCACAAGAGCGTGTCCGGGTGATCTCAGAAATCAGGAGACGGGTAGGACCGGACATGTCGGTCCATGGAGAACTCTACTCGCCCTTCGACCATTTCATCGAGCTCTTCGGAACCGAGAATGCGCTGATCGCGCTCCTCACCGAGCCGGAGAAGAGCCTCCAGATCATGACCCGGTTCGCCCAGGCCATCGCTCGGTTTGCTCACGAACAGATCGATGCCGGCGTCGACGCCATGAAGCTCTCCTCCCCATGGACGGGTCAGAAGTTTGTCTCACTGGATCTCTACCGGCAGCTCGTCGTCCCTCCACAGAAGCTGCTGAGTGACGCATGCCGCGAACGAGGAGTCCCAATCTACTGCCACACCTGCGGTGCCCTGGATGACCGCCTGGAAGCCGTGATTGATTCCGGTTACAGCGGCCTCGAGTGCCTCGATCCCCCTCCCTTGGGGAATGTTCGCCTCGAAAACGCGATTGGACGGGTGGGAGACCGAGCGTTTATCAAGGGGAATGTGGATCCGGTCAACATCCTGCTGAACGGTACCGTGGAGCAAGTCGTGGATGATGTCCGCCAGAGACTGGACATCGGGATGCAGGCCCCGGGGTTCATCCTCAGCACAGCTTGCGCCATCGCGCCTGAAACGCCGCCCCAGAATCTGCTTGCGCTGTCGGAGACGGTTCACGAATTCGGCCGGTACTAGCCCTCAAAGGCCAGGGCTTTCATTCCGGGATCCCCAGCCGCACGCCCCTCCGGCGGCATCTCCCCTGCTTGAGTACGCCGCACGGCCATCCGAGCGGCATCTTTTCCGGTGGCGAAAGGGTTGACCGCTCCCGTAAGTCGCGGCTCTGAAAGATCAGTCCCCCCCAAAAAAACAGCAGGGCCGTCAACGGTGTCTATCCACCGTGACGGCCCCATGGAAAGGAAAATCACACACCCCGAACGTAGCGATCACCTACTGTGGTGATTCCGGTGTCCCAGGACAGTGCGTCCCCAGCTGGCTATGATCACCTTGGATTTCAGGTACTCAACATGCCCATCGACGAACCCTATGTCGCTCCCACCCGAATGCACGGCGTTCGTGACAAGTCGGTCAGCAGCCGTACAGCCCGTTCGACACTTCAGCGCATAGGCAATTCGGTATTGGCTCTGCGCATCCTCAGCATGTGACGAGTCCGCAACCGCCACGAACTTGTCAGGAGATTTGATCTTGGCCTGGGTCAGTGAGTTCGGCCAGTCATTCGTGTTCCCTCCGGCGCCAGCCGGCGGATTGTAGCCGCCAATCCCGCCAAGACCGTAGTTGATCTGGATGCCCCAGCCCGTAGGCATCGTCCACTTCGAGCTCGAACTCCCTCGTCCCGGACACTTGAACGTCTCCTTGGCATCGCCAACATAGGGCGCCACGTTTATGGACCATCGGTATTGCTGGTTGGCGGTCTGGTTGACGGTACCCCCGTTCCATCCCATCCACTTCGGGTAGTGTTCATCGTGATCATCCGCATACATCGTGATCCCGAGAGAAAGCTGCTTGAGATTCCCCTGACAGCCGGACTGCAACGCCTTGCCACGCGCCTGCTGCAGCGCCGGCAGGAGCATCGCAGCCAAAATCGCGATGATCGCAATCACGACCAAAAGCTCGATGAGTGTGAAGCAGACAGCTCGTTTTACGTAGTTCACGTACCAGTTCCTCTCTAGCGCCCACTGATCGGCTGGGCCAGTGTTCAAGGGCTGACGTAACTTAGTAAGATACTGGTTGCGGGAACACTGTCAACCGCGATCTTGCCCCCAGACGGCGAACTTCCGTTCAAGAACGGGTTTCACTTCGGCCTCGATGTCCTCAGGAGGAACAGGGCAGTTGAGCAGCTTCTGCCCGAGACACCCCCCCCCGCATTCCCGACCAAAAGCAGGGCAACGTTCACACTCCGGATACCCAGCGGTTTCCTCAAAGGCTGCGAACGCCTGGGAGAACGTGCTTCGGAGTTGCTCGATGCTGGCAAACTGGCTGAGCGTCAGGTCGTTGAAGATGCCTCCCGTCGCGAAGCAGGAGAACAGGCTGAGATCCGGCCTGACAGTCACCTGGGAACAGCAATCCAGAGCGAAAGGAGGCGGTTCCTCTGGATGCACCTCCTGGAGTCGCAGCAACTGATCAGAGGTGAACATGCACAGCGGGTAGTGGCAGTCAAACATGACGCTCACCCCAGCCCGTGAGCAGGCTTCCACGAACGCGACGACGGGCTCGGAGCAGTCCCGACACTCTGACAAAGATAGATACCTGTTCACATTCTCGCCGCCCTTATAGTAGATCGGGTGGGCCAGTCCCAGTCGAACGGCGGAGACCCCAAACCGCACAGCGGCTTCCAGGAGGAAGTCGAGCTCCGGGTTGGGCCCGTAGACCGTTGTCCCGATCAACATGCGCAGCCCTGTCTGCGCGCAAGTCCCCAGGAAGTACTCCAGTTTCTCCAGCTGCCCTGGCTCGTACGTGTGAGGCGGGTTGTGGTTCACCAGGCAGGTGAGATTCGTCACTCCCGAGAGAAAGTCGGCCCGTTCCCGCCGAACAACGCCATTCGTGAAGAGGTGGATCATCGGGCAACCACTGTCCATGATACGCCCAAGTACCTCCTCAAACCGGCTGTGAAGCGTGGGCTCGCCTCCGACCAGTGACATCACCGGCAGCCCCCACCGTTGGTGCACGGCAATGAGGTATTCCAGATTCTCCAGAGAGAGCTCCGTGCAGACTCTATCCGCGAGCTTTTCCTTGGCAAAGCAATAGGGGCAAGCCTGGTTACAGTGGTCGGTCAGCATCACCTGCAGCATCGTCTACTCCTCAAGGCCGCGTAAACAGCACCCAAAGGGTCTGGTGCTCGGATCGCAGTCGCAGCATGCCATTCTCCATGGTCAGCTCTTCCCCCTGGCGCCCCTCGGCCGTCACCCTCCACGCTCGGACCGCACTCCCGGGAACAGTCACATCAAGCGGGACGGCTTCACTCAACGTCGGGGACGTCCCCCAGCCGCCAGGCTTGAACCCGGTCCGATCGTCATTCCACGGCATCCCGGTGTTCTCCGTACGGGCGGAAGCGGCCAACAAGATGCGCCTGCTCGCCGTCAGAGGCTTCCCATCCAACCCCGCCAACGAGATACAGGCATAGGCCGGAACGTTTTTGGGCCAGGGACGCGCCATCACGCTCACCGTGCTGTCTCCCAGATCAAAGGAACGACCACCGACGTGACCGATCAGGAAACGGACGGACGGAGCGTTGAGGGAAAACCATGCACCATCCGGGTCGCCGGGATGCCAACTGATCTCGCTTGTGTCGCTGGTCCGGATGCCATCCGGCACAGTCGCATTGCCCCGGATGGCGGCGTTGGCTTCCCCATCGAGCAACGCAACCGTTGTCTTCCTGAGCCAGACTGCACCGGGATCAGCGTCAAGATTCCGCCAGACATCCGCAACACCCCCGATCTCGGAGGCCAACTCAGGAATACGCCCTGCCGGCAGGACGCATTGGGGGCCATGAGTGGAGGCTGCGATCAGTTCCTGTCGGAATGCAAGGGATGAGGCCGGCGCGTGAACGAGAACGTTCGCCCGTCCGATGAGATGGAAGTACTTCCGTATGAACGTGTTCACATAGTCTTTGCCAAAATCTCTGTAGGTATAGCTGTAGAACGCATCCCAATCCTGTAGCGCGGCCACCGCAGCAAACAGCGGAAACAGCTCCGCGCCGTGGTCATTCGGGGCGGGCGTGTTGTATTCAGAAATGCTGAACGGTCTCCCGGCGATCCGGTGGATCCCCATCCGAGCGAGCGTCCCCCCGCCATCGGAAGTCACCTGACTTGTATTGGCGATACGGAACGATGTCACCCGCCCCGCCTCATCCCGCGTGTAGTGCGGGTGCTCCCAGTAGCCATGAATATCCACGTAGTCACACAGGGCGTCCTCCCGCAGCACACCGGCAACACCCCCGTACGAAACCTGCGTGTCAGCCACCGGCATTCCGCACCGGATCTCCTTCTTCAGCAGCTTCACAAGGCGCTTCGTGGTGGACATCTCGGTGTCGATCAGGAAGCGCATCCAGTCCAGCTTCACAGCCTTGACAGCCGCTGTCCCAGGCAGACCAATGCCGCTCTCCAGGCTCTGCCCGGCGGGCACCCCCTCTCCTCCTCCGGGACGCAGACTCACATCCTCAAGCTCAACCTGTCCAACCTCGTTCCGCAACGAGATGTTGAGCCGCAGAGGCCCCGGGGCGGTCGCTGCCTTGATGGGGCCGGACCGGGTGAACAGCTGCCAGTCCGGGGAGAGTGTGATCGTGTCGTTGAGTCCGACATTGCCCCACGGGTCCGCGTCAAGCATCACGTTGTATCCGACTCGCTTGGAGTCGCGGCTCCTGGCGCGGAAGGTCAGCGTGTACCGGCCCGGCTCAAGCTCGAGGCCTTTGTACTGAAGCTGGAGATTCCAGCTGGCCGTACCTGGAGCGGTCGCGGCCCAGGTCAAGCGATTGCCTCCCTTCTCGAGAGTTGACTCTGCCCCCCCTGCATTCTGCACAATCCACGCCTCCGCATTCGTCAGCCGCTCCTCCCCCAAAGGTACGACTTCGGCATTCCACGCCCGGCGTAGGGCAGTGGTCGTCCCATAGCGCGTGCGCAACCATGCCGTCCATCGCTTCCCCAAAGCGCCAAAGAACGGCTCGGGCAGATGCCTGAGATCCGCAAGGACGTCCCGGATCATCGTGTTCTCGTTGTTGATCTCCACGCAGGCAATGGCCGGCTCGTCAGCGTAGCGCCGCCCCGTATGCGGGTTGACGTGGTTCAGCAGGTCACGACAGAACTGCTCCATCTGCTGCACGAATGGCTCGTGCCAGCGATCCAGGTTCTTGCTGAAACGGAACGTTCTGATACCAGGGATCTTCGGCTGCCCGGGATACTCGCGTCCAACGTGCAGGTTCAGATTCAGGTAAATGCCATTCGCCGCGCACTCCGCAATCAGCCGGTCGAGTTTGGCCAGGTTCTTCGCGGAGAGCGTCCCTTTGGCAGGATCTTCCCACAGGCTCTCTCGAGTCTCTCCTCCCCAGGAATAGTCCATGAAGTGAAGCCGCAGGCAGTTGAACCCGTACTGACGGAGCCGTCGAGCCAGACGCGGTGAGACAGCTTCGCTCGGGAAGCAGCTGTCCCCGGTGACATTGGTCCCGAACAGCCGGAGACGCTTCCCATCAGCGTCCACAAAGTGCCCATCCCTGACTGCCACGAATCCCTCTGCCGATATCCCTGCGTCGTTCAGATGGGATAGATCGACCGCTGCCCCGTCCGGGACAGCCAGCCCCGGCATGTCGAATTCGAACCAGCCGGGAGTACTTGAAGTGACCTGCCCATGGCTGTACGAAGCCATCGCCAACACCAGTGCCGCCGCCAAATGCCTGACCATCATTTTCGGGGACCTCTCTATGCTCTCCCCCCTCCGCACCTTCCTGTCCCTGCCGCAAAGGGGCACAGATCGTCCTGGTCCGGTCCCTTCAACCTTCCACCCATCGTCGGACAGCAGGGAAAGCAGCCAGGCAACGATACCCGCCCCGCGACTCAACGCAACCTCCCCCCTTCCATTGCACTTCCGGACCCAGAATGTACTTTTCCGGCACCCCAGCCCGATCATCCGGCTATATGCCGGTGCGAGGTGGTCGATCTGATCGGCCTTTCCGTCGTCTCCCGCGGCAACGGCGAAGCGTGGTTCGGCGACCTCGAACTGCGGATCGAGTGACGTGAGGAACGGGGCTCCGGCCAGCCTCCGAGCAGCCGCCCCCCTGGAGATCCGGTCATCGCTGACCGGCCGTCCGCGATCTGGGGAGCCGGCCTTCATGGCGAATGGCCTGCGCAGTCACGTGGGGGAATCACCGTCGCCCGGGGATCTCAGCAAGTAGGGCCTGCGTCCTCGGTTCGGAGCGATCCATCGTGAGGAGCTCCGCTCCCGTGGCATCCCGTCCAACCACGGTCGAGGGCTCGAACCCCTCTTGGGCCGCCTGCCATTCCCATGTGTGCTCAACTCCTGGTCCTGTCACGGTGACTGTGGCTTTGTTCGGACCATCAGGGCTCAGGGCAACGGTCAGCTTTCCTCGCTTCCACGGGTCATAGACGCTGACAAAACGGATAGCCGCGGCGTCTGCACTCAGCCGCAACTGCTGCCATCCCAACGCGTTCCCACGGTGGTCCGCTGACGATATCGCAATCGCACTCTTGAGCGTTTCACTCGCCACAACCTGAAATGCGCAGGATGCATCGTCCTTCCTGAGCGTGAACCGCTGCTCGCCTTCATCCGCCACCTCAAGCTGCGGTCCCTGCATCAGCCAGGAGACCTCCACCGGAGTGGGTGCCCGAATGTCATCAAGGACCAGGATGTAGCCGCCCTCAAGCCAGATGAACACCCGCCGGAAGCGATCGAGTGCAGGACGCTTTGGGCCACCACGTGGGTCCGCCAGATAGGATCCGGCCGCCTCACCCTCCAGGGCAACATTCTTCCCCTTGCGCGCGTAGCTGGTGACGACCGCCATCTCCGCCATGTTGCCACCTGGCTGTGACCATCCCTTGCCCTCCGGACGCCCGGCGGCAACCTGCCCCGCGCCATTGATCAGAATCGTGTTGTGATTGGCTGATTTCTTGCGCTTGGAGTAACGGTCCGTCTCTGCCAGCATCTGGCCGTCCGCGAAGAGGATGAAGCTGTTTGCGTCGGGATCATCGTGAGCCACGTTCACGTACTTCATTTTGTTGCGATGGCGGTACTCGTTCAGCTCATACCCGCCGAAGGGCCCGCACTTGAACATCGCCCCGACATCCGCCCCCTCCCACCCGGTCCGAAATGTGGCCAGCCCGAGGTCCGGGAAGAACGCGTGCCTGGGAAGATTCGCGATGGCCCCTCTGGGGAGCGCCTGCCACCAGATGATCGAGAACCAGGAAAAATCAATGAACTTCTCATTCCGTCGCGTCGCTTCCGAGACACCAGCCTGGTCATCGGCGAGCTCGTGAAAGGCGCACGCACGATGCAGATAGCTGTGGTAGCCACTCGTGCCACCTCCACTGTCACCGTAAGCGAAGATGCCTTTGAGGTCCGGCCGCATGGTCTGGAGCTTGAAAGTAGCGGTCGTTTTGAAGAAAGGATGGTTCAGGAACGGTTTCCCGAAACACCGCTGAGCCGCATCGACCACCAGCATCAGGTGCGTGTTGCCAAAAACCGCATACGTTGGGGATTCATGGCACGAACCGTCCTCAGGCAGCCACTTCACCACAAACTCAACTTCCTTCAAGGTCTCGGCCAGCAGCCAGTCGTCGTCCGTCTTCTCCTCCTCGGCTGCGGCCAGAATAGCCAGCGTCATTCCTGCATCGCGGTGGAACCGGTGATTGTTGGCGGGGTCTCCCTGCCAATAGTGCGTCCCCTTCAGCTTCATGAGATGGCCCTGATGGTACTGGCGCCGAGCCATCAGGAGAAGCTTGTCACGGTATTTGTCGCGAAACGCTGGCTTCAGATCGTTGTAGAGCCAGTCATACGCCAACGCCGCCCCAACCATGATATTGGCCGAGCTCATCCCGGAGTCTAATTCCCCGGTTTCCCAGTTCTCCAGCCCGAGAAGAAACGCCATGAACTCCACCGTTCGGTCAAACGATGTCTTCTCCCCTGTCAACACGTAATGCAGGGCAACCGTGGGCAGACGCCAGAACCCCTGGCGCTGGCCATCGGTGGCATCTTTCAGGAACTTGGTGTGGTCCGGCTTCCGGCACGCGGGGAGGTAGGCCAGGAGTTTCGCAAACAGCTCCTTGCCATAGCCGGCCTCGAGCTTCGTCTTCATGGCCGGTATGTCCGCAGCCGTGAACAGCAAACGTGGGTGGACATTCCGGAGTTCAGGAACGATCTCGACGCGTTCCTGCGGAACTGGGTCCGTGTCTGGCGTAGCCGGCGGAGGAGGAGGAGGCGCCAGCTGAGTGGGCGTGACCGTCATGCCCCCCCCGAGCGTGACCGTCACATCGTCTACCCAGATCGTCTGATTGGCATCCGCCGTCATGTCTCCGACGAGCACGACTCCAGTGAAGCCCTCGACCTTGGTGGTATACCATTTGAAGCGTTCACGCCTACCGTTGACGTTCTTGTCATTGTGCAGGAGAGAGACGCCCTCCTCAGAATCAAACACAAAGGTCCACCTGTGCCAACCGGGGGTCCGTTTGATCCCGAGGTACTGCACGGCAAAGTAGGCTTGCTCCTTCTGAGCCGGGTTGAAGGCCGTCACCGCGTACGCCTTGTCCCCGGACAGGTAGGGCGCGTAGAGAGACCCCGGAGCCAACACGCGCCCATCGCTCTGCACAACACCGTAGTAAGGCCCGGTTACACGGACCTTTGGCTTAGCCGGAGCACTGCCATCGTCGTAGACCCACAGATCAACCGTCCCACTCCCATTCGCATCGCGCAACAGCCATACCGCTTTCCCGCCCGGGCCGATCCGGAGCGAGCCCCCGTCGGCGCCATGGGAACGCAACGCCTCGAACCCGACGTCTCCAGACGTCTGCCACTCTTTGAGCTCGTCAGGTCCGTCAAAGGCCGCTCTCTTCTCCTCGCCAGGCACTGCACCGCCTGCAACCAGAGCCGCCAGCACACACCAGATCAACGCCAGGGGGTACCTATCCATCAAATCACTTTCGTCTGTAACTTGGTGCCTGAACGGAAACCCAGCGGTCGAGGGCGACCGCCCCCCAACGGGTTGCCGCGAGTGATGTCTTCGGCCTGGAAGGCAGGCGGCCTCCGGACGGCGACCTGTCTGGCCACCAACAGAAGACAGTTACACACTCGGATATGACGGCCGGACCTTCGGCCGAGGCTGGGCTCGTGAGGAAGATAAGGGAAACGCATAGGGAAAACAACCTCACCCGACCTCCTCCCCACGTTAGCGGCGCGGGACCTAAATGTGGGAGGCGGTGACATCCGGCGACCTCCGGGGCCTCTCAGCCCAAGTTGCACCTCGACAGAACGGGGACGATCGTACACTGTCGCGATCAATAGCGCACCACAGCCCCACGGCAACCTGACTGAGGATACCACGTGAGAACACGCAGCCTGACCGCTTGTGCCGCTCTCCTTCTGTCCATGGCAGCGCCCGCGTTTGACATCGTGTCGGACGGACGAGCACAGACCGCGATCATCGTCCCTGATGAGGCCCTTCCAGTAGTTACCTACGCAGCGCAGGAACTGCAGTACCACATCCGTCGAGCCACGGGCTGCGAGCTCCGCATCGCCCTCGAACGCGAGAAGCCCATCACCTATACGGGTCTGATCTATCTGGGAGAAACGCAGAAGGCAACGACCATCGAGTTAGCCCTCCCCGACCTTCCTCGGAACGGCTTCGTCATGCGCTTGGTTGGGCCAGATCTGATTCTCGCAGGAGAGGACGGACAAGGTCCGGCAGTCGGCGGATACCGCATCAAGACACTCTCGGGCACGCTCTTTGCGGTCTACGAGTTCCTCGAGACCCAGCTCGGCGTACGCTGGGTGTGGCCCGGTGAACTCGGAGAAGTCATACCAGAGACGGACGCCCTGCGGGTGGATGAACTGGACGTCACTCAAGCCCCGCGCGTCCCGGTCAGCTGCCTGCGCGTCAGCGGACGCGATTCCATGCTCGGCTGGGGAGCCAAGAGCGCCCGTGACGCCTTCCTGCACGATCAGGATGTCTGGATGAGGCGGCAGCGAATCACCCAACCGGAATTCATCTCCTGTGCCCACTCGTTCACCACGTGGTGGAAAGAGCATGGCAAGGAACACCCGGACTGGTTCCAGCGGCTGCCGGATGGGCGCCGCGGCCCGCTGAACGGGGACACGACCGGCAAGAACGTGACCATGTGCGTCTCGAACGCGGGGCTGCAGAAAGCCATCGTCGATAGGTGGGTCGCGAAGGGCGGCCCGGCGTCAGGGACGGTGATACGGCTGGGCGAAAACGACACGCCTGGCATGTGCACCTGCCCCACCTGCCGTGCCTGGGATGCTCCACAGGAAGGCTTCGCCCTCAATCCGTATTGGAGCGGCAAGATCATTCCGGACGCCTCTGAACGCTTCCCGACGCTCTACCTGCCGGAACGGGATCGCTCCCCTTCCCTCGCCGATCGCTACGCCAACTTCTACATGGCTGTACTCAATCTCGCACGGAAGCACTCAAAGAAAGCACGGGTGGCCGGATTCGCCTACGCCAACTATGCTCGGCCGCCGTCGCAGACCGCCTTGGATGAAGACGTCATCATCACCCTCGTCCCTGCGTTCTACTGGCCCTGGTCCGATGCGAAACGCGATGGGTTCCGGAAGCAGTGGCAGGGCTGGAACGACGCCGGAGCACGCCTGTTCCTGCGCCCGAACTACACGCTCTCCGGGCACAACATGCCGATCTTCTACGCCCGAAAACTGGCGGAAGACTTTTCCTTTGCCTGGCGCAATGGGCTCATTGGGACAGATTTCGACTCACTCCTCGGAGCCTGGGCCAACCACGGTCCCAACCTGTACGCCCTCGGCCGACTGCACGCCCGACCCGATCTGCGCGCAGACGAGATCCTCGACGAGTACTTTGCCGCCTTCGGCCCGGCGCAGCCCCAGGTGACCGCATACTTCTCCCACTGGGAGACACTCTCCAACAGCGTCACCGATGCCCGCTTCGAGCGCTACTGCGAAGAAGAGAATGGCGGGAGCTTCAAAGACTGGATCCGGGTCGCCGGCCGCCTCTTCCCCCCCGAAGCAATGCAGAAGGGCAAGATTCTCCTTGAGAAGGCGGCAGAGGCAGCCGCAGGGGATGAACTCGCCCGCAAACGGGTCCGGTTCCTTCAGATCGGCCTGGAGGAGGCACAGCGAACGCTCACCGCCCTGGCCGCCTTCAAGAGCTACGAAGGCGGAGGAACGGAGAGCGCCTTCCGAAGCTATGCAGCCGCCGTGCGTGATCTGGAGACCTACCGGCATGCCCATGAACACACCGGCTTCGCGAACCTGTACTACCTGGCATTCCGTGAGAACAGAGTGTGGGACCGATCACTAATCATGTTGAAGGAGGACATGCAACGCCTGCCGGACCCCTGGCGGTTTGCCTGGGACCCCGACGAACAGGGCGAAGACCTGGGTTGGCAAGCCCCCCGGTTCAATGACCACGCCTGGCTGCCGATCGGCACGGCCTCCGCTTGGGAAAAGCAGCCGGTCGGGATCGCCTGGCGTGAGAAACACGGCGCCGACTTCAACGGTGTCGCCTGGTATCGCACCACCTTCACCGTGACGCCCGAACAGGCGGCCAGGCGCGTAAGCGTGCTCTTTGGAGCAGTCGATGAGTCATGCACAGTCTGGGTGAATGGGAAGCGGCTGCTCAGCCGCATCTTTGATGCCAGAAAGAACCCCAACGCCTGGGCGGAGCCCTTCGAAATCGATATATCCAGCGCGATTGAGCCCGACACACCGAACACCCTCGCAGTCCGGGTCGAGGACCGCAGCGGCGCAGGAGGGATCTGGAAACCGGTGTGGATCAACATCACAGACCGACCGGACACCACCTCAAACCTGCTGCGCAATCCGGGGTTCGAGGCCCCCTTGCGTGGCGCTGACAACTGGTACTTCATCAGTTACAAGAACGAAGATGGTCAGACATACACAGTCGACCGGGACACGGAAGTCGCCCACAGCGGGACACATGCCATGCGCATCCGTGCCCAGCACCAGGCAGATGGACGTCTCGTCCAGAAGATCCCCGACCTCGACCCCAACCAATTGTACCGCCTCATCACACGTGTCCGCACTGCGCCGGGCTTCAAGGGCGCCGTTGGCATACACATCGGTACCCGAGCATCGTGCAAGGACACAGGCGGGGCCTGGCGAGAACTCATCCTCAACAACATCCCCGCCCCGGAAGGCAAACTCTACCTGGGTTTCTGGGTCAGTCGGTGCACAGGAACAGTCTGGCTGGACGACATCGAACTGCACCCGATGCGGGAGTGACCCCAGTGAGGCGGAGCTTGCGGGCCTCGGTGCCGCGAGACGGGTGCTTCAAGGTGGGAGGCGGTGCCATCCGCCGATTGCTCAGCTTTCTGGTCTGGAGACAAGGTTCGGTGCCTGAACAGAGCCGCGACTTTCGCATGTGCGTCAAGTTAGGATATATCCGACTCCCCGCCAGCATGTTGAGTCACGAAAGACAACGGATCAAAGCCACCGTCTACGTGGTCGCCCGTCGCGCGAGCGGAGGCAGACGTGGGCGAGAACGGCAGTTGGGCCTTGGTGC